>Ga0116200_10000134_pt1 | contig 19378 bp, 18 predicted proteins | sample Mar14436cmmetaG_FD_94478 | JGI IMG/M metagenome (GOLD analysis project Ga0116200, IMG submission 94478) | Marine hydrothermal vent microbial communities from Guaymas Basin, Gulf of California to study Microbial Dark Matter (Phase II) - Marker... ... | reverse complement strand
TCGAGGGTTCTTGTCTGGCTTTTCGAGCTTTTTGTCGGCGCCCCCTCGGGCTTACCGAGGAGTCTCAGGGCCTCCTCCCTGACCATCTCGAGTTCTATCCCCAGGTTCATAAGGATCTGGGCAGCGATCCCCTTCCTCTCCCTGAGGATCCCCAGCAGAATGTGTTCAGTTCCTATGTAATTGTGCCCCAGCCTCTTTGATTCCTCGAAGGCGTAATTCATCGCCCTTCGAGCAGAGGCGTTCAGGGGTATCTCGCCGACGGAAATGGGTCCCCTGCCGGGAGGCACTGCCTCCTCCACGGCCTGCCGCAGCTCTGACAGGTCCAGGCCAAGATTTGTGAGCACCATGGCTGCCACTCCCTCGCCTATGCGGGAGAGACCGAGCAAAAGGTGCTCCGTGCCTATGTAGTTATGGAGCAGCCTTATGGCCTCTTCCCGGGCGAGGTAAAGCACCCTCTTGGCCCTCTCAGTGAACCTGTCGTTTAAGAACACAGAATCACCTCCCTTAACCTGCTACCTGGCGCTTACCGCGCCTTTTATGAACTTCATTTCCCCTCTCACGTCTCCGTAAAGAGGGTGGTCTTTATATTTCTGTTCGAATTCCTCCAAAAAATCAAGGGCCTTTTTGTAGTCCCCCGCCGCTTCGGCTGCGAGAGCAGCTTTGTAGAGATAGAGGGCTTTCTGGCTCTCGAAAGGAGCCAGTTCCTCCGCTCGCAAATAATCCTGAAGGGCCTTCTGAGGGTCTCCCTTGCTCAGCGCGATCGAGCCCAGGGCAGCGTATGCACCTGATTCCAGAAGGGGATCATGGGGTTTGGACTTGAGGAAACGCTGGTAATACCTCTCCGCCTCTTCTATGTTCCCCTGGCGCAGATAAAAATCGCCCAGGTAGTAAAGGGACCTCTTCCCCTCGATCTTGCTGGATGCCGTCTGTGCCAGATTTCTGAAAATCTCCACCGAATTCGTCGTGTCCCCGCTCATGTAGAGAGAAACCGCCTGGATGTAACTGAGCTTCACCTGAGGAGGTGCGCCGGAGCCAGAGGAGAAAAAGAAGTAACCGGCCACAAAAGCCGCTATGATGATGACAACCCCCCATAGCACTTTCTCGCGATTCCTCACCACGTAGTTCATCACCTTCGTGATGAACTCCAGAATCGGATCCTTCCGCAGTTCTTCCTTCGTTACTTTTCCTCGCATAGTGCTCCTTTTCATGAAATTATATCCGGGTATCGGCTTCCTGTCAAGGCAAGAAGACGCTTTCTCTTTGAGCTTTAAGATCTTGACAGGAAAAGACGGTCAAGATAAAATTTGAAAGTCGTATCTTAACTGCTGTGACAATCAGAGAACATTCACGTGAGAAAAAAATCTGATACTTCCAGAAAAGGGGAAAGTGGTATTTCCCCGATTTTGAAACAATACCTGGAGGTCAAAGCCCGCCATCCGGAGGAGCTTCTATTTTTCAGGATGGGGGATTTTTACGAGCTTTTCTTCGAGGACGCCGAAAAGGCTTCCAGGGTCCTGGACATAACCCTCACTTCAAAACCAATGGGCAAAGGGCACAGGGTCCCCCTGGCAGGCATCCCCGTTAAGGCTGCCGAGAGCTATCTCGCCAGGCTTCTGAAGGCCGGTTATCGAGTGGCCATCTGCGAGCAGACGGGTGAGGGAAAAGGGCTCATGAAGAGGGAGGTCGTCGAGGTTATAACTCCGGGCACGGTCTTCTCCCCTTCGCTCCTCTCGGCGGACAGACACAATTATCTCGGAGCATTGCTCGAAAAAGGCGGAAGGCTTTACGCTGCCCTCTGCGACCTGACCACCGGCGATTTTTTCGTCTTCGAAGCCGAGAGGGAAAGGGCCCTCGAGGAGCTCAGAAAACGAGGGGTTGCCGAGGTGCTTTTCCCCGAGGAGATGGATCCCCCCGAAGGCCCGTGGTCACCCACCCCCTACCCATCGCTTTACTTCGAACCCGACTTCGCCGAGGACGTCCTCAAGCGTTTTTTCGGCGTCCTGAGCCTTGAGGGGTTCGGGCTGAAAAGCGGGGAGAGTTCTATCGGCGCCGCCGGCGCCCTGCTCCACTACCTGAAAGGGAAAAAGGAGGGCATGCTGGACCACCTCAGGGGCCTCCGAAAGCTGAATCTGCTCTCAAGGATGTATCTGGACAGCAAAACCATAAGAAATTTAGAGCTCGTGGAAAAGATAAGGCCGGAGGAAGGCAGCACGCTCAGAGAGGTCATAAACAGGACGAAAACGCCAATGGGAGCACGCAAACTCACCGAATCGATAATCTCCCCCATGACCGATAAAGGCCAGATAATAACGAGGCTGAACAGGGTCGAAGCCCTTGTTGAGAACGAGAGGACCCTGAGGGAGGTGTCCGAACTTCTAAAGGGAATAAAGGACCTTGAGAGGATGACCGCGAGAATCGCCGCAGGGAGGTCTTCTCCCCCCGAGTTCGTCCGCCTCGCCTCCTCCTTAGAGAAGCTGCCGCACCTGAGAGAGAATCTCCTCGGCATCAATGTTTTCAGGGATCTGGTCGGAGAGCTACCCGATCTTAGCGAGTTGACGGAAAACATAAGGAAGGTCATAGTCGACGACCCTCCGGCTGCCACGGACCAGGGCGGCTTCGTGAGGGAAGGGATCGATCCCGAGCTCGACGAGCTGAGGGAACTTGCCCTGGGAGGAAAGTCCAGGATCCTTGAGATCGAGAAAAAGGAGAGGGAGAAAACCGGCATACCGACCCTTAAAGTGGGCTACAACACCGTCTTTGGCTATTACATCGAAGTTACGAAGGCCCACTTAAACAAGGTCCCTGCCCATTACGTGAGGAAACAGACGCTCACCTCGGCTGAGAGGTTCATCACGGAGGAACTGAAAAACCTGGAAAACCTGATTCTCGGCGCCGAGGAAAAAGCCATAGCCAGAGAAAGAGAACATCTCGAAAGGCTGCGGGAGAACGTGAAACTGCGGGCTGGCGACATCAAAAGGGCCGCAGATATAGTGGGGGAAATCGACCTCGTGGCTGGATTTGCCGAGATAGCCCTGAAAAACAGGTACGTCAAACCCCTCATCCGTGACGACGATGTGCTCCTGATCAGAGGAGGCAGACATCCGGTTGTCGAAGTCCTCCAGGACGAACCCTTTGTGCCCAATGACACATATATGGACACTGAGGAAAACAGGATTCTCATCATAACGGGCCCAAATATGGCGGGCAAATCCACCTACCTTCGGCAGGTGGCTCTGATCGTGATTATGGCTCAGATGGGCTCTTTCGTTCCGGCCGACGAGGCCGAGATCGGCATCGTGGACCGGGTCTTCACGCGTATAGGGGCTTCCGACGACCTCTCCCGCGGTGTATCGACCTTTATGGCGGAGATGATCGAGACCTCCCAGATACTTGCCAACGCCACGAGAAAGAGCCTTATCATTCTCGACGAGGTGGGAAGGGGAACCTCCACCTACGATGGGGTTGCCATCGCCTGGTCGGTCATAGAATACATAAACGAGAAGGTAAAAGCTAAGACGCTCTTCGCCACCCATTATCACGAGCTTGCAGAACTCGGCAGGAGGCTAAAGGGGGTGAAAAATTACACCGTCTCCGTGAGGGAATGGGGCGACGAGGTCATATTTTTGAGAAAGGTCGTCCCCGGCGAGACCGACAGGAGCTACGGCATCCATGTCGCTAAACTGGCAGGACTTCCGCGGGAGGTTATTGACAGGGCAAAGGAAATCCTGGAAATAATAGAACGTCGAAATGCTATAAGGGCCACATTCAGGCCCGATATGGTACAGCTTTCCCTCTTTGGGGGTGAAGACCCCTTGAGAAAAAGGATAAAAGAGCTTAAGCTTGATGAAATCACTCCGAAGGAGGCGCTTGACCTCCTTTACAATCTGAAGGAGGAACTCGAAAAATGAGGTGGATTCTCAAGAAACTCGGCAGCATCTGGGGCAACGAGGTCGCGGTGGACCTGGGAACCGCCCAGACCCTGATCTACGTGAAGGGGGAGGGAATCGTTCTCAGAGAGCCCTCGGTGGTTGCCGTCGATAAGGTCTCGGGCCAGCTCATCGCCGTTGGCCTCGAGGCCAAAAAGATGCTCGGGAAAACCCCCGATGGCATAATCGCCAAAAGGCCCATGAAGGATGGGGTTATAGCCGACTTTGAACTCGTTCAGGAGATGCTCTACGCCCTTCTCTCGAGGGTCCTGAGGAGGAACCTTCTGGTCAGGCCCAAGGTACTCATCGCCGTCCCGTCGGGCATCACCGAGGTCGAGAGAAGAGCGGTCAGAGATTCGGCGGAAAATGCGGGGGCGCGGGAGGTGCTGTTAGTGGCCGAGCCCGTGGCAGCGGCCGTTGGAATCGGCCTGCCCATAGAAGCTCCCAGGGGCAACATGATCGTAGATATCGGGGGCGGGACAACGGAGATCGCAGTGATAGCCCTCTCGGGAATCGTCACAAATACCTCTATTAGAATAGCTGGGGATGAACAGGACGAGGCCATTGCCAACTACATCAAGAAGAAGTACAACATCCTCATAGGTGAACAGACCGCCGAAATGATAAAGATGGAGATCGGAAACGTGTTCCCCGATTCGGAGGAAAGGAGAATGGAGGTCAGGGGGCGGGATTTAATCCTTGGCACGCCCAAAACTATAGAGGTCACTTCGAGCGAGATCAGAAATGCCCTGAGGGAACCGGTTTCTCAGATCATTGATGCCATCAAAAAGGCACTGGAGAGGACTCCCCCTGAGCTGGCAGCCGACATAATCGACAGGGGCATATTCATGACAGGAGGAGGTTCCCTTTTGAAGGGGCTCGATGCCCTCATAAGGGAAGAGACCAACCTTCCCGTGAAGTTGGTGGAAAACCCGCTGGAGTGCGTTGCCCTCGGAGCCGGAAAGATCCTGGAGGACCTCCCGAGATACGAAAAGGTGATCCTCAAGCCGAGAAAACCGCTCGGAGTTAGGTGAAAGCTTCCCAGAGACTAATTGCGATATTTCTTCTGTTGAGTTTTCTATTCGCCATCCCGGAAGTCCGCCGGATCACGACCTCCTACCTCTTGCGCTCTTTTTACATCCCCCTCCTGAAAGCCGAAGCCACCGTCGTAGATTTTCTAAATATCAGGAAAGAAAGGGAGGATCTACTCAGAGAGCTCGCTGAGGCCAGGCACCGCGCCGTGACGGAGAAACTCGAACTTTTCCTGGAAGAAGACACCGTAAAGACCTCTGCCATCCCCATCGCGTACTCCCCCCTGGGCGTTCCGACGAAAATAGCCCTGGATAAGGGAAAGGAATCGGGAATAGAATACGGAGACCCCGTCCTTCAGAAGGGGAACCTGGCCGGGAAGATCACGGAATCGATGGAGGGCTCATCCTCCTTCCTCACGCTGCTCTCCGACGAGATGAAAGTGGGCGTCGTGGACACGAGAAGCGGAGCCCTCGGGGTGCTGCGGGGTGGGCTCGAGCCCGCTCTCCTCTACATTCCCGAGTGGGCCGACGTGAGGCCCGGCGATACCCTGGCTACCTCGGGCCTTGGAGGAGTTTTCCCCAAAGCAATACCCGTCGGGGTGATAAAGGACATGCTCCCCTCGGAGGACCCCTTCTATCGGAACATCAGGGTGAAACTCTTCGTCGATTATTACAGGGCAGGCAGTTACACCGTCCTAAAGAAATGAGAGGGTTCAAGCTGATAATTCTCATCTTCCTGCTCCTCGTTCTCTCGATGGTCGAGGCGAGAGTTCTGCTCAGGGGCTTTCCGGTACTCACTCTCGCCCTGCTGATGCCCCTCTCGCTTGCAATCGCGACAGAGGTCTTCGTCCCCATAGCCTTTCTGGCCGGAATACTGAAGGACGGCCTGTTCCCCCAAAATCTCTGGGTCTCTCCCTTCCTGTTCGTGATCACGGGCTTGATTGGCTACATCTTCAAGGGATACGTTAACCTGAAGCTCACGGCTCCGAAATTTTTCTATTTCCTGTTGTTCAGCCTCTTCTACATCCTCGCTCTCAGCTGGTCTTCAGGGACTTCGATCTCCCCGGCTAACCTGATTTCTTCAGTCCTGACCACCTCGTTGCTTTCCCTCTTCGTGTCATGGGGAATTCAGTGAGATACAGAAGCTTTCTCTATCTTTTCTTCGCCCTGTGGGGTCTCCTCCTCCTGAGACTGGTGAAAATTCAGATTCTGGACCACAAACAGTACCTGAAACAGGCTGAGAAAAACTACATAAAACCCCTACGGGTGCCTCCGCTGCGGGGGAAAATCCTGGACCGAAAGGGCCGCGTCCTGGCCGATTGGAAACCCATATTCAGGATTTCAGTTCTCGGTGAGAAGACCACGAAGGAGGGCCTGACCGAGCTCTCAGGGCTTCTCCACGTCGACATAGACCCCGATACCATAATCGGAAAGCCGGGATACATAAGGATAAAGGACGGGGCTTCGCTGGAGGAGGTCATATCGGTGGAGGAAAGGGAGGACCGCTTTCCCTGGATCGTGGTGAGCACCGTCCCGACGAGGAGGTACCTTTATGGCGGACCCTTCTTTCATCTGCTGGGCTATACCGGAGAAGTGGGTCCTTCTGACCTCAAGAGGAATCCCGAGTTCAAACCCGGGGATATCATCGGGAAATCGGGCGTTGAGAAGAAGTACGAGGAGGTCCTCAGCGGAAAGCCGGGCTACAGGTTTTATTCGGTCGACGCCACGGGAAAAATAATAGAGACCGATCCCCGTCCGCCTATACCCCCCGTCAAAGGCAGGGATATCGTGCTCACCGTCGACAGGGACCTTCAGCTCTATGCTGATTCCCTTTTCCGAGAATACAGACGGGGGGTCGCAGTAGCTCTCGATCCGCGGAACGGAGACATCCTTCTCTTCTATTCAAAGCCCTATGTCGATCCCAACGTGCTCTCGATGGGGATCTCCCAGGAGGAGTGGAAAAAACTCGTAGAAAGGAAGGACAATCCCCTGCTCGACCGCTGTATCGCCGGGCTCTACCCCCCGGGCTCCATCTTCAAACTGGTGACAGGAGCCATTGCCCTGGATCTACATCTCGTCAACCCTCAGGATCGACCCGTGACCTGCAACGGTGCCTACAGGATGGGAAACAGGATCTGGAGGTGCTGGCTCCCCTCGGGCCACGGGGCACTCGACTTTTACCATGCCATCGAACAGTCCTGTGACGTGTACTTCTACTATCTCGGCCAGAAGATCGGCCTGGCCCGCTTCCTGAAATGCGTGAGGAATTTCGGGCTTCAGGAGAAACTCGGGATAGACCTCCCGGGGGAAAAGGGCGGCTTCATCCCCGACATGCCCTGGTACGAGGAGAGGTACGGCAAGGGCAGGGTTCCGGAAGGTCTCGTCCTGAACCTGGCGATCGGTCAGGGAGAGATACTTCTCACTCCGCTGGACCTGGCCTTTCTAACGGCTCTCATAGCCATGGATTCGACGGCCACGCCCCATGTCCTGAAAGTGGATAAGAAGAGCCTTTCCTGGCACAGAGCCCCAGTCGAAAGGGAAGTGCTGGAACACATAAGGCGCGGCATGTATCTCGTCGTGAACGGAGAGAAGGGGACGGGAAGAAGCGCACAGATCGAGGGAATTGATGTGGCGGGCAAAACCGGCACCGCGCAGAACCCTCATGGAAAAGAACACGCCCTTTTCGCAGCTTACGCCCCTTATAGGGACCCGAAGATCGCCATTGTTGTGATCGTGGAGAATGCCGGACACGGAGGTAGCTATGCAGCTCCCATCGCCGGCAAACTTATAGAAAGGTACCTGAAGGATGCAGAAAAGTGAAATTCGAGCTTTCATAATAATTCCCTTCACCCTTCTCGCCATGGGGCTCGTGGAGCTCTCGTCAATAAGCCAGTTCTACTTCGAGAGACAGCTTGCCTGGGCTTTCTTCTCGGCCTCCGTCTTCGCTCTCTTTTCCCTCGTGCCCCTGAAATTCTGGAAGGCCTTTGGCATTCCCATCTACCTGATATCGATCCTCTTCCTCGCCCTTGCTTTAATGATGGGAGGCCCGGGTCCCAGGAGGTGGCTACAGTTCGGAAGCACCAGGTTTCAGCCCTCGGAACTTGCCAAGCTCGGGTATATTCTGATCGCAGCGAGAATCCTCTCCAACCGCAGAAAGAGTCAGATAGCTCTTCTCCTTCAGCTCGGCCTTCTCGCCCTGATCCCCTTCCTCCTGACGATAGCAGAGCCCGACCTGGCTACCTCCGTCACTTTTCTCTGGATCTACTTCTTTTTGCTCTATCTCTTCGACATATCGCCCTTTTACCTCGCCTTTCTCGTGATGCCTCCTCTCGCAGTGATAACCTCCTTTTCCCCTATCCTCTTCCTCATCCTTTTCGTCGGCGCGCTGCTTCACTCTCGCTACATAAAGGCGGGCCTGGCTTACACTGTGAGCCTCCTGACCCTCATACTTCTCCTCGGCTTCAGCACTCCCCTTATATGGAAAAAGGCCCTGAAACCTTATCAGAGGGAGAGGGTGATCGCCTTCCTCGCTCCGGAGAAATACAGGACGGGCTCGGGCTGGCAGATACTCCAGGCGAGGATCGCCCTGGGATCGGGAGGCTTTGGTGGCAAGGGTTACGGCAGGGGAACCCAGAAGGGCCTATCCTTCCTGCCGGCCGCTCACACAGATTTTATCTTCTCGAGCTTCGGCGAGGAATTCGGGTTCGCCGGCTCCCTCCTGGTCTTCCTTCTCTTCGGCGGATTGATATACGCAACCCTACGCTCTTCCTTCAGGATGCGAGATCGCTTCAGGAGGGCGCTCGGCTTCGGAATAGGTGCCTATTTCACATATCATTTTCTGGCCAACGTAGGTACGAACCTGGGCTTCTTCCCGGTAGCCGGAGTGCCTCTGCCCTTCATGACCTATGGCGGAAGTCACCTCACCGTAGAAGCAGCGCTCCTCGGACTGCTCATAAGGGCATTAAAAGAGGAAAGCTCGAGCTACCGAATCCTCGAATAGACTCAGATGTTATACCCATAAGACCGAAGGATCCTCTTCCCCTCCTCGGAAATCCTGTCCACGGTCCAGGGAGGGTCCCAGACGATCTCCACTTCCGCGTCCTCAACGCCCTCCAGCTTGAGAAGCCGATCCTTGGCCTGCATGGCGATGGCGCCGGCGAGGGGGCAGCCGCGAGCCGTGAGGGTCATCTTCACGTGAACCTTGTTCCCCTCGATCTCTATCCCGTAAATAAGCCCGAGATCCACGATATTAATGGGTATCTCGGGGTCAAATACCTCTTTAAGCGCTTCTATAACCTTTTCCTTCGTGAGCATATTTCCTCCTTCTTCCCTGCATTTTACCAGAGAAAACCTGGCCTGTCAAGACAACATCGTCGAAACCAGTGGAAACAGGGAAGCGGTGGGATACCGCAAAGCTCCAGAGGATATAATTGACTTGTGATCGGATTTCGCAGCAATACGGCCCGTCAGCCTGAAAAGCTGTAGGCCACCTGACCTCGAGGACGGGCAAGGCGAATTTCCCGATAGGAATGCGGAGCTGACTCATGTGCGCGCATATAACATATATTTGAATCGACGCCCGCCATCTTTATAATCTGAAAAACAGGTTGACAAACTGGCTCAAGAAAGGTATTAATATAGGCTATGGAAAACCTGATAAAGGAGAGCATAAAAAATCTAAGTGAAGTGGGAAAGAAAGCCCCTAAACTCGAGGGCGTGCCCTCGGGTGTGGAGGGGCTCGATGAGCTCTTTTTCACCTCCAGGATTCAGGATGGCAGGGCGATCCGCGTTCCCCTTGGTGGGATCCCCCGTTACGCCGTGGTAAACCTGACCGGGATCTCTGACACCGGAAAATCCCTCATGGTAGAACAATTCGCAGTCAGACAGGCAGCCCGCGGCAAAAGGGTGGCATTCATCACGGTGGAGACGCCGGCCGCATTTCTCTCGGTCGGACTCAAGGAAAGGGCGCTGGCGATGGGGTTTCAGGAGAGCGACGAGATCGAAAAGAACATATACATAATAGACGCAGCCAGCTACTCCGCCCTCAGAGAAGACATAAAGGTCCTCCTCGACACCCTGGCCTACGCGATAAAGACCTACAAGATCGATTTCACCGTCATCGACTCCATCACCGGCCTTTACGAGGCCAGGGAGATGCTCGCCAGGACTTTCGTGAGACAGGTTTACAACTTCCTGAAAAAATGGTATCAGACCGCCCTGCTTGTCTCCCAGAAGCGCTCCGGACACGAGGAGCTGTCGGCCGAGGCAGCCGGTGGTTACGCTGTATCCCACATAGTCGACTGCACGATGGTCCTGTCGAAGCGCATGATCCAGAGCCAGTATGACGAACGGATTTACAAAAAGCCCATAGGTGAGCTCATCAGGTTTTTCAGGATCGACGGGTGCAGGATGTGCGGTCACGACACCGACACCCACCTCATGGAGATCACAGACCTCGGTCTGGTCAAAATCGGAAAGAGCCTGAAAGAGTATCTCAAAAAACAATAAAAAGGAGGTGGGAAGATGCCGGTATTACGTCCCGATGAAATTCAACAGTATGACATCGATACGATGGCCATCAGGGTTTTTCTTAAAGCTCTGGAAATCATAGGAGGCCCCAGAAAGCTGATCGAGCTCAGAAATCTCACCTGGATAACATCCCTGATGGAGGCCGCCTATGCCGTGGTCCTGGCCGATCAATCCCTCAAAACCGAGGACGAGATCGCTGAATTCCTGGGTCTGACGCGGCAGACGGTGAGGAACATCCTCAGGGCCGATCCGGAGCTCGTCATGCAGAAACTCGAAGGCGAACTTCAGGAAAAGACGCCCAGAGCCCATACGGCCGGAGGCCTTGCGAAACTCGCATACAGGGAGATCAAGGAGGGCAGGGATTACCTCAATTTCTTCATATACGCACTCGAAAGCGCATCGGAGAGTCTCGGCATCTACTGGCCCATCGAGGTGCTCAGGAAAATAAAGGGAATGGACTTTCCCGCGGGGAAGGAGGAGCTCGCTGAAAGGCTGAAGGGCCTCACGATAAAGAACGTACCCTCGGAGAAGATCCTGGAAAAGCTCGAGTATCCGGTGAAGAGCCCCAGCGATCTTCTGCACAAGATCAGAATTAGCCTCGAAGGAGGAGAGTAAAATGGTAATACACAAGAGACACGCCCAGCTGCTCAAGATCGCAGGCGAAAAGGGCATAAAATTCAGCGACGTGGAGGGGGATGACATAAACTACCTCGATCAGCTCGACAAAATGGGACTGATCGAGCTCGACGAAGAGGGGGTTTTCGCCCCCACTTATTCCGGGGCACTTCTGACGGAGACCATCGAGAGCGCCCCCGAATTCGGGGGCCTTCCCCTCGAGGAATGGGATGAAGACTTCCGTTTCATCGGGTCCGAGATAATCTCGATGCTCCACACCGCTTATCTGGCTCAGGGACGCACGGGTGCCATCTTCGAAAAGGAGCTCGCGGAAAGGGGATTTTCCAGTGACGGCAAACTCACGCCCATCGCTTACAGCGTGATCGAACTTTTTGAGAAAGCTCACCCCAGGCTGGTCATATCCAGGGAACTCGCCGACTACCTGCGAAAAATGCCGCCTGGTCCCGGCTACAGAAAACACCTTCCGGCGGGAAAGCACATTCTCCTGGAGCTCGAGGGGATGAGACTCCTCTCCTTCAGCATACCGAGGAGCGATATCTATTCCCTCTCAGGCCTCGGCCAGCAGCTCAGGGCAGCGATAATTCACAGCGCCCCTGCATATGAGGTCATAATAGACGAGAGGATTTTAAAGGCTTTTCTCAACGGGAATTACAGGGACCTCCCGGAGTTCGATAAGCTGGTTGCCATGGCCTTCGTCAAACCCGACGGCGAGCTCCTGACGGCGGGACGACACCTGATCCCCGCAGCCAGGATTTATTTCGAGGGGCCTATCACGGTCAATCCGTCGGTGGACCTCCAGCTCTTCGACATCTGCGCACTGAAATGCCTTGAGGAACTCGAGGCGAAGGGGGAGATCCCCACGGAGGAGGCGGTTGCCGACCTCATAAAAAAGAACTTCAAGCTTGAGAACATCAACGTGAGGAAACACCTTTACAGGCTCGTCGCAGCGAGGCTGGCTGATATCTGTTTCGGCGGTGATGAAGAGTGCTTCAGGCTCACCGATTGGGGCAGGGAGGCCTGCGAGGATCAGAAAAGGGAGAGGCCCATACCGGCCCATGCCGTGAAATCCATAACTCTCACAAGAATGGAATATACGGCTCCCGAGTACGATTGGTTCATAAAGGGAGAAAAGGCCGGCCTGACGGGCAACGGCTACCCGTCCAAGTCAGGGTTACTTTACGCCAGGATAGCATCCAACGCACGCAGGATACCCTTCATTGACGGGACTGCGGCCAGTGCCCTCAGGCTCATCCCCCTGACAAGGGGCATCTACGTCGAAGAGCTCCGGGCTCTCTGGAAGGAGAAGGACGACCTGGATGATGTGCTCTCCGGCCTCGATGCTGCTCTCGTCGTTGACCTCCTGCCAGGGGGAGCCCTCATTCTGACCGAGGTCGGCAAACTGATAAAAAGGGCCATCCAGGGGTGTCCCGAGTCCACGCAGTACCCCGTCACGCCGGCGCTGGCCCTTCTCGTAAGCAGGCTCGGGGATCACCTTGAAAAGGGAACGGAGTTCACGGAAGCCCTTAAGAAGACGGAGAAAGAGCTCGGATTTCCCTCAAAATACGTGGAAAACCTGGTACTGGCTGCCAGGCGGTGCCGCTATCTCTCGGCGAGGAACCTCACTCAGAACGGCAAATACCTGAGGGAGGCCACAAAGCTCCTCGCTGAGATCAGGGAGATCTGGGAGGAGATAGCCGTATAAAAGGAGGGAAAACATGTACGATCCCATATCGCTGCTTTTCCTGATCATATTTCTGTTCGGGCTTCTTTATCCGCAGATTCAGCACAAAACCCTTCTCGGCAACAGGCTTGCTCTCATAAAGAAACTCGAGAAGAAAAGGGGCACGAGGGTCATCACCATGATCCATCGGCAGGAAAAGATAGGCCTCTTCGGCATACCCTTTTTCAAATTCATAGATATAGAGGACTCCGAGGAGATACTGAGGGCGATCAGGCTGACCCCGAAGGACGTTCCCATAGATCTTGTCCTGCACACCCCCGGTGGGCTCGTCCTCGCCTCGACCCAGATAGCGAAAGCCCTCAAGGACCATCCGGCGAAAACCACGGTGATCATTCCCCACTACGCCATGAGCGGCGGGACCCTTATAGCCCTCTCCGCTGACGAGATAATAATGGATCCCCACGCAGTTCTCGGTCCGGTGGATCCACAGCTCGCCGACTCCGAGGGAGGCGCCGTCCCCGCGGCCTCGATATTGAAGACCGTCGAGGTCAAAGGACCAGAGAACGTCGATGATGAAACCCTGATGAAGGCCGATGTCGCCGAAAAAGCCATAGCACAGGTCAAGCAGATCGTCTACGAACTACTTGAGGGCAAGATGGACGATGAAAAGAGGGAAGAGATCGCTGAAAAACTGAGCAGGGGACACTGGACCCACGATTACCCGATAACGCTGGAAGAAGCGAAGAAAATGGGACTGAAGATATCGACCGATGTACCCGAAGAGGTCTACACCCTGATGAGCATGTATCCCCAGAGCCTCCAGAGAAGGCCGAGCGTGGAATTCATACCCATCCCCTATCAATCTCCCCGGGGCTCCAATCAGAGCTGACTGAAACCGAACTTTCATTGAGGGAGGGCGGGCAGTAAAATAAACACATGCCCCATCAGGGATACGAATTTCTCAAAGCCCTGAAGAAGGGAGCTCTCTCGTCGCACCTTTACGTGCTGGCAGGCCGGGAAGAGCTGATGATGGAAAGCGCCCTCAAGATCCTCGAGGAGAAACTGGCTCCCTGCGACAGGAAAGTCTATTACATCGACGAGATAACCCCTCAGGAGATAATCCAATCCTCCTCTACCGGCGATCTCTTCGGCAGCTCCAGGAAGATCACGGTGATCAAGGGGTTGGAGAAATCCAAGAAAAAGTCTAAGAAACACCTTCTGGAGCTCTTCCAGAGCCTGTCAGGCGGTTTTTTCGATGTCGATAATCCCCTGGTCATCTACATCAGGACCTCGGGGATGGAGGACAGGAAGAGAAACGAATTGATGAGAAACCTGCGCGACATCGAAAAAACCGCCGAGATCCCCTTTCTCAAGGGTGCCCTTTTCGCCGAATTTCCCCTACTGGTGGAGGGAGGAAATACCGCCCACCTCTTCGGGAAATGGATAAAGAACTGGTTTGAAAGGAAGGGAATAAATCTCGACGGGAAAACGCTGGAGAAGCTCAGGACCCTTCTTCCGCCAGAGCTCAAAGAAGCCCAGGCCGAGATGAAAAAACTTCTCCTCTATACCGACGGTGAACCTCCGTCGCCCGAAGACGTCGAGGAGGTAGTATCTAAAAACGATGAGGTGCTGATAAAGGATCTCTCCCGCCTGATCCAGAAAGGAGACAACCGGTTCGCAGCATTAACTCTCAAGAAACTCCTCGACAGCGGCGTCAGGCCGAACCACATTCTCGCCTATCTGCTGGTCGTCCTGGCGCGCCACCTCAGGAGCAGCGGGAGGAAATCTGGTTTCAGGGCAACACTTGAAAAAGCGGAGAAGGCAGTGGAGCTCGAGGGGAGGCTGAAATCCCAGCCTGTTTCCGACTCCCTGCTCCTTCTCCTTCTGTCGGAGGAACTCTCTCGATGATCGGTTTTCTCGCCACCCTCGTATTTCTCCTGTCTTCGCCGGGAGCAGAAAGCGACGAATACATCCTTCTGTCCGATTATTACCTCGAATCGGGACAGGTTGACAGCGCCATCGGGGTTCTCAGGGAAGCTTTCTCGGAAACGGGCAGATACGAATTTCTCCTGAAAATCGCGGAGATCCTGGTAGACAGGGGAGAATACGAAAAGGCATTGTCCTATACAGACCGCTGTCTGGGAAAAATCGAGGGACCTGAGGTTTACAGGTTGCATGCCCTCGCCCTTTACGGACTGAAAAGGCGAAAGGACGCCTTCAGGACTGTAAAGGCCGGGCTCAGAAAGTACCCCGAAAATCCCTCTCTGCTTCACCTTCTGGGAAACCTCTACGACATAGAGGAAAACAGGAAAAAGGCTCTCAAGTATTACATCAAGGCCCTGGAACGTGCGCCTGATTCCGCTGGCCTTCTCGTGGATTACGCTGCTCTCCTGTACAGGAACGGCCAGAGCGACTCGGCTCTGTCGATACTGGAGAAAATATACGACAGGGTCGAGGGAAATTACAGGGCAGAACTGACCCTTTCCGGGATATACGAGGAAAGGGGCGAGAACGAAAGAGCCCTGGAGCACCTCGAGAAAGCCTATTCGGCGAACCCGATGAGCGTTCCCCTTCTCGTCAAGCTCGGGCAGCTGAATATCGATCTGGGACATTACGAGGAGGCCATCAAATATCTGTCCATGGCGAGGACACTCGCCCCCCTGCATGCCGATGCGAGAAGGCTTCTGGGCATCGCACTTTACAGGGTTGGGGAAAGGGATGAAGCCCTCGACGAAGAGCTCGTCGCCCTTTACCTGACTCCACGCAATTCGGAGGTCCACTATTATCTGGCGAGGATCTTCGCTGAACTGAGGGCGGACTCGCTGGCTTTAAAGCACGTGAGAAAAGCCATAAAGCTAAAGCCCAGGCCGGAATACAGGCTCTTCGAGGCTTACCTCCTGATATCGGGGGAAAGGTTCAGGGAGGCGATAAGAAAACTTAAGTCGATGAAAAAAGACCTGAACCCCGTGGGGTATTATATGCTCGGAACAGCCTATTTCGGGCTTAAAAAATATAACGATGCACTGAAATACTTCAGGAAGGCCTCGGAACTGGACCCCGATAACTACGGTTACAAAAAGACAGTTGTCGATCTGCTGGAAAGGCTCGGCAGGAAGGAGGAAGCCATCGATCTCCTCGTGAAGCTTTCAGAGCTCTATCCCGACAGCACAGAACTCAGATTCAGGCTGGCCATGCTCTACGCGGAAAAAGGGGAAATGGTTAGAGCTGAATCACTTTTCGCCCTCCTGGCTCGCGAGGACTCGACTGATGCCGCTGTTTACAACAACTGGGGCTATTTCCTTGCCACAAAAGGCGGAGATCTGGATTCTGCCCGGAAACTCGTGGAAAAGGCCCTGGATCTGGAGCCCGAAAATCCCCTTTATCTCGATTCCATGGGGTGGATATATTATCTGCAGGGCGATTACGGCAGAGCCTTCGATTACCTCAAAAGGGCGGTGGAAAAAAGAAATGACGATCCCGAGATCCTCGAACACATGGGAGAAACCCTGCTGAAACTCGGAAAAAGGGAAGAAGCCCTGAAATATCTCAGACGGGCGCTGAAAATCGATCCCACCCGAGAGGAATTGAGGGAAAAGATAAAGAGCTATGAAAAGGATTAAGGTCGGGATAACCGGGCCCCCCGGTTCTGGCAAAACAACCCTGGCTAAATTCTTTCAGGAATGTGGGGCACAGGTGATTTCGCTGGACGACATCGGCAGAGAGATAACCCTGAAAAAGCTCGAGGAAGTTGGGAAAGCCCTCGGGGTCGACGTAAGCGACCAGCCCTACGAAATCCAGAGAAAATTGATCGGAAAACGGGCCTTCCAAGACCCGCAAAATCTCAGAAAACTCGGTGAGATAGTTCATCCCGAGCTCTGTGAGGAAGCCCTGCGAAGACTGAGAAATGCAGAGGGTGATCTGATTGTGCTGGAGGGAGCCCTGCTGTTCGAGCTGGGACTTAACGAGCACGTGGATAAGGTGATAACCGTCACAGCCCCGGAGAAACTTCTCCTTCGGCGTTTTCTGGAGAAAAGCGGGTACGACGAGAAGGCCTTCCGCGTGATCCTCTCCTATCAATGGCCTCAGGAATGGAAGGGGCTCTCATCTGACTTCGTCGTCAACAACACCGGCGATCTCGATTCCCTCAGAGAGAGAGCCTCCCAGATATTGGGAAAATTAAAGCAAGATCCCTGATCACAGAAGCGTCCTGAAATACTCGGAAAAGGATGAATCGGGGTACTTCAGGATAAACTCCCTCAGAACTTCCTTGGCGAGGGCCGGATCGTTGAGCCTCTTGGAGGCTATATCATAAGCCCTCAGAGCACATTCTCCGGCGATGTAACCGGGGAATTTGCTGTAGATCTCCCTGTAAAGGGAAAAGGCTTCTCCCCACTTTCCCTCCTTCTCCAGGACGTTCCCCCAGAGATAGCCGAAGTAAGGTTTGAGTGATCCTCCCATGCCGTAGTTCTCTCTGGCTATCCCCGCCGCCCTTTCGACATCGCCGGACAGAAGGTAACCCAGCGCCTCGAAATACTTCCTCGCCTCGCCCTCAGCGCCGGACATCAGGATCTCCTTGAAATAGAACACGTCGTCCACTCTCTCTCCGGCGATGTACCTGCTCAGAAGCGCATTAAAGAAGGAATCGGCACGGGCGAAATCTCCATTTATAAGAGAGGCAAGACCGCAGTAATAGAGTCCGTCCTGGGTTGTGTCGCATTTCGAACATTCCTCAAGGGCCTTTTCCGCTTTTCCCATCCTTATAAGGGCCCTGATCCTCACGGGGTCAAATCCCTCCGACGAAGTGGCCTTGAGGACGAGATCGGGCCTGTTCAGCCTTCCAAGGTAAATGTCCATTATCAGTTCGCGGGCACCCCTTACGCCTGCCTCTTCCGCTTTTTCGAGATGCTCTACTGCCTTCTCGTATTCTCCCAGCTCTGCGAAGCAACGCCCCATCAGAAATTCCCAACGGGCATCCCTTTCTTTCTCTTCGAACCCACGGAGGATCGACATTGCCACCGAGGGCTCCCCCATCTGCAGGGCCTCCCTGGCAAGGGATATGTTGGCGCGGCCCTCACCGGCAAGCTCGAACTCCCTCGCAGCTTCGGCTATCCTGCCGACGCTCAGATAAAGTTCCGCCAGGACGGCGTGAGCCCTGGAGAACTTCCTGTGCTTTTTCATCCATTTGCGGACGAGATCGATAGCCCTGTCCTTGCCGAGATAACGGCTCACCATGAGGACTTCCCTCTTGACCCTGCCGGGATCTTCCCCCTCGAGGAGCCGATTCATCGCTTCCCTGAGGGCAGACTCGTAGTCACGTTTCTCGAGAGCGTATATGTAAAATTCCCTGGCAAACAGGTAATCCCTGCCGAGCCTCTTTCTGCCTTTCTCGAGGAGGGCATAGGCTTTGTCCTTCAGCCCGCTGGATCTCAGAAAAAGGGCGGCCTTTCGATAGGCTTCGGGATCGGACTTCTCTTCCACGAATTCCTCGACCATCCTCAGGGCTGAGGTCGTGTCTCCGTTCCTGATCAAACGCCTGGCACTCACCAGAAGGCTATCCTGAATGGAGACCACCTGTCCCAGGAGGGAAAAAATCAGGAGAAAATTCATAGGCCCAATTCCTCGCTTATGCCCGCCATTGCCTCGAGGCAGAGCGAGAGAAAAGTGTCCAGATCGATACCGAGGCTCTCGGCACTCCTCATCTGATCCCTGGATGCGCCGGCGGCGAACCTTTTCTCCTTGAATCTCTTCTTGAGGAATCTCAGATCCAGCCCTTTTATGGACTTGCTGGGGTGCATGAGAGCACAGGCCACTATAAAGCCTGTGGTCGGATCCACCGCATAGATGGCCTTTTCCATCGGGGTTTCGGGTTCTTTTTTTCCGGCATGGGCAAGTATTGCGTTGAGCACCCTCTCATCGTTAAACCCGATTTCCCTCAACATCTCCACCGTGCGTCTTGCGTGCCGATCGAAATCGTTCACCGTCTCCTCATAATCCAGATCGTGAAGAATCCCCGCCAGTTCCCAGAGATCCGGATCCTCGCCGAAATATTCCGCCAGCTTCCTCATGCAGGCACCCGTGGCTATCATGTGTTTGACTAAATTCTTTTTGCTCACCTTCTCCCTAACCAGCCTCAGGGCTTCGTCTCTCGTCATGTCAGAATTATACGACAGCCCTGCTGATCTTAAAAGCCACAGAACCTGCCGGCGATTTCAAATTTTGCTCCTTGACAGACTTACATTAAGGGCATACAATGGGTTTGAACCTGGAATTTCCCTTTCCAGGTCAAAGTAATAAAAGGAGGATAGATGTAATGGGAGAAGTGAAAGAAGGAAGGGTCAAGTGGTTTGACCCCAGGAAGGGCTATGGGTTCATCGAACTGGAAGACGGTTCGGAGGACGTATTCGTGCACTTCACAGACGTAGTGGGAGAAGGTTACAAGACACTGGAAGAAGGACAGAGAGTTAGATTTGAGATAGTGAAGTCCGACAAAGGTCCGAAAGCAGTTAACGTAGAAAAGATCTAACTGCGAAAACCACAGAGGGGTTCCGGGGGTAATCCCGGAACCCCTTATTTAT
>Ga0116200_10000133_pt1 | contig 19411 bp, 21 predicted proteins | sample Mar14436cmmetaG_FD_94478 | JGI IMG/M metagenome (GOLD analysis project Ga0116200, IMG submission 94478) | Marine hydrothermal vent microbial communities from Guaymas Basin, Gulf of California to study Microbial Dark Matter (Phase II) - Marker... ... | reverse complement strand
TCTAACTCTTATTTTTAACCTACTTAGATAGTATATCCTTGTAGTTTCCTTTCAAGATATCTCTGAGAAAATGTTTCCATCCTTTACTTGATACTATCTCAAATACCCTTATCCAATCGATTTTGAAAATTATCCAGGTTGTCACGATAAAGAGAACTAGCGTGATTACCATACTGATAATAAGGTTATCAGGGTTAACAAATAAGCTAAACATTTTACCAAAAGATGCCGTTATTAAACTTATTACAATCTTTCCTAGAGTGATTGCGATAAAAAATTTTAGGATGCTATACCTGGCTACACCTAATACTGCTATGACTATATCGTCAGGAGACGGAGTGGCAGCAAAGATAAAAACTGCTAATGCACCATAGTTTCCTATAAGTCTTCGAAAAGCATCTAATTGCTTTAACTGTTTATCAGATAGAAGTCTTGATGCCCCACGACTTAGAAAGTATATAGCTAGTTTACCAATTCCTCCACCAATACCACTCACTATTCCTACGAGTAAAGGGTCTGCAGGGAAATACGCTGTGTAAATAAAGACTAAAGCGAGATACGGAATAGGCATCAAAGGAATAACATTTCCTAAAATGGATATTACAAATATTCCAGCATACCCCCCAAAACTTAATGCTATATTTAGCATCCAGTTCCAAAGGTAACGTGACATCGTTTTTCCCTATATTCTAAACTAATACTAAATACAATAAGATAGATAAAAGTTCTACCTATTATACTAGATGTTTATTAATATAGGGAGTAGGGGAATTAAACAAAACTTACCTGTATGCGATAAAATTAATTTCTATCAATGCTCCCTTAGGTAGGTTTGATACCTCGACTGTCGTTCTAGCTGGTGTATTTTCCTTAAAGAATTCGCTATAAACTTTATTGAAACTCTCATAATCCTCTAATTTCTTAAGGAATACTGTGACGCTAACAATATCTCCCAGTGAATAGCCTACTTCCTTTAGAATCTCACTAATGTTAGTAAGGATTATCCTAGTTTGTTCTGATACGTCCTCTCCTTTAAGTTTACCGTCTCTTGGATCTATGGATATTTGTCCTGAACCAAAAACTAACCTACCTACTTTTATAGCTTGAGAGTAAGGTCCTATTGGTTTAGGAGCCTTTTCCGTATAGATAACTTCTTTGCTCATACAATATAGTATTGAAAGACGTTAGCTAAAACAGTTACTATGATCCATCCATCATAAATGAACGAAATTTTTAAATATGATATGAACAAATATTTAATTGACCTAAGCCGATGACCCCCAACATACAGTAACCTCAGCGTTCTACGCTTTTTTGATGCTCAATTATGTTAATGTGTTCGTTGTACCACATTTTTTCCCTGGGAACTAGGAGTTAATGATGCAGAAACGACCCAGGGTTTTCAAAATATACTGCTAACATCGACGACAGGGTGGGAGGGGGGAATCAAATATAAATTTTTTTAATTTTATCAAGTATACTTATGGCTCTTTTAAATAAGTGCTCCTTCTCCCTAATACCGCTTATTCCCGGTTCTTCAACAAGATATGATGCTGCAGCGGCAGAGAGAGCTGCCGCCTCAATCACTTTTCCTTGTTTAAAATATTCGATAGCGAACGTTGTTGTGAAGACATCTCCCGTTCCAGTGAGATCAACAACTTTCTCTGGCTTTATCGCGGGAACGAAATATACCTCATTCTCATTTATTATATATGCTCCTTTCTCACCCATGGTCAGAAGAATAACCTTATGTTCAATTTCAAGTATTTTCTGTAAAATCCTTTCTATTTTTTGTTCTCTCGTGATTACCTTCGCTTCTTCATACTCCAAGTGGACTACACTACTATATCTTATGACACGTAATGCGCTATCCGAGGGCTCAAGGTAAATACCTTTTTCTGAATTCTTCCTGATAAAGCCCTGAATGTCAGAGGCGATATAATAAGAGGTGTCTCTAAGCAAGTCGAATGCCTTTATTGGAACTTCTCCAATAACAGGCCCCAATATATAGATAGAATTTTTATCACATGGAATATCTTCAAGATTTATATCCTCACATTTTGAAATAAGTTTCAATTTCCTATTCCCTTGTCTATCATAGATTAACTTGAATCTAGTTGTAGGTTTTCCTTCGATAAACTTTATATTATCTATTAGAACACCATTATTCTTCAAAAAATCGAGATATTCGGTTGGGAAGTCCTTTCCAACCTTCGAAACAATATAAGGTTTAACGCCCAATTTTGACGCTACCAAAGCACCATATACGACAGTTCCTCCAATATTCTCTTTTATTTTACCTTTCCATTCGACGGTGTCCATAACTATGTGTCCTATAAAATACGCGATCATACGCTTATCTCTTCACAATCATTCTCCTAACACTTCTATTATTACACGTCTATAGCTTCGAGGGCCATCCATTTCTACAAGGAATATATTCTGCCATGTACCTCGAACAATCCTTCCGCTTTTTACTGGAAAGATTCTTGCAGATTCTATGAAAGCAGAAGCTAGATGAGCTGCCGCGTTGTTATCAATTCTATTGTGGAGCCATTTTCCATTTCTCGGATATTCCTCTCTAATTTTCGTTAAAATATCTCTCATTAGTCCACTTTCATGCTCGTTAGCTATAATTGCAGCGGTTGCGTGGGGTGCAAAAATAAGACATAAACCATTTTTTATTCCACTTTCCTTTACTGCAGTCTCAACTTCATATGTTATATCAACAAGTTGCAATAGCTCATTTGTACTAAGTGTTAGCTCCTTAAAATACGTCTTCATTCTCTCACCCTTCGTTATAAATTCTGGAGTAAGAGATAAAAAGTTTAGCTTAGCACTAATTCTGTAAAGATACCTTTTCCATTTATTACTTCAGTGAGTCTTCCAGGTTCTGTAATATTAAAAAAATATACTTTTACTCCTTTTTTCACAGCTTGCGAGGCTACTCTAATCTTGTGGAAAATGCCGCCTGTAACGTCAAATCCTGAGGTTCTACCCTTGATTGTTGAAACTGAAGAGATCTTCAGGCTTGTTAACAACCTAGAGTCCTCCAAGGAAGGATCCTTGGTGTATATTCCGTCTACATCGAGTCCGAAAAGTAGCTTAGTTGCTTTCAATCGAATGGCAAGATAAACGGCAATATCATCGCCTGATAATATAGTAAATCCTTTCTTTTCATCCAAGACAACATCCCCAAACATTACAGGAATCATATGGAATTCAAGCAGTTTCTTCAGGATGTTAAGAAAGAAATAACTTATTTTCCCATCGTTTGTGACCGCCACCGCTGAAGTCTGGACTGCGACTACAGGTAGGTTCTTAGATACAAGCTTTTCAATAATCAGAGTATTTAACTTAGTCATATATAAGCGTGTTATAGAAAACCCGATTGCTTGTTCTTCTATATTTTGAATACCCGATTTAAGTTGATACTTTTTTGCTAAGGGATGTCCAAAGGATCCACCTCCGTGGACTATTATGAAATTGTACTTATTCTCCTTATATATTTCGTAGAGTTCATTAGAGATATTTTCAACGATGTTTTCCCTAAAACTAAAAGGGGCTTCCTTATTCGTAATAGCGGAACCTCCCATCTTAAGTACTATTAGCTTCATGTTCCCAAATGGTTAGAAGTCTCTAATGGATATAAATCCAGCAAGCTTAACAAGATATTCTTTTCCCTTATTTTCAGGTAATATACTTAAACTTTCTATAGCCTTTCTGCCATACTCCTTTCTTAATTTCTCTGCTTTTTCTCTAGCGCTTGAATAATTTTTGATTATATTTATTGCTTCGTCTAAGTCGTCTTGGGAAATCTTTTCCTTTCTAAGAATTTCTATGAGTTTATCTCTATATTTCTCCTCGAGTTCTTGCAGAGCTAACGCTACAACTGCATTCCCGAGTTTATGTTCTATTATATCGCCACCAACTTTTTTACCTGTCTTTTCTGTCTTTCCAAAGAGGTCGATTATATCATCACCTATCTGAAAAGCATATCCTAACATTTTACCATAGGATGATAATGCTTCAAGAATCTTCTGATCTGCCCTAGCAGATAATCCGCCGAAAACGCATGAAGCCTCGATAAGAGCTCCTGTTTTTTTGTATATCATATTCAAATAATCTTCAAATCCTACATCAGAATACCTATTTTGAACAACATATGGCTCATCTCTTCTGCCAGCCTGTTCAAATAATATGTCAAGTCTTTCGCCGTCTATCAATAACTTTAATGTCTTTGCAAAAATTCTGTTAAATTCTTTAGGAGAATGCGTGTCGTTTAAAGCTTCCGTAGCGCTTTCACGATAATGAACTGCGACAAGTATTGCTGTACTGAGACCATATTTTTTCCAAACTGTAGGTTTTCCCCTTCTTAATTCACTATGATCTATTATATCATCGAGTATTAGAGAATAGTTATGCGCTATTTCAACCGAAGCTGCGGCTGGGAAGGCCTCGTTTATATCTCCTTCGCATGCTAGGCAGGATGCTAGGGTGAGAGCCGGTCTAATGCGTTTGCCACCGGTATTTATCTGATAGAGTATTACTTCTTCGAATTCTTTGGAAGTATTCATGAGAAGATATTTTTTGATATGTTCTTCGCTCATTTTTCCCAATTTAGCTAGTTCATCTATGATTGACATAAATCTACACCGATCTTAACATTCGGGCTATCAAGTATCGTACTCTTAATAGCCTACATCAATACCGAGTTACGTTATATCACTTTCCTTTTGGATGTGGCAAGTTATATTTATTACGTATAGTACAATCTCCTTGGTTTTCATAGGTATTTGATACACAGTTGAGAGGAAATACAAGGTTCATTAATTACCAGTAAAAACCTAAAGTTTTATTCTAACCTTTATGTGATTATTCTTACGTGTTTAACCCTAGAATAACACTAAGTATTTCATCTTTAGCAGGATATGAATTGATAGATGCAGTAAGGATGACTAAAAAACTAGGTTTTTCTTCGATAATGGGTCTTGCAGGGGGACGTGCACATCATTCCCTGGGGACTTTCCCTACATTTATGTGTTATGGGCGGTCGGTAGAAAAAGGAGATCTTGTGAAAGACATAATTCAGGGTTTTAAGTACGTGGCAGTGCATCAGGGATGGGATGATAATTGGAAGGAATGGATCGATTGTGCAAGTAGGTTAGGTGCCAAGATTGTAACTGTCCATGCTGGACTTCATGAGTTTACTTGTAAAAAGTTTCAGGAAAGAGTATTATATTTCCGAAGGCTCGGGGATTACGCGCTAGATAAGGGAGTAAGAATAGGTATAGAAAATGATGGAGAAAGATATGATGCATATGTGAAACTTATTAAGAGTGTTAAGCATCTCGCAGTTGGTGCAACGCTTGATTTAGGACACTGTGCATACTTTAGTGAGATTAAGAAAATTTCAGACATAGAACTGAGATCTAGGAAATTAAATCAATTGATCGTCCAGATAATAACTGAGGTTCGCGATGAGCTCATACATATGCATGTACACAACGTAAAACCTTATGAGGAAGTGAACCTTAAGGCTATTCCTTATCCCTACTGGGAAAAAAGGGACTTTATCGACCATCGCTCAGTACCTAATGGGATAATCAATTATGAGCGAGTGTTCGACGTTCTAGGGAAGATAGGGTATAAGGGTCTACTTGTGATTGAGTTGGAAGAACCCAAAATTGAAGAAAAGATACTGGAATCCGCTACTTTCCTTGAAGAATTCTTGTAGAGTAATATGATGCTCTGAGAGTAGCGTAGGCCCGGTGGGATATAAAAAAATTTAAGTGCTTCATATTTTAGTTATTCTGATAGAAAGGCAGACTGGTGGGCCGGTAGCTCAGGGGGAGAGTACCCGCCTTGCAAGGTCGTAGGAGATCCAGGAACGCGGGGGGTCGCGGGTTCAAGTCCCGCCCGGTCCACCAATTTTTATATTTCTGTGTACTAAGATATTAGGAGACATTACTGTCTCGTTACGGTGGTTTAATGACGGAAAAGACAGCTGAAAAGCTCTTGGGTATTACCGTAAAGAAAAGCGGGAACTTCTCTGAGTGGTTTACACAGGTTATTTTGAGAGCGGATTTAATTGATATCAGGTATAATGTTCAAGGCTTTATCGTACACAAACCTTGGTCTATGAGGATAATAAGAGAGATCTATAAACTATTCGAGAAGGAGTTGGAAAAAACAGGTCATGAACCCGTCCTTTTTCCGTTAGTGATACCTGAAGAGAATTTTGAGAAAGAAAAAGAGCATGTTGAAGGATTTAAACCTGAGGTTTTCTGGATTACAGAGGCAGGCGATGAAAAGCTTGAGAGACGCCTAGCTCTCAGACCTACATCTGAAACCGCATTTTACTCGATGTATTCTCTATGGATACAAAGTTGGCGTGATTTACCATTAAAATTGTATCAAAGTGTTAGCGTGTATAGGTATGAGAAGCATACGAGACCGTTTATAAGAGGAAGAGAGTTTTTATGGATTGAGGCGCATGATGCATTTAGAAGTCATGAAAACGCACTAAAACAAGTCGAAGAGGATATGGAGAATTCTCAGAAAGTGATTTATGAGAGGCTTGGAATACCATTCATCTTTCTTAGAAGACCTCCTTGGGATAAGTTTGCGGGGGCATTAGACACTTATGCTGCCGACACCTTAATGCCTGATGGAAGAGTGCTTCAAATATCTTCTACTCACGATCTTGGACAAAACTTTGCTAAGGCTTTTGATATAAAATACGTCGATTCTAATGGGAGTAAAAAGTATGTTTGGCAGACATGTTATGGTCCAGGAATATGGCGTATTGTAGCTGCTCTCATCGCTATCCACGGCGATGACAGAGGCTTAGTTCTTCCGTTTGAAGTCGCACCCCTTCAAATAGTCATAATTCCAATTTATTATACTGAGGAGGACAAAGAAAAGATTCTAAAAAAATGTTATGAGCTTGAGCATGATCTGAAAGATAGAGGATATAGGGTGAAGGTGGATCAGCGGGAGGATAGGACACCTGGATGGAAATTTAACGAGTGGGAACTAAAGGGAGTGCCCCTAAGATTTGAAATAGGGAAAAAGGAGTTAGAAAATGGTTTTATAACTGTATTCCGAAGAGATTTACTGAAAAGAGAAAAAATTAATGAGAATGAATTATATCAATATTTGGAAAAAGTACCAAAACTTATAATAGATACTCTTAGAGAGAAGGCTGAGAGATTCTTCAGAGAAAATATTATCATTGCTAAAAAACGTGAAGAGGTCAAAGAGGGGTTAAACAATGGAAAGATAGTAAAGATGCCTTTCTGTGGACGTGAAGAATGTGCAGAGGATTTAAGAATAGCTACAGATGGAGGAAAAATTAGAGGTACTGAGATTAAAGAAGAGAAAGCTGTTGATCTTAAATGTGCGTGGTGTGGAGAAACGGCTAAACACTGGGTTTATGTCGCTAAGGCCTACTAAAAGGTGTAATTTTATTATATTAGCGACGATTCCTTAATTATTAGTCTTAGAGCTATGTTCAGTTTCTCGTGGCTAACATGTCTCCAGTGAGAAAACTTCCGGTAATGAAATTGTCTGAAAAGGTTGTGGCTGTAGGTTTAGGAGTTTTTATAAAAGATCTATCAGCACTTGCTATCGCTGATCTTCATCTGGGCTATGAAGAAGCATTAGAAGAACAGGGCATACATATACCAGCGGTTCAATTAAGACACATAAAGAAATTGTTAGAAGAAATGATAGAAGAGGTATTGCCTGAAAAAATAATAATATTAGGCGATGTCAAACATGAATTTGGTAGTGCGTTGAGACAAGAGTGGAGTGAGACGTTAGACCTACTACAATTTCTTAAGGGTAAAGGCCTTAAAGTGCACGTTGTTAGGGGAAACCATGACAATTTTCTGATACCAATTTTGAAAAGGTTGAATATACCGTTTCACGATCCATATTATACAGAGAAAGAATATCTATTTATTCACGGGCATAAAACGATGGGCATCGACATTTTATTTTCTCAAGATATAAAGTACATTTTTGAGGGACATGAACATCCAGCCATTTCGTTAAGGGATGAGCTAGGAGTGAAAACTAGGTTCAAATGTTTTCTTAAAGGAAATATTGAGGGAAAAGAGATTTATGTCCTTCCAGCTTTTTCCCCGCTAATGCCAGGAACAGAAATAAATCTTGTAGAGAAAGACAAGCTATTATCACCATTGCTTAAGATGATAGATATTGACCACTTAGAGGTTTTTGTCGTAGATGTTGAAGCTGGTATATTCTATTTTGGAACACTGAGTAACCTGAAAATGCTTAATTTGCCTTCTTCTTAGCAAGAATTATGGTAAAACCTCTAATTTCAACTATTTTTGACTCAGTTTTCTCCGCTAAAATTTTCGCAACTTCCTCCTTATTATATGGATAGTTTTCTCTAAAATTCTTCAAAAGTTTTACTTTCATGATCTTATGCTTTTTTAAAACATTTTTTATTTCTTGGATATTCTCTTCCGTAATACCCCTCTTTCCTATCCTTACAACAATTAAGGATTCATTTTTCAAGATTATCACTTGTATGAAAAATAATGTTAGACTTATTTTATAGCTATCTCTGTTAATAAATAGGTTTTTATGAACGACATCAGAAAGGAATTCAGAATTTCAATATTAAGAAAAAGCGTTTCATCAGACTTCTTTCTCCAATATATAGAGCGTATAGTAGAAGAAACCTTTGAATATATAGGGCTCTCATCGAGTGATGTATTGATGGTTGCGCTATCTGGAGGTAAAGATAGTATGCTTGCACTTTATTTTACGTTAAAGTTTCAAAAAAAATATGGTTATAAAGTTTATGCTATCTCTGTAGATGAAGGGATAGAAGGATACAGTAAAGAGAGAATGAACTTTTTAAAGAAAATTGTTGAAAAGTTTGATGTTAAGCTGTATACTAGTAGTTTTAAAGAGTACTTTGGATGTATGTTTGAAGAGATGATGAAAATCATGGCTAAGAAAAAATTAGGTTATAAACCTTGTAGTATTTGCGGTGTTTTTAAAAGATATATTCTTAATAGGGAGAGTAGAAAGTTGGGTGCCACAAAACTTGTAACTGGACATAACTTGGATGATGAACTACAAGCATTTTTGATGAACGTCTTTAAGAATAATATTTGGAATATCGCTCGGGAAGGCGTTTTGACCGGTGTAACTCAGCATAAAAGGTTTGTTCCCAGAATGAAACCTCTATACTATTTAACGGAAAGAGAGATACAAGAATACGTTAAACTATTAAACCTTCCATACTTTCCAAATCAGTGCCCTAACTTAAAATTCGCATACAGGAATATTTTCAAAATGTGGTTTAGAGAGCTGGACGATGTGACAAGGCTTAGATATTTAGTCTCGAAAGATCTTCTAAGTCATCTTTTTAAATCAAGATTATATAACTCATATGAGTTAAAGACTTGCAGAGAATGCGGTGAACCGTCTTCGCAGGATGTTTGTAGGGCCTGTCATTACAGGCTACTACTTGATCTACCATTACTAAAGTAGCAATAGTAGGAAGATAGCAATGGACGTCATCAAAGACGAAAGAAAGTTTGTTGTTTCATTCTTTATCCACCTTATCCCTTTATAATAGCGTGTAGGTGTACCACACTTATGAATCCTTTTCTCTGTAACCTTGTGACATTTCTCACAATAATATTTCACTTGAAGAAGACCTCCGATTAAACTATCTAATACCTCTCCTATCCATCCAATAATGATTAACATAGCTACATGGTGTACCTCCAGAATATCGGAATAGAGAAGGTAAGAGAGTAAAGAAATAAAAACTGATCCTGAAAGCGAGGCGATTTCACCTAATAATGTTACACCACCTGAGATGCCAGTATCTACTGTCTGCCACGGCTTGTATACGAGTCTTGGATTATTTTTGCTTAATGCTCCGATTTCTGCAGCCCAAGTATCAGCATTTGAAATAGCTATGCTTGCGATAAGTGCTAGCAATGAAGGGATATAGTATTCCTTAAGGTTATAGTATGAGACATAGACATTAATCAGCGACCACAGTATGGTAATTCCTCCTGCTCCAATGATCTGCGTCCACTCTCTACCATGAGAACTCTCGGCGGCCTCCTTCCTCCTTTTCACATCATACCCAAAGAACGTCAGAAGTGTTGAAAGCGTGAAAAATGCGAGAAGAATGAGAAAGTTTTTCCAGCCTGAAAGAAAGATGAGAGAAGATATAGCAATAGAAGTCACAGCCGCTTTTTTAGTTATGACCTCTTTCTTATATGAAATATAAGCCAATACAAGACCTAAGACTAGTCCCTCGAAGAAATTCTTTAACAGTACACCGCTCATATTATCACTGTCCTGTTATCTAAACCTTATAGCTTGTTCATTTAAAAAAGATAACGTTGTTAATCTCGGATTCCAATATAAGAACCTTTGGTTATTCTTGCAATTTTTAAGAGAAGTTCGGTTCCTGAAGTAGTACTTGATGTTTGGTCATATAATAATTCTCGATGTTTAGTATTTATCACTATAGTTTCAAACCCCTTTTTCTTGATGAAGTAGGCAACCTCTAATGTTGATTGAATTGAAGGATCTAAAGAGAACCTTTTGCTATAAAGTCTTCTTTCAAGTGGCACATTTACATTACCATCACTAATGATCACTATAACGGGTTCATACCCCCTCCTTTTCTCTTTTATAGCGAGGTTTAAAGCCCTATATAGCCCAGACGCGAGAGGTGTGAAATCTTCTAACCCAACGCTAGTAAACTTACCTAGTAAGAGATTAAAATTTGTTGTCGGAAATTGGGCGATTACAGAACCGAATCCCTTGCTAACAATGAGGCTAACTCTATCCCTATGTTTTCTAGCTTCTCTTGAAATAGCCTTAAAGGCTGTGATGATTCCACGAATCGAATATATCATTGAAGCGCTAGAGTCTAAGACAATTATAAGTGAAACTTTTCCTCTTCCCACATAAAGATTTGCTCTAAGATCCTCAGGTCTTATTTCGGGAAAATTGAAATTGGCAGCAGATTTTCTTAAAGTAGCACTAGGGGATACCTTATAGTATTTGCTATGAGGTAAAGTATAATCGATAACGCGGGCCTTCGCCCTCATCTTCCTTTTTCCTCTGATCCTCGCCACGTTCCGAGAAACATTTAAAGCAAATTGAATGAGATAGCTTGGTTCTATATTCCCTCTTAAAATTTTCATACCTCTGCCTATTGAAACGATAGCTTTCTTTTTTTCGGGCGTTAGGCTAAATGAAATATATATGCTTTTCTTTGACTTTATTAAGGCCTTACCACCAATGTATACCCTATTTCTGTTTAATAGTGCATCTAAGATTAGCCATATTAAAAGAATAAGTATAGCAAGTCTATAGTTTACCATTAGTAAAATTACAAAAAGTACCAGCGAAAGCAGTGTGAAGAATGTTTGTAATCTCGACCATTTCTTAACTTTAGAAACTCCACCTGGGAAAAAAGCGAAATTTCTCGCGTTTTTCTTTACCTCGCGAAGCTGTTCTTATTTTTACACGAGACTTAATGCCTGTCAAACCGAAGAAAGCGGATTTCAACTCTTCTTCTGTCGGAGGTGCTTTTAATCCTTCAGCACGTGTTCTGTGTGTCAGCGCAAACCTGAGACCGGCAAATAGGTCTTGCTCGTTAACTTTAAGTCTCCCATCTAGAGCCGCCAGTGCTCTGGCAACCTTAACAGCTACTATATCTGGCCTATATCCGTCAACATCGAGCATCGAACATGTCCTAGAAACTCTAAGAATTATTTCATCATCCACCTTGACTTTAGGTAAAATCTCTCTTGCTCTCTCAATTTTTTTCCTTAATTCTTCTTGGTAAGGAGACCATCTCTTAAGGAAATCTTCGGTATTTGTTTGAAATTCTATGTTTCTCTTAACAATTTCTGCCCTAGCTTCGGGATCCTTCAGCGTAGAAAGCTTTATACTTATAGCAAATCTGTCGAGAAGCTGAGGTCTAAGTTCTCCCTCTTCCGGGTTCATGGTGCCTATAAGGATAAATTTAGATGGATGTTTTAGGGATATACCTTCTCTCTCAACAATATTCCATCCCGATGCGGCAGCATCCAAAATAGAGTCCACTATATGATCTGGTAATAAGTTGACCTCATCAACATATAAGATGTTGCGGTTAGCTCTTCCAAGAATTCCTGGCTCAAAAACCATCCTTTTTTCCTGTAGTGTTTTCTCAATGTTTATTGTTCCTAAAACCATATCCTCAGTGGCTCCGATTGGAAGTGTAACGACCTTCATTTTAACCTTTTTAACTGGGAGTTTTTCTCCTTTTCTAACTCTCTCTTTGCACAAGTCACACATCTCTCTTTCATCGTAAGGATCGCAATTGAAAGGACAGTCTGCAACAACATAAATCTCAGGTAACAGGTCTACCATCGATCTAACAATACTAGACTTTCCAGTGCCCTTCGGTCCCATTATTAATAATCCTTCTATACTATTATCGACTGCGAGAATTAGCAAAGCCGTTTTTAGCTCGTTAAGTCCAACGAATGCTGAAAAAGGTAGTGTTCTCATATAGACCCAAATCCAATATATAAGTGTTGGACACGATATTTAAAGCTTTATCCCTTGAATATTATCCTTTCATAACCGCTAATTTTCTCTCCCTCTTGAACCTTTATTATAACAATATTATTTCCGAGAATCTGTATATCACCTGAAGCGTCAACTCTGAGAATCTTAAACCTTGGCGAAAAAAACCAATATGCTACAAAAGGATACTCGACAGTAAGCTCTTCATAAATATTTTCATAGTAGTTTTCTTCTCCTCTTCTTAGCTTACCTTTAAAGTAGATAAAGTAGGATAGGTAAGGTTCTTCGGGTTCTTCTTTAAATCCTATATCAACCCCCAGAACCTTCGGCTTAACTCTTTTATCATTAATGACAACTTCTTCTTTGTTTAAGATTTGCTGCATCGAAACCTTTAGCCTATATAGCTCCTCTTCGAGTTTTTCAATGTTTTCTGTAAGAGCATAGTAATATCTGTCTATGTCTAGGTATTCGAATATTATCGTCTGGTAAAATTCAAGGTTGGATGTCACATTGATAATGCCTAAAGCGGAAAGCGGTTCTATCTCTCTCATACTTTACACTTTTTCAATTTTACTTAAGTAGAAAATATAGATAGCTTTTATTATGTTAATAATATTGACTGAGTCAATAATGCGGTATGTATAGGTATTTGCGTATGCCAAAGACAGCCGTTGTCCTAGCGGGAGGTAAAGGTACTAGGCTTAGACCCTTGACTTATACTACTCCTAAGCCTCTTATTCCTGTCGGCAACATCCCATTATTGGAATACATACTTAAGCTTTTAACATATACTAATGTAGAAAGGGTTATCGTGATCGTTAAATACCTAGGGGATTTAATTAAAAAATTCATCTATGAAATTAGAGATGATTTCTCCTTCGAGATAAAGATTCCTAATATAGATCCTTTAGATACTGCTGATGCTGTGCGGAAAGTCTCATATTATATTAACGATGATTTTTACGTGATCATGGGAGATGTCTTGACAAATATGGACCTTAAGAATATGGGAAGTTTTCACTCAAAGCATAACGGGATAGCCACAATTGCACTAAAAGAGGTCGAGAACCCACTCGAGTTCGGAGTTGTATTGGTTGATGAGCTAAGTAGGATAAAGCTATTCTTGGAGAAGCCTCGAAGCATCGAATTATACTTTATGAGGATGCTATATTCAAGAGCGAGAATAAAGCACTTTTATGAAAACTTGGTAAATACAGGATTCTACATCTTCAACTATAAAATTTTAGATATACTGGAGGAAAACCCCGATCTAATGGACTGGGGGAGACATGTATTTCCTTTCCTCATTGAAAATGGGTATGAGATATTCGGATGGAATGTAGGAGAATCATACTGGGCCGATATAGGTAGACCTAGATCATATCTGCACGCTACGTATGATTTATTGGATAAGCACGTGTATCCCCTTATGCCCAAAGGCGAATACCTTGACGGTGTATGGATCGAAAGACCTGTCGACTTCTCTAAAAATGCTTCCTTTATTCCACCAGTAGTTATAGGGAAATTTACAAGTATAGAAAGAGATGCTGTAATCGGTCCGTATACAGTGCTTGGACTTAACAACAAGGTAGAAGCTGGTACTCAGATAATGGGTAGCATACTATGGAACAACGTGGAGGTTGGTGAAAAAACAATTATAAGCAAAAGCATCATTGGGAGTCATGTACGGATAGGAAGAGATGTTAAAGTCAAGGAATACTCCGTTGTAGGAGACTATTGCTCAATCGAAGATAAAAGTATAATTAAGAAAAATACGTTACTTAAACCATATACAATTTTTAGAGGCGCCCGGCAACTTAAGGTGAAGGTAAGTGAGTGAAGTTGAATCATTACCAGTTGAAAAGGGTAGAATATGTGGTACAGCAAACATACAACTGACACCCGAGAATATGGCTGAGCTTGGAGCAGCATTAGGCACTCTGCTAGGGGAGGGTGCACTTGTTGTGACAGCGAGAGATTACTACCCACCTTCTAGAATGTTAAAACGAGCGTTTTCGGCAGGTCTTATGTCAGTTGGCATAACCGTTATGGATTTCCATGGTGCGACATTACCAGAGTTAGCTTTTTCAATCAAAAGATTTGGAGCTAAAGCCGGTATACAGTTTACCGTTTCACCATATCGAGAAAACGATGTTAATCTAAAGATACTTGATTCCACAGGTGCTGAGTTCACAACAGAAAGATTAAATGAACTGATACAACTCTACGAGACAAAGCATATTATTAGGACAATCCCTAAGAGGATTGGATGGGTATCGTATGCGGAATATATACACGATATTTATGTTGCTTCACTCACAAGTTTCCTAGATATAAACCCCATATTTAGCTTCTCACCAAAAGTTGTAGTGGATACTAACTTTGGGCCGTCTTCGGAAGTTTTACCCGACTTTCTCTCTGAGATAGGTGTTAATCACATAACATTAAATTCTCATAAACCACCCATACATAAAAGCGTGAGCCACTTACCCCCAATAGAGTCACTATTTACCCTCAGCAAAATTGTAATCGCGGCTGAAGCAAACCTAGGCGCTGCATTTAGCGCTGATGCGTCAAGGATTGTGCTGATTGATGACAGAGGTAAAGTTCTGTCTCCCGATGAAACAGCGGCAATACTTGTAAGTTTTCTCCCAGAAAACTCAAGGATATCGATCTCCTATACTATGTCTTCACTAGTTGACAAAGTTGCGGAACAGAGGAAAATAAAGGTGTCTAGAGTAAAGGGGCTAATAGGAGATGTATCAAGACATCTGAAACGCATCAGAGCTATCTTCGGAGCCATTGATAGTGGAGAGTTTATCTTCCCACAGTTTTCAATAGCTCCAGATGCATTACTCACATTAGGAAAAATTATTGAATCCTTATCCCTGCTTGAAGTTAATTTGTCAAAGGTTAGAAATGAACTTCCAGAGATCAATAAGTATTCTATCGAGGTCGACCTTGGAGAAGTTAGTCCATCAATGTTTATAGAGTATGTAGTTAATAACTTTGAGAACATAATCCTTACCGTAACAGGAGTCAAAATAGTTCTAGATGATACATGGGTATACATTGATTTCATTCCAGAGAGAAATAAGTTTAGACTTACAGTTGAAGAGCCGACAAGTCATAAAATAAATCTTGTGAAGAAATTGGCTGATAACATAAGAAAGGATCTCGAAACGTTACCACAACTGTATTAATAATTAGATTTAGATATTGTTTCTACCGTGTATCATTGATCTTCTTAGTTCAGAGAAATCCCGCTTCAAGTTATTATACATCTCCTCAGGTATTTCTATACCATTTGCCTCCAGAATCTTTGATATAAAAATAGCATCAGAAGTTGCACCCTCAAACTCCAACACATCTTTCCCATTCACTTGTATAACATTCTTTGGTACTGAATATACGTTATACTTTTCTGCTAGCTTGGGGAATTCAAGCGCTTCTACCATATCACCATAAATATACTTGTTAATAATAGCATACTTGTGTGCTGATCTTACAGCGATAGGACAGTAGGGACATTCTGGTGTCACAAAGACTAATATTCGAGTAGGTTTTTTGACATTCTCAATTAATATTCTTCTAAGGGAACTATCTATGTCAACTCTGCCATGTGACACATCAACTATATCTTCAATAAATGTTCCAAACTCGTAACCTGCCGGAATGCCAAAGAATCTAACATTATATTCTTCTTTCCCATGAAGAAGAATGCACGGGAAGTCTTGTATGCCGTACTTCTTTGCTTCCTCAGAATCTTCATCTCTCTTAATAACCTTTATTTTACTATGCAATCTGGATACTATTCTTAGAATCTCCTCGATATCACTACAAAATCTGCATTCTTTATTAGGGCTAGTAAAGTAGTAGATTTTCACCTCGTTTTCGATCTTCCCAAATACTTTTCTAACATAGTTCAATGTTTCTTCATCAATATGTACTGGCACATAATCACCTCTCCCTACGAGCATTTTTAATAATTCTGAAAGTATAAAAAGGTTATTTGCGTGGACTGATGTCCCAAGCAATTAAAATAGTTTGGATGAATTTACTGCAGGATAGTTGTGCTGTTTTCTTTCCCAACTATTATTCTCTTGGGTTTTTTTACCGCAAATATACCGTTCTCAAGAACTCCTGGTATATTTTTTATCTCTTTTTCAAGCATTATGGGATCATATGAATCCTCAAAATATGCGTCAATGATGAAGTTTCCGTTGTCCGTCACTACTGGTCCAAGTTTTCCTTTGTGACAATACCTTAATTCATTTTTAGCTTTAAATTCTTTGATGAGAATATTTGAAACTTTTACCCAACAAAAAGGTAAAGTCTCGATAGGCACTTTAGATTCGAATAAACTTTCTCGGATTTTCGTCTCATCAACTATAATGTAGTACTCTTCTGCTGAGTAATCCACTATTTTTTCACGAGTCAGCGCCCCGCCACCACCCTTGATCAATTCAAGTTTTTTAGTGACTATATCGGCACCATCTATGGCTATGCTCGGTTCAGGATATTCGTTTAGCGAGACTATTTTTAGTCCATAACGTAAAAGTTTAGTCTCCACATCCATGGAAGTGGGAATAAAATATACCTCTATTTCTTCTCTCATAATTTTGTCATATAAGAGGTCTAAGAAAATATTCACTGTAGTTCCTGATCCTAAACCCAATACCATGCCATCCCTAACTAACTCTAGGGCTTCCTTAGCAGCATTTTGTTTCATAACATCGTGGCTTCTAATCGTTTTCTCAACCTCTCAAAGTAATAGTTTGCCGCATAATGTATCGCTTAAATCGAACGTATATTGAACCTCTGTAAAATCTTTTCTAAACTTAATAACGTCCTTTTTTACGAGAGTAGGATCTTCGTCCCTTAGTAGTACTCTTTCAAAGAAATTAGCTATCTCGACCATGTCATCTTCCTTCATCCCTATACGTGTAATCTCTTGGACACCAAGCCTTAGACCAGAAGGATTCTTTATCATGTCTGGTGTATCCCATGGTAGCATGTTCTTATTGACAATAATATTCGCTTCTTCTAACCTCTTAGCAGCGTATGCTCCTCCACCAATCTTTGACACGTCTATAGCTACTTGATGCGTTCTCGTGAATCCATTCTTTTCGCCTAAGACATTAAAACCGCGTTCATAAAGTTCTTCGGCTAATTTTTTGGAATTTAAGAGAATCTGATTTGCATATTCTTCTCCGAAATATAGCATCTCTAGGGCAGTACCAGCTGTTGCAGCAAGTCTATGCAAGTGATGATTCGAGACAAACACTGGAAAAATCACTCTTCTTACGGGCTTAAAAACATTTTCATTATTACTCATAATCACTCCTCCTTGTGGACCAGGGAACGTCTTATGGGTGGAAGAGGTAACAAGATCGGCTCCTTCCTCAAGAGGGTTCGGGAATTTTTTCCCTGCTATTAATCCAAGCACATGTGCGGCGTCGAATATAACAACTGATCCGATTTCCTTTGCTACCTCACCTATCTCTTTTACAGGATGAGGGAACAAAAAGAGGCTACCTCCTAGAACGATAAAGACAGGCTTTAAGCGTCTGATCTCCTTAGTTGCCTTATCTAAATCGATGTTTAACTCTTCATTATCAAATGGAAGCTCAACAACATTGTATCCTAACGCCCCCATGACCCCATATTTTGAATGGCTTACATGACCTCCTCCGCTCAAAGGTGTGATCATCGTCATATCCCCAGCTTTGCCTAATGCTTTGAATGCTGACGCATTAGCTATAGTACCTGAAATAGGTCTTAGGTCAACATACTTAGCATTAAATAACTTTGACATCAGCCCACATGCCAGCACTTCGATTTCATCTATATACTTAGTCCCCTGGTAATATCGTTTGAAAGGATATCCTTCGGCGTAACGATGCTTGGCATCGCAGTTATATAGCATGTCTACGAACTTAGAGGTAATATTCTCGGAAGCTATCATGTTGATACATTCGTTTCTTCTCCAAACGTTATGATTATGAACTAGATCAACAAGTTTTTCTATGTACTCCTCGTACTGCAATTTTCCACCAAAGTTATTATAGAATGATTGGTATATGAAGCTATACCTTTTGCAGTTCTGGCTTAAAAACCTCACGGATAAATAAAATGCTATCTTATTATTTAGGATCAAAAATTATTCATTGTGATGTTATATGGATATTTCCTGGGACGAAACTTCATGGCCTCTTATGGAGGAGGAGATTCTTATATTGGAGAAAGACTCACTAGTTTCATTCAATTTTCCATACAAATTCTTCAGGAAATACCTCAAAACAAAGATAAATGTTCTCGAACCAATAGAGATCAAGAGAAATTATAATACTCAAGGAGGCAAGAGGATAATCGTAAAACTAGATAAGGAAAAGGCATTAGAGTTAAGGGCTTGGCTAACGCTACATGTACAAGAAAATAGCGACTTTTTCATTACTGAAATAGAAGAAATAGAATAGCTTTATTACCGAAAAATCATTCTAAATGTTTTCTTTTTATTCCATTACTACTTTTTCATGTGTTCTCATACTCTTCACATTATATTTTTATGAATTTTCTTGCAAGGATAAAATACGCCTATTCTTACCGAATTATTAGCTGTTATATATCGTGATACCTAGATTAGTTAATGCACATGTGCATACAGAAAGTTAGCATCTAAGAGATTCTTCAGATACTAAAATTTTTGAAAATATATGCATTAGATCCCGAACTTTTTAATAGAAGATTATATAGATGTTTCGTTAAAAATCACTGTCTATGAAATGGTTTCGAGTAGAATTATAGATATAGT
>Ga0116200_10000132_pt1 | contig 19418 bp, 29 predicted proteins | sample Mar14436cmmetaG_FD_94478 | JGI IMG/M metagenome (GOLD analysis project Ga0116200, IMG submission 94478) | Marine hydrothermal vent microbial communities from Guaymas Basin, Gulf of California to study Microbial Dark Matter (Phase II) - Marker... ... | reverse complement strand
ATATGCTGCTTCCCAGCTACTCGGGGCACCGCACTTCGACACACTTTGTTGCCCGATACGACGCTCAGAAGTCGCTCCGGTAGATCTGAGCTGCTGCTTGATAAAGATACGAAAACATCTGCCGCCGGCATGGACAAGAGAGGAACATGTTTCTGCGCAGTCTCGGGCAGTTCCCCGAGTAGTTTTGCACCCATTTGAGAATTTTCCTTGAGGGGTTTGTCAAATATCGACGAAGAACCAAAGCCTTGCAGAAAATATTACAATCTTATAATGGGGGCGGGGCATATCGAAGGGTAGGTCAAGGCACACTCATTGAGGGAATATACGTTCATTGTGACCTTGACAAAGACCTGGCACGCACCCTTGTTTGATTTATACGACTGTGATATTGTCATTTTAGTTGGATGAACTGGTAGATTATTATGGATACATTAACTGAAACGGGTAAGCTTAAGAAAGTTTTAAAGGGAAGCGTTAATCGAAGTTATTGAATTCCACCTTTACAATATGAGACTCTTTAAATGTTGACATTCTCTAATATTTATCCTAAAAATCTCACAATCACATCAAAAACTCTCGTGTTTCAGATGTTCTTGCTCTAGTTTGAAAAGAGGTATTGTGCGCGGGCAACAATTTGAATACGATGTGGAAATGGAACACAGTTGAAATGGAAGTGGAATCTGACTTATGAACCAAATGATTGACCTTACAAATCTCCCGTCAGTATCGAGGTTCAACCTTCACGTTTCAAGACACCAATTTTCCAGGAGGTTACAAAATGGGTAAAAAAATGTTCTCTGAAAGTGCGCTCGAGCGAATGGAAAAAGAATACAAAGAATGGCTCGAAGTTTATAAGAAGGCCCTTCAAAGAATTCCCGAGCGACTCGAACGATTCTCCACTGTCTCTGACATGGAAGTGAAAGCACTGTACACACCACTTGACCTGAAAGATAAAGACTATTTTGAAGAAATTGGGTTTCCAGGTATGTACCCGTTTACTCGCGGAGTCCAACCAAGCATGTATCGTGCTAGGCTCTGGACTATGAGGATGTTCGCCGGCCTTGGCACTGCGGAAGATACCAACAAGCGGTTTCATTATCTCGTGAATCACGGAGAAACCGGACTAAGCACTGCCTTCGACTTTCCAACTCTCATGGGCTACGACACTGATTCACCTCTAGCAAAAGGTGAATGCGGAAAGTGCGGTGTTGCCATAGACACTATCCAGGACATGGAAATTCTCTTCAAAGGCCTTAACCTTGAAGAATTGACAACCTCCATGACCATCAATCCTCCGGCGTCAGTCATATGGGCGATGTATATTGCCAACGCCGAAAATCAGGGTTTCGACAGGAAAAAACTCGGAGGCACAATTCAGAACGATTGTCTGAAAGAATTCATTGCGCAAAAAACATTGATGCTGCCGCCGGAACCATCACTTCGCCTGGTGGTTGATACAGTGGAATTCGGGACCTATGAAGTGCCTCGCTGGAACACCATCAGCATCAGTGGATATCACATCCGAGAAGCCGGCGCTACCGCCGTTCAGGAACTCGCTTTCACCATTTACGACGGAATCACATACGTTGAAGAATGCATTAAGCGAGGTCTCGACGTGGATGCCTTTGCAGGCAGACTTTCCTTTTTCTGGAATTCTCACATAGACTTTTTCGAAGAAATTGCCAAGATGAGGGCATCCAGAAGAATGTGGGCCAGGATTATGAAAGAGCGGTTCAAGGCCAAGAAACCCAGATCCATGCTGATGCGTTTCCATACTCAGACCGCCGGATGTTCATTAACTGCCCAGGAACCTTACAACAACATCATCAGAACCACAACCGAGGCGCTGGCTGCGATTCTGGGCGGGACTCAATCATTGCATACTAATTCTCTGGATGAAGTCTACATGATCCCCAGTGAAGAAGCCGTTACTATCGCTCTTAGAACCCAGCAGATTCTGGCAGACGAAGTAGGAGTGGCAAACATAATTGATCCTCTTGCGGGTTCATACTTCGTCGAGGCCCTGACTGACAAGATGGAAGAAGAAGCTATGGCCTACATCAAGAAGCTCGATGAACTCGGTGGCATGATCGAAGCAATTGAAAAAGACTATCCTCAAATGGAAATCGCCGATTCTGCATACAAGTTTCAACAACAGGTGGAAAAGGGAGAAAAGATAATAATCGGAATTAACAAGTTCCCATCTCCCAAACCTGATCTTGAAATTCTAAAAATAGATCCTGAAATCGAAAAGAGACAAATCGAAAGAACTCAAAGGTTCAAAGAAAAGAGAGACAAAGTTAAATTGCAGAAATGCATGGATGAGTTAAGAAGACGCTGCGAAGGGCCTCCTTGCTGGGAAAATAATGTTATGCCAGCTCTTATTGATGCAGTAAAAGCTGGAGCCACGGAGCAAGAAATTTGCGACCTTTACAGAGATGTTTTCGGTATATACACTGATCCAGGAACGTTTTAACCTAAGTTGAACAGGAAAGAGGAGATTCTGTTATGGGTTCTGATAGAAAACTTAGAGTCTTGATAGCCAAGCCCGGACTCGACGGACATGATCGAGGCGCCAGGGTTATAGCTCGAGCTTTTAGAGATGCTGGATTTGAAGTAATTTACACGGGATGTCACCAGACTCCTGAACAGATAGTGAGCACAGCCCTTCAGGAGGACGTGGACCTCATAGGACTGAGTATCCTTTCCGGGGCTCACATGTACTCATTCCCACGGATAATGGAATTGCTCAAGGAACACAATGCAGAGGATATTGTGGTGATTGGTGGAGGCATATTCCCCACGGAAGATATACCCAAATTAAAGGAAATTGGCATAAAGGAGATTTTCGAACCGGGGACATTACTTGAAGATATTATTCAATGGGTTAAAACTAATGTAAAACCCCGCGGTGCCGCAGAGGCAGCGTGAGGTATCTGTGACAGGATACATAGATTAGTCGATGCCAGAGTTCTTTAATGTGAGTGCACCAAAAGAAAGGCATTTTTAAATGGAGATCGTACAGAAGATTTTAGACGGAGATATTAGAGCTGTCGCGAGATTGATGCGGGATATCGACGACGAGATTCCCTCAGCCAAGGAAGTTTTGAAGGAACTCTACCCGTACACAGGGAAAGCTTACGTAATTGGATTTACAGGTTCCCCAGGCGTAGGAAAAAGTACCCTTGTTGATCGACTGGTGGACAAACTTCGAGCGGAAGGCAAAACCGTGGGTATTCTCGCCATCGATCCCACAAGCCCCTTTACAGGTGGCGCCATTCTTGGGGATAGGATACGCATGCAGCGGCATTTTTTGGATTCCGGCGTATTTATCAGAAGTCTCGCAACACGCGGCCATTTCGGAGGTCTCACCAGATCGACCCATGACATGATAGACGTCCTGGACGCGATGGGAAAAGATATCATAATTGTGGAAACCGTGGGTGTGGGACAGGATGAGATCGAAATTGCTCATACCGCTCATACCACAGTGCTGGTTACTGTACCTGGAATGGGGGACGAAGTTCAGGCCATAAAAGCCGGAATCATGGAAATCGGAGACATATTTGTGGTTAACAAATCAGACAGGGAAGGTTCTCGAAAGACAATTAGAGAACTTAGAAATCTCGTGGAACTGGGACTTCGTCGCCACAAAACGGAAGGCCCCCCCTGGGAACCTCCAATTATTGAAACGGTTGCCAGCAAGAACAAGGGTATCGATGAGCTCTATGAAGCAATAATGAAACACAAGAAGTACCTGTTCGATAATAAGAAAACAAAACTGGAACGAGTCCTTTTTGACAGGGCTAAGCTTCACTTTGTGGGGATACTTCGTGACCAGTTATTCAATACTGTTCTAAAGAGAGCCAGGGAAAGAGGCGAGGATCTTGATGAACTGGTAGCGAAAATCGTCCACCGTGACGTTGACCCGTACACCCTCGCAAACAAGCTTGTAGAAAGAGAACTTGGCGACAGCAAATGAACCATGTATGAAAGCTCATGGTGGCAAGAAATTAAATTTCAGCCATCCGTCATCTGAGAACAAGCTGAGCCTCTCGTTTTGATGAGAGGCTTTTTGATTTTCAGTCACGCACATGGAAGAAAAAGAGCCAAAAAACATACCTGAATGGAAACAAAGATTGAATGACTTTCCGGACAGCCCCGGTGTCTACATTTTTAAGGACAGAAATGGCGACGTTCTATACGTAGGAAAAGCAAAAAACCTCAAGAAAAGAGTTTCAAGTTATACCCGCAGACAATTCGCTGACACCAAAACTGCCAAAATGCTGGAACGGGTTACTAATGTAGACTTTATCGTTACGGCAAGTGAAAAAGAAGCATTGCTTCTGGAATCGAATCTTATTAAGAAGTTTCGTCCCAAGTACAACGTAATCCTTACAGATGACAAAAATTACCCGTGCATCCGGATCGACACATCGCAGCCTTTCCCCAGACTGGAAATCGTCAGAAAAATAAAGAACGACGGAGCTATTTACTTCGGTCCTTTTCCATCAGTCAAGGCTGTAAGGCATACTCTGCGTACGGTCAAGAGAATGTTTCCACTGAGACAATGCAAAACCAGGAAGCTCCAGCAAAGAAGTCGCCCGTGTCTTAATTTCCAGATCGGGCGATGCCTGGGTCCATGTGCCGGACAGGTACAGGAAGATGAATACAACAAAATAGTTCAGGAGGTCATTCTGTTTTTGCAAGGAAGAACAGACTTACTTCAAAACCAGCTTGAGCAAAAGATGAAAGAAGCAGCAGAACAGCTTGATTTCGAAAGAGCTGCAGTATATCGGGATCGGTTGACTGATGTCCAGAAGACGCTACAGACACAGCGAATTGTTTCAACACGCTTCATCGATAGAGACATCATCTGCCTTTACGGAGAAAATGAAAGCTGGCTGGTTGAGATCCTGTTCGTCAGGCAAGGAGCACTGCTGGATTCAAGAGACTACTTTTTCTCCAATACGTGGTTAACCAGTAGCGAAATAATAGAGACTTTCATAACTCAATACTACCAGGAAAATAAGTTTATTCCTGACGAAATTCTACTTTCCGTTTTACCTGACAATATTGAGTATCTGACCGAATGGTTGTCTGAAAAAAAGGGGCGCAAGGTAGTAATAAGAAAACCGATGAAAGGGGAAGGGAGGCAACTCCTGAACCTGGGACTGGATAACGCTCGCAAACATTTCCAGATGAGAAAATCCGAGAAAATAAACCACGAGGAAATTAAAAAACAGTTTCAAAAAATCCTGAAACTAAAATCACCACCAACTCACATAGCCTGTGTGGACATATCCCATTTCCACGGGAAACATACCGTTGGGTCTCTGGTTGTATTCCGCGAAGGTGTTCCTTTTAAAGAGAAGTACAAGCGATTCCGCATGATGTCTGACAAACCAGCAAATGATCCGGCCATGATAGCAGAACTCCTGGAACGATTCCTCGCACACCACCGGGAAGACGCCAAGATGCTGGACCTCCTGATTATAGACGGTGGGAAAGCCCAACTGAACACAGCAGTGAAAGTTTTAAAAAGATCAAGATACCCGGAGCTGCCCGTTATAAGCATTGCAAAGGGGCCTGACCATTGGCTGACAAGGGATCCTGGAAAAACCCGAGACCGAATTTACCTGCCAAATCGGAAAAATCCGATTTCTTTTGCTTCTGCCCCGGGTTTGCTCCTGTTTGTACAACAACTCCGAGATGAAGCTCACAGGTTTGCCATTTCATACCAGCAAAAGAAATTCAGAAAGCAATTGACAGCATCAATCCTCGATGAAATCCCCGGTGTTGGTAAGAAAAGGAAAAATGAACTCCTTAAACATTTCGGGAGCATTTCAAAAATAGCAAATGCATCCATTGATGACCTTTTAAAAGTTAATAATTTGCCTAGAAACGTGGCAGAAAATATACATGAATACTTCCAGAACATCAGAACTGACGAGAGTTAACGAACCCGCTTGAGAAGAGATCTGCAAATCTTACGCAGTTCCACGTCCGATATCTTTTTCAATACCTCTTTATCCTCACCGGTTAGCTTTCTCACGGAAACCTTCTTTTTTGACCTGTAACCGCTACGCCGTCTCTTCCGCCCCTTTGGCTTTTCAAAACGACGAACATCGGTTTTGATCTCACCTATGCGAAACCGAATATTTTCTATGGGTTTCTCAGACCTGAATTGATTTAGTTTTTCAACTATCTCGGACTTGTTCAGTTCCAGATGGTGTTTCCAAACAGGATCCGTAACAACAACATAGAGAACATTCTTTACTAAACGTCTTGGCTGGCTGTACTTTGCTGTTTCCTCCCCTACTATTTCCTCCCAGGCACCGTAAAGGGTTCTGGGGAAGAGTTGCTTCTCTTCGAGAATCTTTCTAATAACGTCACCAACTAGTACAAAGTCTTCATCCATGAAGGAGTATCCTGCTGATGTGGTAAAAAATTTTTGAAGTAAGCCCCTTGATTTTTAGACATCAGTAATTAACTTGGAGACACAACATAGCTGTACAAAGCCTAGCTACTGCGGATTGTGGGTAAAAAATATTTACTTTTTTTGCTGGTTGTGCTACTAATTAAAAGATTAACCTACCAGTGGTATCCGCAGAGGCTTATGATAAATCTTCCAGGACCGCAAAAAGTTGTTCCTAGGTATACGTCATGGTCATTATCCCGATGTTTAATGAATGATACCACCACGCTTTTGCGCAATCAATAATAAAGGAGGGAAGAACCTATGGAACCTTGCCTGAAACCCGAAACTACGGAAGCTAAAAGCGAAAAACCTACACCCAATCCGGTCATGGTGAAGGAAGGAAAAGGGTGGAGAAATTTCGTCTGTCCGCATTACGACGAGTGTCTGAACCTCGCTGCTAAGAGCATGTGGCCAGGCTTCACATGTAAGTTCTGTGAGTTCAATGTAAAAACTGATCAGGAAATGTAAATGAAAAGGGAGGGTTTAAACCCTCCCTTTTCATTTACAATTCTTTTGTCAAACACTAAATAAGGAGATTTAGCTTTACTTATCTTCCTTCTCTTCACCACCGGCCGGTTCATCAGCGAGCGCACTCTCATCAATTGATTCTGTCTCGGAAACCTCATCCTCGGGCGCAGCACTTTCAGCTTCCGCTTCTTTTGCTTCTTCGCCGCCAGTCTCTTCCGCTTCCGCTACCTGCTCGCCCTCTTCAACCTTCTCCTCAACCTTTTCAGCAACTTCCTGTTCAACCTGAGGTGCCTCGGCCTTGATCTTTTCCTTCTTCTTCTTTTTCTTGGGGCGTCTCTTTTCAACCCCGGTGAAATCCACCAGTTCAATCATGCTCATGGGAGCACCATCGCCCCTGCGATAACCGATTTTTATGACTCTTGAATATCCGCCACTCACATTCTGATACCTGGGAGCCAATTCGGCAAACAACTTGTGCACTATGCTCTTGTCTCTTATTACCTTTAAAGCCTGCCGTCTTGCAGCGAGATCCCCCTTCTTTCCAAGAGTAATCATCCAATCTACCCAGCGGCGGATTTCCTTCGCCTTGGCATCGGTCGTCATCACCCGTTCGTGTTCAAGCACCGAAGTTACCAGGTTTCGGAACATCGCTAGCCTGTGACTACTTGTTCTGCTAAGTTTTCTACCTGCTTTGCGGTGTCTCATTTACTCTTTTTCCTTTCTAGCTTCAAGTTCCTCTCGTGATGGGAAGTTCTCAAGTTTCATACCAAGCGAAAGACCCATTTCAGCTAGTATTTCCTTGATCTCATTCAGAGATTTTCGGCCGAAATTCTTGGTTTTGAGCATTTCCGCTTCAGTCTTCTGGACCAGTTCACCAATGTAGCGGATGTCCGCATTTTTCAAACAGTTGGACGATCGAACCGATAACTCCAGTTCATCCACACTGCGGAAAAGATTCTCGTTGAGTTCGGGCTCTTTCTTTTCTTCTTTTTCTTCTTCTTCAATCTCCGGCTCTTCGTCAAAATTGATAAACACGTTCAGTTGCTCTTTAAGAATTTTAGCAGCATATGCAAGCGCATCTTCGGGGAGCACCGAACCATCGGTCCAGATTTCCATGGTCAGCTTATCGTAATCAGTTACCTGCCCGACTCTTGCCTGGGTCACCACGTAGCTTACTTTCTTTATCGGAGAAAAAATCGCATCCATGGGGATTGTACCTACCGGCATGTTCTTATCAACATTCCTCTCCGCAGGCACATACCCCTTGCCCATCTTCACGTTCATTTCCATTACAAGCTTTCCGTCTGGTGACAGAGTCGCTATGTGATGTTCAGGATTTATAACTTCCACATATGAATCAGCAATGATGTCGCCGGCAGTAACTTCACCTTCACCCTCTTTCTCTATTTTGAGAACGGCAGACCTCTCACCATTAGCCAGCTTTAGTCTTACCTCTTTGAGGTTCAGAATAATGTCAGTCACATCTTCCAGAACCCCGGGGATCGTAGAAAATTCATGCAACACCCCGTCAATTTTCACACTGCAAATCGCTGCTCCCTGCAGGGAAGAAAGAAGGATTCGCCTCAGAGCGTTTCCAAGCGTGAGCCCAAAACCCCGCTCAAGTGGTTCACATACGAACTTTCCGTAAAACCTGTTGGATTTTTCGGAATCGATCTGTAACTTCTTTGGTTTGATTAATTCTCGCCAGTTCCTATGCATAGGTCTTCTTTACCTTCCGGTTATTTTATTATTTGGAATACAACTCAACAATGAGCTGTTCCTTGATTGGCATGGTAATGTCTTCTCTTGTTGGATAAGTCTTTACCGTGCCTCTGAAATTCTCTTTATCCAGTTCCAGCCACCCAGGAACCCCTCTTCTGGGCAGCGCTTCCAGCGCTTCCACGATCGGTGGAACCTGTCGGCTTTTCTCTTTAACCTCAATTACATCTCCCACCTTAACCAGGTAGGACGGGATATTCACCTTTTTGCCGTTGACCAGAAAATGATTATGTCGCACCAACTGCCTCGCCTGTGCAAGCGAATTCGCAAACCCCAGACGAAAAACAACAACATCCAGCCTTCGTTCCAGAAGAATTAACAGGTTCGTACCCGTAATTCCCTTTTGCCTTTCCGCTTTCTTGAAATAGTTCTTGAACTGCCGTTCAAGAAGTCCGTACATCCGCTTTACCTTTTGTTTTTCCCTCAGCTGAATACCGTAATCGGAGTACTTGGTTCTGGCTTGACCGTGCTGACCAGGCGCATAACTCCGTCTCTCGTACGAACACTTATCCGAATAACAGCGATCACCTTTCAGATATAATTTTGTGTTTTCCCGCCGGCACAAACGGCAAACTGCTCCTGTATACCGAGCCAAATTCAACCTCCTTGTCTATAATATCTTGAAATCAAACTTTATCTCCATTTAACACTGACTACACGCGTCTTCTCTTGGGCGGACGACAGCCGTTATGGGGAATCGGAGTCACGTCTTTAATGAGGGTCACTTCAAATCCTGCGGCCTGAAGAGCCCGTAACGCAGCTTCCCGGCCGGACCCCGGCCCCTTAACGTAAACTTCAATCGTCCTCATACCGTGCTCCATGGCCTTCTTGGCAGCGTCCTCAGCCGCCACCTGGGCAGCAAACGGTGTACTTTTTCTTGAACCCTTAAAACCTTTGCTCCCGGCACTCGACCATGCAATTACGTTCCCGCTCTTGTCTGTGATGGTAATAATCGTATTATTAAACGTAGACTGAATATGCGCTATACCACTTGGTATATTTTTCTTCTCTTTACGCTTCCTACCGCCCTTTACTGCAGCCATTTTACCTCCAGCTAAAACCCAAAAATTTTATCCTTTTTTCCTTTTGCCGACAACCGAACGACGAGGCCCTTTTCGCGTACGAGCATTGGAATGCGTACTCTGTCCTCTAACCGGCAACCCCCGTCTGTGTCTCAATCCCCTGTAACACCCAAGATCCATCAGGCGCTTAATGTTCATAGAAACTTCGCTTCTCAGGTCACCTTCAACCTTGTACTCCCTATCTATAATCTGACGAATCCTGTTAATCTCTTCCTCGGTCAGATTGTCAGATTTTTTATCCCAATCAATCTGAGCTTTGGTCAATATTTTCTGAGACGTTGATCGACCAATACCATAAATGTACGTGAGCGCAATCTCTATACGCTTATTTCTTGGTAAGTCTACTCCAGCTATTCTTGCCAATGATCATTCCTCCTTAAAAATACAATATTATCCCTGTCGCTGCTTGTGTCTGGGATTCTCACAGATCACCCGCAATACTCCATGACGCTTTATTATTTTACATTTCCTGCATATTCGCTTAACTGAAGCTCGTACTTTCATCAAAATCTCCCTTAAATCAAAACTGAGTTAGCACTCAAAAGAACGCAAACTTACCCTTTTGCATGCTGGCTATCCCTGCACTGAGCAAAGCAGGCACACTATTTCTTTGAACGGTATATGATACGCCCTCTACTGAGGTCGTACGTTGACAGTTCAAGGGTTACCCGGTCTCCCGGCAAAATCTTGATAAAATGCATTCTCATCTTTCCAGAGATATGAGCCAGCACCTTATGACCGTTGTCCAGCTCAACTCTGAACATTGCGTTAGGCAGCGTTTCGATGACCGTCCCTTCAACCTCAATGGGTTCTTCTTTAGCCATCTCTTTTACTCCGTTTATTTAAGTTCCGTTAAAATATCAGGGCCACTTTCAGTAATAGCAACAGTATGTTCAAAATGAGCCGATAGTTTACCGTCCTTTGTTACTGCTGTCCAATTATCTGCAAGTATCCTGATTTCATAAGTTCCCTGGTTTATCATTGGCTCAATAGCCAGTACCATCCCGGGCTTTAATCTGATCCCGTGCCCCTTCTTCCCAAAATTGGGTATTTGAGGACTCTCGTGCAGGTTTTTCCCGATCCCATGTCCCACGAAATCGCGAACCACGGAAAACCCGTGAGATTCAACATAGCTCTGAATAGCGTGCGAAATATCAAACAGTCTATACTTGGGATGAGCCTTCGCTATCCCCCGGTATAACGCTTCTCTTGTTACCTCAATCAGCTTCTTTGCTTCTTCCGAAACTTCTCCCACGGGAACCGTTACTGCTGCGTCCCCGTAATACCCGTTTTTTACAACTCCAAAATCAAGGCTTATGAGATCACCCTCCCTTAAAACTCTCTTCCTGGAAGGCAATCCATGAACAATCTCGTCGTTTACCGACGTACAAAGGGAAAAAGGGTAGCCTCTGTATCCCTTAAACGCCGGCTTAGCCTTTTCCTTTTTAGCGAGCTTTTCACTCAGCTCGTTGAGCTCATAAGTTGTTACACCGGGTCGTACTCTCTGGCTAACTTCATAAAGTACCTTTGCGACAATCTGGCACGCAACCCGAATCTTTTCTATCTCTTTACGTTTTTTGAGAATAATCAATTTTACTTCTTTTCAGGGGGCATAAGCCCCCGAATATATTGAAATCCTATCCAAGAACCTTGGTAATTCTTTCAAATATAGCCTTAATTTCACCTACACCGTCAATACGCCTAAGTTTACCCTGTTTGTCATAATATTCAATAAGAGGAAACGTCTGGTCCTGATAAACCTTCAGCCTTGCCTTCACGGTTTCCTCATTATCATCGTCACGCTGATAAAGCTTGCCACCACACTTATCACACACCCCATCTACCTTGGGCGGATCAAATTTCAGGTGATAGCCAGCTCCACATTCCTTGCAGGTTCGTCGGCCGGTGAGCCTCGCTATCAACTCTTCATTGGGTACTTCAATACAAATTACGTGATCAATGGCCTTCCCCATGGCTTCCAGTTCTCTGTCAAGAACTTCCGCCTGGGCTACCGTGCGCGGAAAACCGTCAAGCATGAAACCTTTTGCGCAATCAGGTTCCTGGAGACGCTCTTTCACGAGCCCTATTACTACTTCGTCAGGAACCAACTCGCCCTTGTCCATGTATTTCTTTGCTTCCAACCCAAGTTGTGTCCCGGCCTTAACAGCAGCTCTCAACATGTCTCCCGTAGAAATCTGGGGTATCCCATACTTTTCAATAAGCATCTTTGCCTGAGTTCCCTTACCAGCTCCCGGTGGTCCTAACAAAATAATGTTCATTGTCCCCTCCTTTTCAGTTTGTCCTTCTCAACCTCAACACCATGTCAGCTATGAACAAATAGCTAACGCCTTCCCTTACTACCTCGCTTGAGAAACCCCTCGTAGTGTCGAGTAAGCATGTGAGATTCTATCTGCGCAATAGTGTCTATCGCGACGCCCACAACGATCAAGAGGGCAGTTCCTCCAAAGTAAAACGGTACGTTAAAGTACTTAATCAGCAAGGTTGGAAGCACACACACCGCCGAAACGTAAAGAGCTCCCCAGAATGTAATCCTGCTTAATACCTTGTCAATATAATCGGCGGTCTTCTTACCGGGTCTGATACCCGGAATAAAACCACCGTACTTTTTCATATTATCTGCAACGTCTACAGGGTTAAATACGATAGCCGTATAAAAATAACAGAAAAAGATAATAAAACCAACATAAAGCACTATATAAATGGGCTGGCCGGGGTTAACGGCATTAGCAACCTTTTTTATCCAGGGGATATTTATAAAGTTGGCAATGGTTGCCGGGAACATGATTATGGATGAAGCAAAAATCGGTGGAATAACTCCGGAGGTATTTAACTTCAAAGGTAAATGAGTACTGGTACCTCCATACATCTTCCGTCCCACCACCCGCTTCGCATATTGTACCGGAATCCGTCTCTGTGCCCTCTCAAAGAATATGATTACCGCAACAACACCAACCATGAGCACCACAAGAACCAGTATTTTAAAAAGCGACATTTCACCGGCGGACATCAACCTTAGAGTATTCACTATCGCACCCGGCATTCCAGCTACGATACCGGCAAAAATTATGAGCGATATTCCGTTTCCGATCCCGTACTCGGTAATTTGCTCACCCAGCCACATGATAAACGCGGTGCCAGCGGTAAGAGTGATCACACAAAGCAACCTGAAACCCCACCCAGGATTTATCACGATCATGGTACCACCCGGACCGGTCATCCCCTCCAGACCAAAGGCAATACCAAAACCCTGGATAGCGCTGAGCAACACCGTTCCATACCTGGTATATTTAACAATCTTTTTCCGCCCGGCGTCACCTTCCTTTTTAAGAGCATCAAGATACGGGATAACTACCGTTAGAAGCTCCAGGATAATCGAAGCACTAATATAAGGCATAATTCCGAGAGCAAACACCGAAAGGCGCCTCATGGCACCACCGGAAAACATATCAAAAAAGCCAAGCAACGTCCCCTTTGCCTGGGCAAACAGAGCAGCCAGGGCCGCCGCATCGATACCCGGTGTGGGCACATGTACTCCCACGCGGTAGACCGCAAGCAACAAAAACGTAAAAAATATACGCCGCTTAAGCTCCGGAATTTTTCCTATATTTTGAAAACCAGTTATCACCGAAAAAACCTTCCGTTATGTCAATGATCATTAGATCATGGCTTGAAAACTGTACCTATTTAGCTTCGATGAGCTCAACCTGCCCCTGCGCAGCTTCTATCTTCTTCCTTGCACTCTCACTTATCTTGTGCACCTTAACCTTCAAAGGCTTACTTATCTCACCGTCACCAAGGATCTTCACACCATCCAGGATCTTCTTGATTAGACCCTTTTCCTTCAAAGACTCAGGTGTCACCTCAGAGTTCTCTTCAAACTTCTCAAGAGCAGAAACGTTTACAACTGCATAACGTTTCTTAAATCGAGCATTATTGAATCCTCTCTTCGGCACCCTCCGCTGAAGCGGCATCTGGCCGCCTTCAAACCATGGAGGTACACCACCTCCGGAACGAGACTTCTGTCCCTTGTGACCTTTACAAGCAGTTTTGCCATGTCCAGAACCGGGTCCGCGTCCGACTCTTTTTCTCTTGCGCCGCGACCCTTCAACCGGTTTCAATTCGTTTAATTGCATCTCGTCTCCCCTATTTTCAAGCCTTTCGAAGATCCGATCTATTCAGCTTCGGTAACCTCAACAAGATGTGACACTTTCTTTATCGCGCCCATAATCTGCGGCGTATCATAAAGTTCCACCACTTTATTCAGCTTCGTAAGCCCCAAGCTTTTCAATATTTTCCGCTGCTTTTCCGGTCTTCCGATACCGCTCCTGACTAACTTTACCTTTATTTTCTTAGCCATATCAAAGAGCTCTCCCTAAAAAATCTACTATGCTCGTATTTCTCTTAAAGTTTTACCCCTGCGCCTGGCAATTTCCTCCGGGCTTCTCAGTTGCATGAGTCCGTCGAAGGTGGCCTTAACAGCATTATGAGGATTTCTGGAACCAATAATCTTGGCCAGAATATTCTGGATCCCCACCGCTTCCATCACGGCACGCACCGGGCCACCGGCAATAACTCCAGTACCTTCTGAGGCAGGTTTTAAGAGAACCTTCGTGGCACCGAGTTTTCCGATAACTTCATACGGTATGGTACCGTTTATGATTGGTACCTCTATCATATTTTTCACGGCCGTTTCATAACCCTTCCTGATGGCTTCAGGAACTTCATGTGCCTTGCCGTGACCATAGCCCACGCGCCCTTGGCCATCACCGACCACCACAATGGCGCTAAAAGAAAATCTTCGGCCACCCTTCACCACCTTGGCAACACGATTAATATGAACCACCTTGTCTATGTACTGTAGTGTGTTGGAATCTACTGACTGCAAGAAACTGCCTCCCTTAGATTATTCTATTAAAATTTTAATCCACCTTTTCTGGCACCGTCTGCCAGGGCTTTCACTCTCCCGTGGTAAATATATCCACCGCGGTCGAAAACAACCTTTTCTATCCCTTTTTTTCGGGCATGAGCCGCAATGAGTTCTCCAACCTTCTCCGCGGCAGCAACCTTACCTTTTTTATCAGGATCCTTGGAGAAATTCCTGTCCAAGGTCGATGCAGACGCAAGTGTTACACCTGCCGTATCGTCAATAACTTGAGCATATATATGTTTCGCACTCCTGAAAACTGCCAATCTTGGCCTTTCAGGAGTCCCAAAAATCTTTTTTCTGATTCGCTTCTTTCGCCTCAATCGTGCCAATAGTCTTTTATTTGCTGTTCCACCCATTTGAATTTATTCTCCCGCTATGTAGAAGAACTAAGCTACTTTACTCCGCTCTTACCAACTTTCCTTCTTATCTGCTCATCAGCATACTTGATCCCTTTAGCCTTGTAAGGATCACAGGGCCTGAGAGCCCTTATACGGGCGGCGGTTTGTCCGACCAGAGCCTTGTCTATACCACTGATGGTTATTCTGTTCTGCTTATCAACTGATGCTTCAATACCGTCAGGCAACCTGAACTCAACCGGATGAGAAAACCCGATAGTCAGATTCAACACCCTGTTCTGGACATCTGCCCGGTACCCTACACCATTAATCTCAAGCACCTTTGTGAAACCCTTCGTAACCCCCTCGACCATGTTGTTTATCAGGGATCTCGTCAGTCCCCATAGCGAACGAGAAAACTTATTCTCGTACCTGTTCTTCACTGTAATCACACCGTCGTCAACTTTAACTATGACAGCAGGATGAATGGATTGCGAAAGGGTACCTTTTGTCCCTTTTACCGTGATCTTATTTTCGGTTAATTTTACTTCCACACCTTTCGGTATGGGTATCGGTAACTTTCCAATGCGTGACATATGTGCGCTCCTTACTAACACACAAAGAATTTTTCTATAAATGTACTAACTAAGATATCACTCCACGGGAACTTTCTACCAAACACTGCAGAGTAATTCTCCACCAAGACGCCTTTTTCTTGCTTCCCTGTCCTGCATTATTCCTTTTGACGTCGACAGAATTGCAATCCCGTAACCATTGAGAATGTAAGGTATCTTGTCACACTTTACATATACTCGGCGACTCGGCTTGCTAATTCTCTTCATACCGGTAATGACCGGCGTTTTGTTCTGGTCGTATTTCAGAACAATCCTCAGCACGCCCTGCTTCTTGTCCTTTATAAACTTGTAGCCACTTATATAACCTTCGTCTTTCAGAACTCGAGCAATACTCAACTTCATTTTAGACGCCGGAATATCGACATACTCAAAGCCGGCTTTTTGAGCATTTTTAATTCGCACCAAAAAATCAGCAATAGGATCGGTTATAACCATGAATCTCTAGCTCCTTTTACCCCCAAAATAGCTTCTCTTACCAACTTGATTTAATAACTCCTGGCAACTCCCCGCTCAGAGCCATTGTGCGAAAGCATATCCTGCACAGTCCGAACTTTCGCAAATAGCCTCTGGGGCGACCACAAAGAGGACAACGATTGTATGCCCTCACCTTAAACTTCGGGGGCCTCTTCGCTTTAGCTATCAATGCCTTCCTGGCCAAGTGTCCCTCCTTTTCTCTGTTCTCTAATCCTAATTTCTAAAAGGCATTCCCATTAAACGAAGAAGACTCTTACCTTCTTCGTCAGTTTTTGCAGTCGTTACTATCGTAATATTCAATCCCTTGATCTTATCGATCTTATCGTAATCGATTTCAGGGAAAATTATATGCTCTTTTATACCCAGAGTATAATTGCCTCTACCGTCAAAGGATCTGTCCGTAACTCCACGAAAGTCCCTAACGCGCGGTAGAGCAATATTGACTAACTTCTCAAAAAAATCGTACATCCGGTTTGCTCGCAAAGTTACCATGCACCCTATGGGCATACCTTCTCTCAGCTTAAACGAAGCTATCGACTTTCGAGCCCTTGTAATAACAGGCTTCTGCCCGGCAATAAGACTCAACTCTTCAACTGCCCTATCCAGTACCTTTATATTATGAATCGCTTCCCCTAAGCCCATGTTCAGCACGATCTTTTCAAGCTTAGGGATCTGCATTGGATTCTTGTAATTGTACTGTTTCTGTAACTGAGGAGCAATTTCCTTAATGTATTTTTCCCTTAATTTCCCCATATTATAAACACTCCCAAAACATCGTCACATCAATAACGAGCATCTCCGGCTTACTCATCCAGAATTTCACCACATTTCTTGCAGTAACGAACCTTCCTTCCGTCTTCGAGCATTTTCCTTCCGACTCTGGTCGGATCGGTGCACTTTGTACATATAACCATCAGGTTCGATATATGGATCGAAGCCTCCTTTTCAAGGATACCACCCTGCCCTGTTTGAGGACTCGGACGAAGGTGCCTTTTCACCATATTAACTTTTTCTACTACTGCCCTGTCCTTCTTGCGTATAACCCGAAGGACCTTTCCGGACTTTCCCTTTTCTTTGCCGGCAATAACTATAACGGTATCACCTTTTTTAAGGTGATACTTTTTCTTGTGAGGTTCAATTTTCTTAGCATGTTTTCCCATTACAACACCTCAGGCGCCAAAGATATTATTTTCATGAAGTTCTTGGCTCTCAGTTCTCTTGCAACCGGTCCGAAAATACGAGTCCCGATCGGTTCCTTTGCCGCATTAATCAATACCGCAGAGTTATCGTCGAACTTGATGTATGACCCATCAGGTCTTCGGATTTCCTTCTTGGTGCGAACAACCACTGCTCTCATTACATCACCTTTTTTGACTTTCGAGTTCGGGATGGCTTCCTTGACGGAAACTACGATAATGTCCCCGATGGTCGCGTAGCGCTTACCTGTGCTACCCAGGACCTTTATGCAGTAGAGCTTCTTCGCACCGGAATTATCAGCAGCCAGAAGCTTGGTTTCTTGTTGTATCATCTTACTCTACCCTCTCTAACCAGTTTGTCTAACCAAGAGAAAAGTCAACAAATGCTACACAGGTTACACTTTTGCTCGTTCAATAATTTCAACCACGATCCACCGCTTGGTTTTGCTCAGAGGACGACATTCCCTAACTTTTACTCGGTCCCCAATATGGCACCGGTTTTCGGCATCATGGGCTTTAACCTTCGTATATCGGCGAACGTATTTCTTGTATACCGGGTGCTTCACTAAACTTTGAATCTGCACAACAGCAGTCTTATCCATCTTGTCGCTGACAACAACACCAATCAACGTTTTCCTGTTCTTTGTCTCACTCACTGCGTTCATAAACTGGCCTCTTCTTTAGCTTGCTTCTGCCATTCTTTTCTTTTCATTAATTATTGTTTTCACTCGTGCTATGTCACGTCGAGTTTTCTTAAGCTGAGCCGTGTTATCAAGCTGACCCGTCGCGTGCTGAAATTTTAGATTAAACAGCGCTTCACTAAATTCTTTAAGCTTCGCTTCCAGTTCTTCTAAACTCATGTCTCTCAATTCACTAGCCCTCATACTCTGGTCTCCCTCCTGGTAACAAACTTAGTGGCAATGGGGAGCTTATGAGAAGCAAGGCGAAACGCCTCGCGAGCAACATCCTCCTTAACCCCTTCCATTTCGTAGAGGATCCTGCCAGGCTTAACCACTGCAACCCAACCTTCAGGAGAACCTTTACCCTTTCCCATTCGGGTTTCAGCGGGCTTTTTAGTAATGGGTTTATCCGGGAAAATCCTGATCCATATCTTACCACCCCTCTTGATATGCCTGGTCATGGCAATACGGGCAGCCTCAATTTGATGAGCCGTCAGTCTTCCTCTTCCAAGAGCCTGTAAACCGTAGGACCCGAATGCCACAGTGGATCCGCGATAGGCTTTTCCCCTAATTCGCCCTTTCTGTCTCTTTCTATATTTTATCCGTTTGGGTGCCAGCATCTTTCATGTCTCCCTAGTTAAAAAAAAAGGTAAAATTAATCCGATAAATCTACGGCAGTACCTCACCCTTAAATATCCACACCTTCACGCCTATAACACCGTAAGTGGTCTTGGCCAGCGCGGTACCATAATCGATATCAGCCCTCAAAGTATGAAGAGGCACTCTGCCTTCCCTGTACCATTCTCGTCTGGCCATCTCGGCACCTCCCAGTCGACCTGCACAGGATACCTTAATGCCCTGTGCGCCAAACTTCAGCGCCGTGGTTACAGCCTTTTTCATGGCTCGCCTGAAGGCAACCCTTCTTACCAGCTGCAATGCGATATTTTCTGCAACCAGAGTCGCATCGGTTTCAGGTTTTCTGACTTCCTGGATATCTATCAGGATTTCACGCCCCACCATGTTTTCGAGATCATTTTTCAGTCGCTCGATCTCGGCTCCCTTCTTACCGATGACAATACCGGGACGTGCCGTATGAATCCTGATCTTAGCGATATTTGCCGCTCTCTCTATCTCAATTCTGGATATACCAGCATGAAACAGGCGTTCTTTTATAAATCTCCTGATTTGCTTGTCTTCGTAAACAAGCTTATCGTATCCACGGTTTGCAAACCATTTTGAATCCCAGGTTCTAATTACCCCTAACCTAAAACCTATTGGATGTACCTTCTGACCCAAATGCCACCTCCAGAAAATTTGCTGCTAAATTGTCAGTTACTTCT
>Ga0116200_10000130_pt1 | contig 19542 bp, 19 predicted proteins | sample Mar14436cmmetaG_FD_94478 | JGI IMG/M metagenome (GOLD analysis project Ga0116200, IMG submission 94478) | Marine hydrothermal vent microbial communities from Guaymas Basin, Gulf of California to study Microbial Dark Matter (Phase II) - Marker... ... | reverse complement strand
GTTTGTGAAGTACTTGCTCATCTATCCTGATAATCCAGGTCTTGCTGCAGATAAGGCAGGATATAGAAGAGGGTTAGCAAGTGCTACCATGCTACTGAAGAACCCAAAGATAAGAGCCGCTATACAAGAAGAGAAGAGGAAGTTGGTAAAACGTATAGAGATAAGACAGGAGCGGGTACTGGAAGAGTTGGCCCGTATTGCTTTCTTCTCCATAGATCAGGCTTGTACCTTTGATGGTGAACAACTGAGGGTGAAATCGTTTGAAGAGATGGATGAATTCACCTTAAGTGCAATACAGGAGATAAAAACAGGTAGAAGTGGGGCAATGGTCAGGTCATATAACAAAATGGATGCCCTACAAGCACTGGGGAGATATTTTGGTATCTATAAGGATAAATTAGACCTAAGTATAGGGGTCAGGTTAGAGGATGTCATTAGCGCACTGCCAGCAGAATTGGGAGAACGAATTCGTCGAGCACTTGTTGAACGTTTTTCCAGAGCAAGAGATTGCACACTTCCTGCTCAAGGAAAGGTTATCCAACTACAGAAGTGACCCAGTTGGGTTTTGTACTGAAGAGTTGGGCGAAGTTCTCACAGATGATGTAAAACGAATGATGAACAGTGTAAGGGACAATCCCGTTACTGTTGCCATAAGTGCTAACTCGGTAGGGAAAACCCACGGAGCGGCACGGGTGGCAGTGTGGTTTTATAAGTGTTTTCAAGGTGCACAGGTTTACACAGCAGCGGCTCCTCCTATAGACAACCTCAAGACCCTCCTCTGGGGTGAGATTGGGTCTATTACTCGATCTCACCCAACTCTATTCCTCGATGATTATATATCTACTATGAGGATAGCTGATGAAGAGGTACATCCCAAGTCATTCATAGTAGGTAGAACTATCCCCACCAGTGGTTCCCCTGAAGACAGAGAAGCTAAGTTCAGCGGAAAACATGCTCCCCATCTATTGTTCATATTTGATGAAGGAGATGCTATTCCCGATGAAGTGTATCGAGGGGCTGAGGGGTGTATGAGTGGCGGACATGTACGGATGCTCATCATGTTCAACCCGAAGAAGAAGAGTGGATATGTGTACCGGATGATAAAAGAGGGAAGAGCCAATATAGTAGAACTCAGTGCCATGAAACATCCCAATGTGGTAACTGGTGAAGATGTGATCCCGGGTGCTGTGGATAGAAATACCACAGTGCGTAGAATAATGGAATGGACAGTGCCATTAGGGAAAGATGAAGAGCCTGATGTGAATTGTTTCCAGGTGCCTGAATTTTTGGTTGGTTTTCAGGCAGTGAGTAAAAGTGGGGAACTGTTACCACCACTACCAAGTGGGTGGCGAAGAGTTATTGAGCCTCAGTTCCATTATATGGTACTTGGACAATATCCTCCCTATGAAGTGAACCAATTGATAAGCAGAGCATGGATAGATGCTGCCAGAGCTAGATGGGACGCTTATGTGGCTAAAAATGGTATGGTTCCCCCCAGGGGAATAACTGGTCCAATATTGGGATTGGATGTTGCTGATGATGGAGATGATTATAACTCCCTATGTAAACGCTATGGTGGTTGGGTAGAAGGGTTCATAAAGTGGAAAGGAGTTGACCCAGATGCCACAGCCATAAAAGCTGCCAACTACCATAAAGAGCTTCAAGCCCAGGCTACTTATGTGGACTCTATAGGTGTAGGGGCGGGTGTAGCTCCCCGGATGCAACGGCTTGGATGTAGTTCTGCTTATAGAGTTAAAGCTAGTGAAACACCCACTAAGAGTACTGAGATGGGAGAGTTTGGTACTCTTAGAGATCAGCTTTGTTGGGAAGTGCGTGAGTGGTTACGAACAGACCCGGGTGCCATGCTCCCACCTGATGATGAGTTGATAGAGGAATTGGAAATTCTGACATATCGTATGGATAATAAGGGCAAGATAAAAGTAATGCCTAAAAAAGAGGTTAAAGAGAAACTGAAGAGGAGCCCGGATAAGTTCGACTCCCTAAAGTTCACGTTCTACAAACGAGAGTCGGCGCCAAGAGTGAGGATGTTGTAGATGAGGTTGCCATTTGGTTTCGAGATAAGGCGAAGAGCTAAAAAAGAGGATCAAAATCCAATACTAAGTCGTTTCCTTATGGACTTTTTGTATGGTAGGGAATTGGCTACTCCTAACGATTATTGGTCATTAGTACGGGCTTATAGAAATTGGGTTTATGTGTGTGCTAATAAAAACGCCATAAGTGTGGCTAGTGTTCCATTAAGGCTCTATGTGGCTAAACAAAGTACCAAGTCCCGGGTGTTTGTGCCGACCAAGAAAGTAGACTTCAAGAAGAGAAAGTTTTTAGAAACCAATGTAGGACTTCAACAACTGGACATATTCAGAAAAGCAGTAGAAGTTGAAGAGGTACTGGAACACCCATTTCTTGATCTGATGAAGAACGTGAACAATTTTATGAACCAGTTTTCATTGTTCGAAATGACCCAACTGTACCAAGAGCTTACTGGTAATAGTTATTGGTTAATTGTACGAGGCCAGGACGATACGCCAGTAGAAGTATGGATAGTACCAGTGCAGAATATGAAGATAATCCCTGATCCTGAACAGTTCGTCAAGGGTTACCAGTTCAAGAGTGGATTTAAAGAGGTGTTTCTGGAAGAAGAGCGAGTGATACATTTTAAAATGCCTTCCCCTACTAATGTTTATTATGGCACGGGCCCACTGGCAGCAGTAACGGCAGCCTATAATATTGGCGAGAACATGGACAAATATGAAAACGCAATATTCACCAACATGGGTAGGGTGGAAGGAGCTTTCGAGACAGATCAGGAGCTTAGTGAGTATGAATTTAAACGACTTAAGGAAGAGATAAAACAGGCGTTTGGTGGTGTTCATAATGCTGGTAAATCCCCGTTGCTAGAAAAAGGAGTCCACTATAAAAGTTATGGTCTTCCACCACGTGAACTGAGCTACTTACAAGGGCGTAAAGCTATAAAAGAGATGATATGTAATGCGTTTGGGCAGAATTTGGGGATGTATGATAAGGATGCCAACAGGGCTAATGCAGAAACGGCCAGTTATGTGTACATGCGAGATACCATAAGACCTAGGTGCTTGAGGTTAGAGCAAAAGATCAACGAAAAGCTGATGCCTATGTATGATGAAGCCTTGTTCGTGGCATTTGATGACTGCGTGCCAGATGACAAGGAATACAGATTGAAAGAACTCGAAACACATCTTAAAACGGGTTACAGTTCCATTAATGAAGAACGCCAAGAAGATGGTTGGGAAAGAGTACCGTGGGGTGATGTGCCGTTACTTCCTATGACACTGGTGCCGTATGGTAGTGCCCCACCACAACAAGAACGACCTGAAAAATACATGGTAACTGAAGAAGAGTTGGTAGAGTTCAGCAAAAGGGTTGCTAAACAAGTGAGAAGACAGCTACTGAGGACTACATGAAGGTGTACAAAGTTGCTAAATCACTAATAAGCGAACAGTTCGCCAAAATGGTAGTTGGTGCTGTAGTAGCAGGCGTTATGAGCGTGAAAGAACGCTTGCGGTGGGCAGATGAGCAGTGGTTGCAGTATATCAAAATGGTAGATCCTCATGAGCGGAAGTTCACCAGAGTGCTGAAGAGGTTGTTCAAAGAGCAAGAAAAAGAAATACTCAACAATATGCGTAAAACTGGCAAATCGGCTTTTAAGGCTCCTGGTGATCAGGTAAACAGTTGGCTCTTTGATGAAAAGGAATGGAAGGAGAAGTTCGGTCAGGCTGAGGAGGACTTTTTAGTAGGACTTGCTACTGAAGTGGGACAAAGCACGGTGGAAACCTTACCAGTGGTAGGGATGATGTTTGATGTCACTAATCCCAATATAAAAGATAGGATGGATGCTAGGGTAGGTGAGTTTAAAGGTGTCGTGGATACTACTACCAGAAAGGTAAGGGATTCACTTACTGTGGGGATAGAAGCTGGCGAAAGTATAGATGAACTTATGGATAGAGTTCGGGATGTATTTAAGGATGCCTCTATCAATAGAGCTGAGATGATTGCACGTACCGAAACCATATGGGGATCTAATGCGGCTACCCAAGCTACCTATGAGCAGAGTGGTGTTGTGGAGAGTAAAGAATGGGTTGCTGCCCTGGACGAAAGGTTATGTTTCCCGGCTAAAACCAAGGTGATGACAGATAAGGGATTTAAACCTATATCGAAAGTAAAAATTGGCGATAAGGTTTTGACACATAGGGATAGGTATCGAAAAGTCATAAAAGTGTTATCTAAATCATTCAAAGGCCAATTTGTAAAGATAAAAGTTCCAGATAAAAGTTTCACATGTACTGCTTCTCATCCTGTTTTAGTTAATGGTGAATGGAAGAAAGCTAAAGACATTAAGCCAGGAGATAAGATCACGTCTATTGCCACGAAGTGTCGGAATTGTGGCAAGTTAATACCTTATTGGAGAAGAGTCTGTTCTTATGAGTGTAATGCTGTCTTAAGGAATAAGGAAATTTGGAGTGATCCGGCACAATATGAAAGAGTTAGCAGACAAAACAGAATCTTTGGAAAACAGAGATCAATGAGAAAAGCATTTGATGAGAAGTGTAAAGATCCAAAGTTTCATCAGTATTGGAGGAATAGAATTTCTGAAGCCAATAAGAAGGCATATGCTTTTGGAACTGAAATATGGAAAAAGAAAGCAGAGCTGAACAAGAAATTAGCACAAGCACCAGATTGGGGGTGGAGGGATAAGACGAAACTAGAAAAGGCTTTGAAGAAGGCTTTCAAAGCAAGAGGTAGGATTCACAATGGAAGTAGCTCTATTGAGCTAAAAGTCAAGGAATGGTTAGAGAGTTTAGGCATAGAGTATGTTCCTCAGAAGTTTTATAACAATGGTGAACGGTGGTTTTGGGTGGATTTTTACCTCCCAGAATACAACATAATAATAGAAGCAGATGGTGAGTACTGGCACAATGATGAGGAGACAAAAGAAAGGGATGAGGCTCTTAAGAAAATCTTTACAGGTCAGATTTTACACTTCAAGGAAAAAGATATTGTAGATGATTTTGGCAAGTGTGCAGATCAATTTTTTGACGCTGTAATTAATCAAAATTGTTTTTGTGAAGTAGAAGTTACATCTGTAAAGAAGTGGTTCACTAGGAGGCAGCCAGTATATAACTTAACTGTTGAAGAAGATCAGACATATACAGCTAATGGTTTTGTAGTGCATAATTGCCCATATTGCTTCCATATGTACGAAAAGTATGGCCCTGGTACTGGTGGTATAGGTGTAGGAGATAAGTTTTTCAATAAGGGTGATTCTCTAGAAGTGGGTGAAGGTGACAACACGGCTTCTATAACATTTAACTATGAGGATATAGAGCATCCTCCGCTACATCCCAGATGTCGCTGTAGTTTAGTCCCGGTATTAAGTGAGTTCGGTGTTGAAGTGAAAGAGAACTATGTAAGGGAACTGACATATAACCAAAGAGTAGCCATCGATTACGTTGTTGAGGAAGTAGCTAAAAATAAAGAGCGGATGACACGCTACATGGTTGAGGGTATGGGTCTTACTGAGGAGGAGATAAGAGCTATATCAGAACGTTTTTACAAGGAAACTGAGGTTTGTGTCAATAGAAAACTTCGGCCAGGTAAGAAGTCATTTAAGGATTTGCTCAAAAATGGTAAGATGAAAAATCAGTTTGAATTGGCGGCTGAAGGAGTTACTCCCACCTCGTCCGGAGCTTTGTATCCTTATAAAGGGGGACATAGAGATCATTGGGAAGAAACTTTGTTTGGTAAGGTTTTTCAGTTAGATAAGGAATATGTTAAGATAGAAATAGGTAAACCTTTAACTAAGAAATTGGCTTCCGAAAGGCCGTATTATGGTTATGTATTTAACCCAAAAGGAAACGTACATAATAATGCTCTGCAGTATGGTGAAGTTTCTTTCGTTATGAAGAACGAAATAAAGGAAGTGGCTACTTTCACGGTGAGAAATTCCTCTGCTATATATGGTGCGATTGGTGAAGAGGCTGGTACTTTTAGGGAGAATATTAATGGTGTGTTCAATATGGCTAGAAGTGCTGGGGATATAAAAGAACTTAAGAAGATAGCAAAAGGTGGGCCAGTTGGGCAGTGGGGAGCTGATTTTAGTTATGTTGAGGTTCAAGTTTTTCAGAAACCTGATTTGTCTGAAAATGTACAGAAGATAAGAGTTCTATTAGACTCTCCAGATGTTAGTGTATGGGATACACCTGATTTTGATTCTCTTGATCATGTTTTTTGTGCCCGTGAATTAGGCAAAAAGTGGAAACTTAATGTAGAGTTTTATGACCTAAATAAAGGGAAGGTTTTGAAGGTAGAGAAATATGGCAAGAAATAAGAGGAGCATGTATTTGTTAGGGATTGAGACCCCAACCAGAATCTTGATTGATGGTTATTTGAGGATAGGTAAAGAGTATAAATCTTTTGTTTCTAAGTTTGATGGGGTTGTTGAGGTGAAGAAGGTTGCTAATGTTTCAGATTATTCAAGTTATGACCATTTTGTGGGTGTTATTGGTAAGTTCAATCCTTGGGTAGTTTTCCTCAAAGAACCTGTGAAAGTAGAAAGTCTAGAATATGATTATCTTATGGAAGTGATAAAAGGACACCCAGTGTTGAGTAAAATTTAACGGAGGACATAAAAGTGACTGCAGATCTCATAACACAACGAATACCAATAGGGAAAGCTGAGTTTTTGCCATCTTGGGCTCAAGATGTGGCCAGTAAGAGCAAAGCTGATGTATTTATTAGAAAAGGACTTACACCTGAAGACACCAAGTTTGCAGAAGGGGAACGGGCCAGTATAGACCGAATAACCACTAAACGGATAGATAGGGATGGGGAAATAGTACTCCCCAAAGGAGCTATACTGGACGACTATAGAAAACATCCCATAGTGCTTTGGGCTCATAAATATGATGAGCTTGGGCTTGGGCGTAACATGTGGATAAAGGCTGATGATGAGGGTTTGATAGCGAAAACCGAATATGCTACTCATCCTAAAGCCCAAGAGGTGTATGAGTACCGCAAAGCGGGCTTTCCATTAGCCAAGTCTATAGGATTTATTCCAGTAGAAGCTATAGAGCAGAAGGATTTTGACAACGTAGACTTAAAGTCTTTAGGGCTTACCAAAGAGGATGTACAGGGGGCTAGACGTATTTACACTAAATGGATATTGCTTGAATACAGTGATGTGCCTATTCCTAGCAATCCAGATGCTTTACAGATCGCCATAAGCAAAGGACTTATAGATAGGGAAGAGGCTTTAGAGTTTTATGGCCCTTGGGATAGTAAAGGTGAACTGGTGTCTGAGAACTTACCGTGGATAGAGGAACGGTATGGTAAGATCAGCACTAAAAAGGAAGAGCCCAAAGAGGAAGAGGTTGTGTTTGAGATCGTAGAGGAAAAATCTGGAGAAAAGGAAGTAGTGAATAAACCAGAAACTACAGATAATTATCACAGGGTGCCAGTGCCAGCTGAAGAAGGCAAGCATGATGGGCACAAAATACGCACCATAGACATTTCTAAAGAACAGGGTATTAAGGCTTTGTATTGTGTAGATTGTAAGAAGAACATCACTTACCTGTTCGATGTCAATAAGTGGTCTATGGAAGAAGCTCAACAGTGGGTAGCTGACCATACCAAAGAGACCAAGAAAGATCCGGTAGAGGAGAAATCTATAAGTGGTGATAAGAATTTACCATTAGATCAGACTACCAGTTGGGATGCTGCAGCGGTTGAAGCTAGGATTAGAAAGTGGGCAGGTGGACCAGATAAAGATAAGATAGATTGGAAGAAATATGGCAAGGCATTTGTAGTTGTAGATCCTGCCAATAAAGAAAATTTTACAGGTTACAAGTTGCTTTTTGCTGACGTTATTGGTGGAACATTGAAAGCTACCCGTGGTGGTGTAATAAATGCTATGCGAGCGGTGTTAGGGGCTAGAGGTGGTGTTAACCTTAGTGAAGGGGAACGCAAGGCAGCCTATAACTTCCTGGTAGCATATTATAAGAGGTTTGATATGAAGCCTCCTGAGTATAAAACTGCTGATGAAGAAAAGGAAGCCACTAAAACGATAATTGATGAATTGGTAAAGGACATTGATCTTGGCAAATATGAAGCCAAAGAACCTGAATACAAAGAACGTTGGAACAAATCGTTATCTAAGACATTTGATGTGCAAGCGGTAGATGTTCCGGCGAGCTCTTTTGTGTTTGAACTATACAGCAAGTACCTAGGGTGTAAAATTAAGGATGTGTATTGTAACAGCTTCACCATTCCATCCCCACTTATGGGCACTTACTTGACGGCTTATAAGAACTTAGTGGGACAGTTACAAGTTATAGACATTAGGAATTTTGCTGACCACGGGGCTGAAAGTCCATTGGTATTTGAGGTGGTACAGTTGAATAGTTCCACTAAAGAAGACTTTCTTATAAAGGGGATGGTATTTGCCAGGTCAGCAGATGGGATCCCAGTAGTAGTTCGATATAAACCTACTTGGTATGGGATAGTGGTTGATGTAGTTACCTCCAATAAATATCGTAAATGGAATGTTAAACAAGTTGATGAGGTTCATGCTTGGGCTAAAGAGAACAACTTCCTCAAAGGTGAAAAGTTTGCCCTCAATGGGGAGTTTATTGGGGAGAGCGAAGAAGGATGGGATGATCTGGTTATAGATAAATCTCTAGAACGAACCCTTAAAAACAGTATGAAGGTATTTAACGAAGCCGGGAAAGCGTTAAAGAGCCGTGGGTTGTTGATGATTGGTCCTCCAGGCACCGGTAAAACCTTGACTGGAAAAATATTAAAAAATTCTACTGACCATACTTTTATATGGGTTAGTTCTAAGGATCTAGCAAGTGTTGGATCGGTGCGAGGGGTTGGGTTAGCTTACTCTTTGGCTCGTGACCTTGCGCCAGCTATAATATTTATGGAGGATATAGATAGTTGGCTTCATGGGAGTGTTATTGACGTGTTGAAAACTGAAATGGATGGACTGAGAAGCAATGGTGGTGTAATGACAGTTTTAACTAGCAACCACCCAGAGCAGTTACCGGATGCCTTATTAGATAGACCAGGCAGGTTTCATGATATATTGAACTACAATACGCCTAATGAAGAAACTCGTATGAGGATGATTCAACGTTGGGCTGGTGAGATTGACCCTGATGTTGTGGAAGACTTGGCTAAAAGCACAGTGGGATTTAGCGGAGCTCACATGCGAGAGCTGATAGAATTTGCTGAGGCTCTGCACGAGGATGGCCAAGAACTGAGCATGGAGGATGCCTTATATGCTAGTTTGGGGAAGATAAACGAGCAACGAGAGCTCATATCCTCCATTAGACAGAAGCCAGAGGCCAAAGAGCCGGAAGCTGAAGTGGTAGAGAAAGCGGGTCGAGTGCTCAGCGAGAAAAACCGAAGACTCATCAGTGACGTTATAACCAAGATGAAAACGGCTATTGCTGCACTAGATGAATTATTAAAAGCTACTGAACAATCACCTACCAGTACCCCTGGCAAGGAACTAAATGAGTTTGAAATTGAACTGGATGATGAAGTGGTAGGGGTAATAAAAGAACCTGAGGCTGAAGAAGTAGAAGTAGAAGAACTTGATACTGACGAAATGTTGGAAATGTTACGAAAAACGATTTCTGAAGAACTTATGGGTTCTACCCGTTCCATTATAAGTGACCTATTAAAAGTTGAAATAGATAAGGCAAGAGGAAAAGTGATGTATGAACAGTAGACATCAGGCCAGACTTTTATTGGTGCTGGAGATACTCCACTAAGAAGTATCAGGCACAGGATGTGGTAATTGGGCTGGGGATGTCATGTTGTTGAACCTAAAAAAGTAGATAATAAGGAGATGAAAATATGGGAGTTAAATTGACAAAAGACGACTTCAAAGATGTATTGAAGGAACTTATGGATCCTATTGCGCAGGAGCATAGGGATTTTATAGCGGAAGAGATCAAGAAAAGGGTAGAGGATCTTAAGGCTGAAATGAAAAAGCCCAAAGAACCTCGTATTGAAGTAACCGATCAGGCTGAAGAAGATCCTAAAGGTGGGTTCAAAAGCCTGAGCCACTTTGCACTGGACATTGCCAAAGCAGCCAAGAGTGGTTATCGCCATATTAGCCCTGAGCTGGAAAAATGGGAGAAAATGACCAAAGCAGCGGGTTCTCCCAGTGCTAATGAGAGCTCGGATGAGGCGGGCGGTTATCTGATTCCTGATGAGTTCAGGCAGGATCTGCTCTTGGCAGTAGAACAGAAAAACGAAATCCTGAAAAGATGTACTGCAATCCCTATGAAAACCTCCACCATTAAGATTCCTTATGTGAATGGTTTCGATGAAAGTGGTGGACTGGTTTATGGTGGAGTTGAGTGGAAGTGGATTGACGAAGAGGAACAGCGAACTGCTACAAAGCCTAAATACGGACGAATCACCTTAACACTAAAAAAAGTGGCAGGTTTGGCTTACACTTCTGATGAAATTCTTGAGGATTCTCCTATTAGTATGGAGAATATTCTTAAGAATGGATTCAGGGATGGGCTTAACTTCCAGCTTGATAAGGTATTCCTCAGAGGCTCCGGTGCAGGGCAGCCTTTAGGTATCCTAAATGCGCCTTGCTTGGTTACGGTGGCTAAGGAAAGTGGGCAAAGTGCGAACACTATTGTGTTTGCTAATGTGGCTAAGATGTACAGTCGAATCAGTGATCCTAACAATGCTGTGTGGTTCGCTAATATCGACTGTTTTCCACAGTTGGCTAGCATGAGCGTAGCAGTAGGTAGCGGTGGAAGCGTTGTGTGGCTACCTGCTAATGCAGCGGCTGGTCGTCCATATGACACGCTGTTTGGACGTCCGTTGATCTGGTGTAAACACTGCTCCACACTAGGCACAGTAGGCGATATTATACTGTGTGATTGGTCTCAGTATCTGGTAGGCCAGAAGAGTGGGCCTGGTGCTTATGGTAAGTTTGACACCAGTATTCACCTGAAATTTGACTACGACCAGACTGCATTTAAGTTTACCTTCAGGGTAGATGGGCAGCCTTGGTGGCCAAGTGCACTGACTCCACCTCATGGTTCCAATACCTTGAGTCCATTTGTAGCACTGGCAACCAGATCGTAGTAACCAAAACGGAGCTGACCTGATAGGTTGGCTCCTTAAAAACAGGAGGTATGTAGATATGAGTAAAGGACGTTTGGCGCAGGAAATTCACGTGGTAAATGCAGCGGCAGCGATTACTAGCTGTGCTGACCTTTTCAATGGTGATCCTGCTACTGATATAATCAATCTGGCCAAGTATGATAGGTGTACTTTCGTACTGGCCAAAGCTAGTGGCAACACAGGCACGGCAGTTATTACTGTAGAGGCTTGTGATGATACATCTGGTACCCATACTCAAGCTATTCCGTTTAAATACTGGGTATGTACCAGCGGTGACACCTTCGGTAGTGAGCAAGATGCTACTGCCAGTGGGTTTACCACTACAGCAGGTGCTGGACAGGTTTACCTTATTGAGGTAAATAGCTCTGAGTTGTATGGTACTTATAAATATGTACGGCTTAAGATGACTGAAGCCACTGATGACCCAGTACATGGTTATGTGGTGGCGTTGTTAAGCGGGGCTAGGTATGAACAAGAGATACCACCCACGGCTATAACTTAGTAATGTGAATTAAGGAGGAAGTATGAGGATTAAGCTAATTAAGGAATGGATGGGGAATAAACCTGGATCAGCTCTTTATGTGGCTGAATCGATAGCTCGGTCTATGATAAGGGATGGAATAGCGGTGTTGGATGATCCTGAGTTGTTCAAAGGTTTAGAGTTCCCACGTAAGGATAAAATGATTCGTTCTCCGCGGAGGAAGAAGAGCGGTGATTAAGAATATGCCCAAGGCCGAAGGTTATATGGTTCCCCGACACCTCCTCAACTTCCTCCTTTCAATAGCCTGGGTTTGTGAGGGGAGACAGACCCAGGCACTAATACAAAAGGTGGTGTAGGATGTCGATTGTTAGCTCTGGTGATGTATTAGATTTTTTGGATAACCCATCTGATACTGATATGGTCATCATGCTCCATAATTCAGTGGAGCAATGGGTTAGGCAGTACTGTAGACGGGATTTTGAATCGACTTCTTACACCAAAGAGCGTTACGATGGAACTGGAACCACCATACTGACGTTGAGGAATTATCCAGTAATTTCAGTAGACAGGTTGGCTATTGGGACTCAAGAGGTGATTAAGGTTTGCAATACCAGTGAATATACCACAGCCACGGTTAGCGTAACTAGCACAGGATTACGATTGGTAAAGGATGGAGATGTTGACACTACAATAACTTTTAGCTCTAATACCACTATGACAGCGGTGGTGAGTGCTGTAAATGCGTTAGGAAGCGGTTGGAGTGCAGAGTTATTAAATGATGATTATGCTAATTATAAAAGCACTGAATTGCTGAAGATGTATGGGAAAAACTGTATTGATTCTAATTGGGTGGATTTGTTGATACCAAATACGGCTGAAGATGACTTTGTGGTGTACGAAAATGAGGGCATAATTCACTATCCAGCCAAGTTCCCAATAGGCCACAACAACGTGATAGTTGACTATACGGCTGGTTATAGTAGTGGTGATATGCCTAAAGATTTGCAACTGGCTATCAAGATAACGGTTAAACATATGTACCAGAAACGTTCTGAAGAGTCATTTAGTGCCAGTGCTTTTAAGACAGGCGATTATTCGGTGAACCTTCTGGATATGCCCAGTGAGGTGCGGGAAATTTTATCTAAGTATAAGAGGTGTTTGGTGTGAGAGGACCTAAAACCACATTAACTTTGCAGACTGTGACTAAGACAGTAGATGATCTGGGTGGGTACACCGAAACTTGGGCTGACTCCACTACTATTAAAGGAGTTCTCACTAACACCAGCGGTTATGAACGTATGGTGGGAGCAGGCAAAGAGAGGGTCTACAGTACCCATAAGTTCTTTTGCGATTATAACTCCAGTGTGTCAGTGGGGAAGAGATTTAAATTGGGAAGTAGAATATTTGACATAAAATTTGTACTTAATCCTGCTAACACGGGTAGGTGGACAGTAGCGTACTTGGAGGAATTAGCTGAATGACAGTAAAATGGTACGGGGATAAATTGGTGTCGAAAATGGAAAAACTCCAAGTACAGGCTCTTAAGGCGTGCGGAGCTTTGCTAGAGCGTGAAATAAAATTGTCCTTTAAACCAGGCACTGGCAACGAGTACATAAGAGGTGGTAAAATACATAGGGCTAGTGTTCCAGGGCAACCTCCAGCGGTAGACACAGGACGTTTGCGGGCTAGTATAACTTTTAATTGGAGTGGTAGTGGCAGAGGCAGAGCACCTATACAGAATCCTTCTAAAGAAACCAAATCTAGTGATAGTGTAGGAGAACCAGTAGCGAGCAGACACGAAGTAGTAGTGGTAGTAGGCACCAATGTAAAATATGGCCGGTATTTAGAACTGGGAACTACGAAGATAAAACCCAGGCCGTATCTTAGACCAGCACTAGAGAATAACAGAGCTAGACTGGAACGGATAATCTATAATACCATACAACGAGGACTAGCGTGAAAGAGCTTTTAAAGGCAGTACACAATAAGTTAGATGGGTCGGGGTTAAGGACTTCACTGGGAGGTAGAGTCTATTTTGACCATGCTCCACATGGCACAGTGTTTCCATACTGTGTGTACTACTTGATAAATGATAAATATGAGTACCAGTTTGACAGTGAGTTTCAAGAGGTGGTTTTGCAGTTCAATATATTCGACCAAAGTTCCTCGGCGCTGAATATATTGAGCTACTATGATGATCTTAGAGACGTCATGGATTGGTCCTCGTTAAGCATAACTGGTTATGATTGTATTAAGGTTGAGCCCGAGTGGGCTAATATAGAATGGTTGGAGGAAGAGGAGGCATGGATATGCAGAACTCAGTACAGGGTTCTACAGGAAAAACAATAGAAATTAGCAACATAAAAATAGCCATAGGGCTCCCACTGAGTTGGGACTATGTGTCGTTTGAGTATGTTGCTAGTGTGTTACCGCAATTTTATAGAGATGGCATGATGTTGATAAGGGCAGCCAGAGGACGCGTTGACGAGATGCGAAACCAGATAGCCAAAGTAGCTATGGTCAATGGGTGCACCCATGTGATATTCACAGACTCAGACCATAGGTTCCATCCACGAACTTTTGAAACCTTAATTAAAAGAGACCTCCCCATAGTGGGGGCGCTTTGCTACATGCGTTACCCTCCATTTGAACCTGTAATGTTAAAAGGGGAACCAGGTGATTATACTATAATGGAAGAATGGGAGGATGATTTGGTGGAGGTTGATGCTACTGGGGCTGGTTGCCTTTGTGTTAAGATGGAAGTGTTCCATAATATGGAACCACCATGGTTTGAGTTTTCACCTAATCCAAGACCAGGATACCCACTGATAGGCGAAGATGTAACCTTTTGTCATAAAGCTAAACAGTTGGGTTACAGGATATATGTAGACACCACGGTGCCTTGTACCCACTTGGCTACTGTTGAAGTGGACCACAGGGTTTATGAATCATTTAAACAAGCACCATGGAGGGATGTATGAGGAGGACTTCTATTATAATACCAGTGCATAATTGTTTAGACTATACTAAGATGTGTGTTGAATCTATCTATAATCACACTACTGACTTTGGAATTGTGGTAGTAGACAATGGAAGTGACGAGGAGACTACGAATTGGTTGCTTGAGCAGGCTGTGGTGAGAGATAATTTTGGTGTGGTTAAGAATAGGGAAAATAAAGGGTTTGCTAAAGCTGTTAATCAAGGAGTTGAATGGGCTGCTGAAGAGTTTATATGTATACTGAACAACGATGTGTTGGTGACTCCTAAGTGGTTAGAGCGATTATTGGCTCACCTGGAAATGTACGATATAGTTGGGCCATGTTCAAACTTTGTAGCTGGGAAGCAGATGGCAGTCCCAGGAACTTATGTTGATCAAACAAGTCTTGATATAGTGGCTAACGATTGGCATAGAAAAAATAAAGGACAGGCTGAGTTAGTGCGGTGGATTATAGGGTTCTGTATGGTCATGCCTAAAGGAGTATGGGAAGCTGTTGGTGGTTTCGACGAAAGGTTTGGGTTGGGAAATGCTGAGGATATTGATTTTTGCCTTAGAGCCACCAGAATGGGTTTTCAGTGTGTGATAGCTAAGGATGTGTTTATTCATCACTTTGGGCATATTACATTTAAGGAGCTTGGGTTGAATGTATTGGAGTTGTGCCACAAGAATAACCAGAGATTGTACGAAAAGTGGAAACAAGAGCTCGGTGAGGAGCCTATATTAGATCAAGAGTTTGTGTTTGAGGTACGGGCGTAATGGTAGTGTTGGTGCTAGGTATGCATAGAAGTGGGACAAGTTGTCTGGCTGGTATTTTAAATAGGGCGGGACTTGATTTAGGAGAATTAACTTCATTCTATAATGAGAACACAAATGTATGGAGATTGCATGAAAAAGTCTTGACAGAGAATAACCTTACTTGGGACAATCCTTACGTGATGGGTTCTATATGGTGGAGTGATGAATGTAAGAAGATGAGAGACGGTATTATCGAATATTTTGAGAAAAGGGATTGTCCTAATGGTTGGGGATTTAAAGACCCTAGAACAGTGTTATTAATTGGTGGGTGGTTTGACAGACTGGGGCATGTTAAGTTAGTAGGAACTTTTAGGGATCCCTGGCAAGTGGCTGAATCACTGAGAAAAAGAGACGGTTTTGACCATAAGAAATCATATAAATTGTGGTATTGGCACAATCTGAAGTTATTAGAACTGCACGACAAGTTTAATTTCCCACTTGTTAATTTCTCTGATATTTACCATTATAAGGATGCGGTTAAGAAAGTGTTAGGAACATTGTTGTTGAAAGACACCAATGATGTTCTGGATTATTTTAATGAAAAAGACGTGCACTATCGAGAGGATAGTCTTTGTAAGGATGATAAATGTTTAGAATTGTATAAGGAACTTAAAAGGAGGCAAGTTTGTTGATTACTAATAAGAAACTAGGAATAGGAATACCACTGAGTTGGCCCTTTTGTCATAGTGATTTCTTTGACTCGTTCACTATGATGATAAGTCAGGAGGATAGACCGTGTGAGTACCATGTTATAAGGGCTAGTAGCGGTCCGATACATGAAATGAGAAATAGAATAGTATCCCGGGCGATAGATTTGGGGTGTACACATGTATTGATGTTAGATGCTGATATGATCTATCCTTCAGACACTATTCATAAACTGATGGCTCATAATAAGGCCATAGTGGGTGGGTTGTGTTTTAAGCGGTGGCCTCCTTTTGACCCTACTCTTTATGTAGGTGAAAAATACAGGATGACGTTGCTGGAGGACTATGGGAAAGGACTGGTTAAAGTCACAGCCACAGGCACTGGTTGCTTGTTGGTAGAGACTAGAGTTTTCCTAGACATGGACGAGCCCTGGTTTGAGTTTGGGCGGACGCATGAGGGGAAACCAGTAGGTGAAGACATTAATTTCTGCTACAAGGCTGGTGACCTGGGTTATGAGATTTGGGTAGATACCACATTGGAAACCCAACATATGGCCATGGTAGCTGTGAATGAGAACTTGTGGAAATTGAACAAGAAACTCAGAGAGCTGAATCAAGCTGAGTTTACTTTCTAAGGAGGTAATTAGAAATGGCAACATACAATGGAAGAGAAGCCACTGTTAAGATTGGCACCTACACAGTAGCGGAATTAGGCACTTGGAGCCTTAGTATGACTGCTGATGAAATAGACACTACAGCATTCGGTTCCACCTGGGCCAAAAGTGATGTAGGATTCAAGAAATGGAGTATCACTTTTAGTGGGTTCTGGGACCCTACAGACACACATGGTCAGAAGGTAATAGAGGATGCCTTTCAGAGCGGTAACCTTATCAGTGACATAAAATTGTATATAGATAATACCAGTTATTGGGTACCTGACACTACTACTGATAGCAATGCCGGCGGCAGGGTGACCAACTACTCTGTAGGGCAGAGCAAGGCTGGTGTGGCCACTATTGATATAACGATCAGTGGTAGTGGACCTATAACATTTGTGTAGAGGAATAATGTGAGGAGGTGAATTTATGTTTGATTTAGGTAATCTTAATCCAGCAGTTAGGTTTTATTGGGACGAAGAAACCGATGAGTGGGTAGAATTTCGAGTCATGGCTGACGAGGATCTTAGGAAACTCCGGAAAAAGTGTGGACGTGACAAAGTTGAGTATAGAAAGGTAGGTAAAGGTGCTCCACAACGGTTCGAGTACTTCGAGATAGATGAGGATTTGTTGGTTGAGGAAATCAATGATTTCTGTATCTTTAACTGGAGATTGTTGGACACTCAGGGGAATGAAATTCCTTGCACTAGGGAAAATAAGAATTTGTTGATGGGCAAGGAGCCCAGGTTTGCAGAGTGGGCTGCTGAGTGTTTAGAACAGCTTCGTAGGGATGCAGAGCTGATTAAGGAGAAAGAAGAAAAAAACTAGTAGACTTTGCAGATTGGTGGTATGATAAACCACCCTGCAAAGTCTGCAAATATTTTAACGAACGGAAAGGAATTAATCCTTGTGAGGAGAACCTGTGTGAGCGGCCAGAAATTCTTCCGGCAAATGAGGAGGCCGTTGATTTATGGTCTCAGGTAGCTGGGCAGTATATAATGGGTAGTGCAGGACCTATAGCTTTAGACATTAAAGCAGCTAAAGTGTTGATGGATTTAAATGAGGTCACGGACCAGTTGACTTGTCTTAGGAAACTCATGGTCATAGCTTCAGTGATTATTCAGAGAATAAATGACGAGATTAGGAGCAGAGAATAAATGTCATTCAAGGTAGGTGAAGCATATGTAGAGCTTAAGGCAAAGCACGGCCAATTAGATGCTGAATTGCGGGTTGCCAAAAATAAAGTTGCTCAAGCTGTGACTGGCATGACCTCTGAGTTCGGGCGTCTAGGAGGAGCTATAGGTAAGATTACTTCTAGTATCTTCAATATGAGAAATGCTTTAGTGGCCATGGGCACTGCTTTTGTAGGTGCTAAGATGTTCCAGGCTGCAATTGCTGGTGCCAATGAGTTTGAATTAGCGGTGTCTAAGCTGAATGCCATTGTAAAATCTACTGGTGGAGCAGCTGGTTACACTACTGCTGAATTGGTAAAGATGGCATCTGCATTAGAGAGCGTAACTACATATTCTGATAATGCCGTAATGGAAGGGCAGGCAATATTATTGACCTTTAAGAATATACGTGAGGATGCTTTTAAGCGTACTATAGCTGTGGCTTTAGACATGGCTCAAGTTATGGGTACTGATGTACGTAGTGCGGCAGTGCAATTAGGTAAAGCCCTTAATGATCCAGTAGCTAATCTAGGTGCCTTAAGTAGATCAGGAGTGCAGTTCACCAAGGATCAAAAGGAATTGATAAAGTCTTTATGGGAAAGTGGTAGAGTTTTAGAAGCTCAAAATATAATTCTCCAAGAGTTAGAGAGTGAATTTGGTGGTGTTTCTAAAGCTGCGGTGGATACTTTTGGTGGAGCCTTAGATAGACTCAAGAATTACCTTAGTGATCTTACTAGAGAATTTGGATTTGCAATCACTGGCAGTAGCAATTGGGTTGCTCTAGTGAACGCTATGACTGAGGGGGTAGGTGGGCTCATAAATGCAGTTCATGATGGTGTTCCTAAGATAGAAGGTTTCATGGATAGTGTGGCTGATTATATAGCTGAAACTGTAGCGGATATTATTGATGCCATAGAATTTGTCAAGAGAGAATTTGAGAACATAAAGGCTGCTGCCAGGTCTTCTTTGCCGGTGTTCGGTAGTTTTTCTTTATTTTCTGCCGTAAAACAGTGGTGGCAGAAACGGGAACAGGAGTTAAATGCTTTGGGTCTGGGAACTGCCCAATCTAGTGCTGGATCTAGGTTCTTGGAGATGTACGAAAAGTCCAAAGCAGATAGAAAGCTTAGAGAAATACGCAAGGAACTAGAGCAAGGAGCTAAGGCTTGGGAACTGTATTCCGCTGGTGAAGAACAAGCTACGAATGAACTGGAGAAGTTTTCTAAGAAAGCTAGTAGCTCAAATAAGCATTTAGAACAATTGAATAATTGGATTGAGTCTTTGAGAGATGAGGTTGATCCTTTTAGGGCAATAGGTAGAGAAATAAAGATGTTAGACGAGGCCATGAGAGCAGGCCTCATCAAGTCTACGGAGGAGTACAACCAGCTTCTCGATGCCCTTCTCGAGAAAGACCTTGGAACCTGGGTCGATGACTTTGTAGATGATGTGCGAGGAGGGTACAAGGACGTCAAAGACGACACGAAGAAAACTGCAAATGCTTTTGAGGGCATCTGGAAAAATGCAATTTCCTCCATCCAAGACGAGATTGCCAGATGGATCGAGACCTTCAAGTTTAGCCTCG
>Ga0116200_10000127_pt1 | contig 19687 bp, 22 predicted proteins | sample Mar14436cmmetaG_FD_94478 | JGI IMG/M metagenome (GOLD analysis project Ga0116200, IMG submission 94478) | Marine hydrothermal vent microbial communities from Guaymas Basin, Gulf of California to study Microbial Dark Matter (Phase II) - Marker... ... | reverse complement strand
GGTTACCAGAAGCCGCGAAGCTCTCCAGAAAATGGTAAAGGATGGAAAGGTAATATACGGCGTCAACACGGGCTTCGGCGCCCTAGCTAACACGAGAATCTCCGCGGAAGAAATTCGAAGGTTGCAAGTCAACCTTATTCGAAGTCATTCTGCCGGCGTGGGCGAGCCGCTGCCTACAGAAGTTGTTCGGGCTGCTATGCTGTTGCGCGTGAACACCTTAGCTAAGGGCTGTTCTGGAACACGTCTAAAAATTCTCCAAACGCTCGTTGAAATGCTCAACAAGCGCGTGCATCCAGTGGTTCCGGAAAAAGGCTCTGTAGGTGCAAGCGGAGATTTAGCTCCTCTGTCTCATTTGACCCTCGTGCTAATAGGCGAGGGCGAAGCCGAATATCAAGGTAGAATTCTACCCGGGAGACAAGCCATGGAAGCAGCTGGAATCCCAACGGTAACCCTCGAGGCAAAAGAAGGAATAGCCCTCAACAACGGAACCCAAATCATGACCGCCGTCGCCGCCTTAACAGTATACGACGCGGAAAAACTCGTCCAAACGGCTGAAATAGCCGCCGCTTTAACCCTCGAAGCGTTGCTTGGCGTCGTAGACGCCTTCGACGAAAAAATCCACAAAGCGAGACCGCATCCCGGGCAAATAGCAACGGCGAGGAATATCCGTTCGCTTATCAGCGGAAGCAAACTCGTTCGCTCCGGCGTTGAAGCGTTGAAAGAGCTGGGCTATCCTCAAGACCCGTATTCGCTGCGCTGTATTCCTCAAGTTTTAGGCGCTGTTAGAGACGCTGTTGCCTACGCACGGAGAGTTGTGGAGACCGAGATAAACTCGGCTACCGACAACCCGTTAGTTTTCGCCGATGAGGGCGTCTGCCTTTCAGGTGGAAACTTTCACGGGCAGCCCATAGCCATAGCCATGGACACGCTTGCAACAGCTCTAACGGTTACTGGAAATTTCTCTGAAAGGAGAACCGCGAGGCTGATAGATGAAAAACTTAACCGTGGACTACCCGCCTTCCTCGTTCCCCCCAAGGCGAAGAAAGGATTAAACAGCGGCTTCATGACCCTACAATACACTGCTGCTGCTCTAGCTTCAGAAAACAAGGTTCTGGCTCATCCAGCGTGCGCCGACTCCATTCCCACGTCTGCCAACTTCGAAGACTTCGTTAGCATGGGAACAAACGCTGCAACGAAAGCCATGCAGACACTGGAAAACACGCAGCACATAATCGCCATAGAACTTTTATGCGCAGCCCAAGCCGTAGAATACCGAGGGCAAGAAAACCTAGGAAAGGGGACAAAACGTGCCTACCAAGCAGTTCGAGCCACGGTTTCAAGGCTCGAGGAAGACAGACAGCTAAGCATGGACATATCAACCGTAGTTGATGAACTGGTTCGGAACGGAAAACTCGTCGAAACGGTAAAGAAAGAGGTGCCGCTTGTTTAAGCCAGCTCCTGAAGAGCTTTCAGCCTTTTGATTATGTTCGGATGGGTAGAGAACAATTCCACGAGTTTATCCGTGAAGGTAATCTCCTTTTTCAGCAGTTCGTGAACCAAGCGCTGGTCTCCGCTGAAATGCGCCAACTGTGCAGCATCCACGTCAGCCCTATCCGGGTCTGCGATAAACAAAGCTTTCAAAGCGTTGAAGTGTGAAGCTTCGCGGCGATATTTCTTCATTCTTCCAGAAGCGTAGACTATCTTGGCTAGTCCTTCGGAGAGTTTTCTCGCGCCGTCATCTACTATGGAAGCGCTGTGCCTGTCAGCATAATATTCACGCAGCCGGCTCAAATACAGTGTGAAAAGGTTTAGGAACCATGCTAGGAGCATGGCTATCATGCCTACGAGTATTCCAGCGCCTCCGCCTTCTTCTCTTTGGCTTCGGCTGAACATGGAGGAGAGCATTAGGCTGTAGCCTATGTAGTAAAGTATGGCTGGAAGTATGGAAACGAACATCATTACCTGCACGTCTCTGTGTTTCAGGTGTCCCAGCTCGTGCCCTATAACTGCTTCAACTTCCTCGTCGTCAAGGGTTTTCAAAAGCCCCGTGGTTACGGCAACCCGTGTTCCAGCTATGGGCGAACCGTACGCAAAAGCGTTGGGTATTGGGATGCGAGCCAACATAACTTTCGGCATCTTAATCTTGCTTCTCGCGCTTAATCTCTCAACTATACCGTAGAGTTTCGGGTCGTCGCTTCTCTTTATCTCTCTAACATGGTATAGCGCGTCTATTATGTATGGTGCGATAAGCCACTGCAAAATGTTGAATGTGACGACTAGTATGCCTATCAGCACGAGGTCGAGGGTTCCTATGAGCGTAAGTATAACTGTGAAGAAAAGCGTTGAAAGCCCAATAATCGCGGCTAACGTTCCTATCATGGACAGCCGCAATTTCCACAAACTCATAGGTAGTCCCCCATAAGAATTGAGACACGCGAAGCGTTGCTTATAATCTTTACTCCTTCAGATGGAACCCTTGCCCGTTGAGCTGCTGAACGATTTCTTCAACTTTCTGCTTCACAGCTTCATACAACGCCCGGCTTATCCACCCCTTGTTTAATGCGCTTTCAAGTTTCTCCATGTCTAAAATCTTGTAGGTGTTGTCTGGCCATAGGCATATGTCGACTTCGAGGTCTACGTATCGAATAGCGTTTGGGTATAGCTCTATCGGCGTGTTTATGTTTATGTATGTGCCTTTGTATTTGCCTTCAGGCGAATAGTAGCGAGTTTTAAGCGTCCATGAGCCTATTTCCGCCTCTGTTACTGCCTTGTCGCCTGCTTTTTTCGGCACACGAAGCCCGTCGTATATTCCATCTCTCTTTAGTGTCCGCTGGAAATGGAGACGCGAACCGCTGAGCTCCCGTATGGTTGCTTCTCCTAGAAGGAACACGCGTCCGCTAAGCTTTACGTGTTGAACTTGTACGCTGTCCTCGTGGTCTGGATATTCCCGTTTTACAGCTGCCCTGAACTCTTCTTCAACTTCTTCGAGGGCTTTTCCGTTTTCCAACAGTTTTTCAGCCATTTCTAAAAGCGCTGAGATTCTTCCGCTGCAGGCCTTGTAGTGGTGATGTCCCATCAGCGTAGGCGTTACTGTGCTTCGAAGCTTGTCAAGTTCTGCTTTAGATGAAGCTGGAAATTCCACGTCGAGGCAGTATAAGCCTTCCATAAGTAGCGACGGCGCCTCTGCCGTCTCGTTTAGCGAGACCACTTGTTTAGCTTTTCCCACAAGCTCCAAGATTTCTGCCTCAAGCTTTTCTTGAGGCTGGTTCGCTGCGGTTTCGCGCCATATTATTCCCCATCCCTCAGGTTTTATCACTCTTCCCAGAGCGTACAACCGCGCTCTTTCTTGTAAATTTCTTATTTTTAGGCTAACTCCAATTTTCTGTTCCGGGATCAATATGGCGTATTTTCCCGGAATCTTGATTTTCGTTGTTAGTAACGGATTTTTAGCGCCTATTCTGCGCCTTTCAACTTGAACTATCACCTCGTTTTGGTTCGGAAGTGTTTCCGGAAGCTTTCCTACGGCTGTTCCTATGTCCACTAACGCCGCGTTTGAACTTTTTTCCACGATTTTTCCTTTGTAGATGCCGTCGACGCTGACGCTCCATCTCCGGGTTATCACGTCTTTCAGATTGGACTGAAGCAGTTGGATAAAACGGTCTACTGCTTCGCGGGTGCCCATGGCGTGGACTCCTTGAAGGTCGTAGCGGTCGCTTATGTCTATGTCGGGAGGTTCAAAGACGCTTTTCAAATGGAATCTTTTCTCTATCACGGGGGAAGGCTGCACAACTTGGAAGCCGTTTTCGAGAAGAAGCTTCGTTAACGCGGTGGAATATATGCCTCTAACCTTTGCCTTCAAAGCGTGTCAACTCTCTAAAGGCTTTCACGCAGTTTTCTCCACTCGATATAGGCTACGGGTTTTTGTCACGCGAATTTCCGTGTTAAGTATTTTCTCAGCGAGCCATATGTTGGTTTCCAAGTGTTCTGTTATCTTCCGCGTGGTATAGGCTGAATTTCCCTTCGCTAGGGCTATGTATGGAATGAGCATGTCTGCCAAGTGCGTGTCTACCGTAGGTTTAGCGGCTAATTCGTCGTATAGTTTTTCTGCTGCTTCTCTGCCTACCTTCTCGCTTGTTTTTCGAAGTTCACCTATCGCGTCTGCGCCTAAAAACGCTTTTTTAGTGGTTTCTGCCCACAGCACGATGGAGCTGCCTTTCTGAAACGGGTTAGAACGGTCGTTCACGATTTTTATCTGCGTTTTGTAGCCTTGCGCTGCTAAGAACGCGTCAGCAGCCTTTGCTTGTCTTTCCGCGACTTTTCTGTCAGCCAAGAAAGTGCACACCGAAACGCCTTTCACGATTTTTATTTCTCCGCACTCCTCGAGTTTCAAGGGCTTTAAACTCGTTGACGGCTCAACTTCCAGCGTTACTTCTCCCATTCCTTTCGGGTAATATCCATACTTATGCACCGTGATTGAAGCATCCACCCCCATTTCTCGCAGTGCGGGTAGAAACACGTGGTGCATATAGTTTATAGTCGGCGAGTTTCGAACATCCGTTCCCCCTCTGACTATGCGTAAGCGAACCCTCCGCTTAGCAAAAACGCAAATAGGTAAAACAGTCATAATCAGCATAGGAATGCTTCCAGCCGTGCCTATCTCAGCGCGTATTTCTCCACCAGAAATCTCGCCCGGCGTATACCATATTTCCCTTGAACCTACCTCCGCACCTTTCACTTCAGCGCCGCATATCTTCGCTGCAGTTAACACAGCTTCCAAATGCTGTGGACGAAGCCCCGGCTGTGGACGTTTCTGACGGATATTGTAGATGTGCAACGGCTCTTTCAAAATACTTGCCAACGCTACGGATAAGCGCAGAATAGTGCCGCTTCCGCTTTTCTGGCTACCGTCGATTTCCAGCACTTCTAAACCTCTCTAAATGCATCAACCCTCTTTTCACGGTGAAAATTTCGGGCTGTGCCCCCATAATTATGTTTTGCCTCGGCTAGAGGGATAAACAAAATAGGGTGAAAAGGCTATATATCTGTGGAGGTTCAGTCGTTGAGCTTAGAAACCCCAAGCATCGAGGAGCTCTGTAAACGAGTAGATGAGCTGCTCATAATACTTAAACGGCTAGTAGAAGACCTAGAAGACGTTTCGAAATCCCTAAAAACCGTAGCTGCTCCAACAGCGCCACCATCTCCTCCACCAGAAACCCCGACTCCAACGCCTCCCGTCCCCACTCCTGCCGCCGCCGAACAGTTACGAACAGTTGACGACATAAAAATGATGTTTCCAGAAGAACTTGAATCTCTGCTAACCTTCGAGGACAAAGGAGACTTCATAATGATAAAGCCACGACAGTTTCTAGGATCGGAAAACTTCGCGAAAATTGCTTCCATCATCCGCGGCGCCGGAGGCGAATACAAAAGCGCGGGGAAAGAGTCACATTTTAGGGTGCCCAAAAAACTCTGAACCGCTTCGGAAACCTATTTTATAGCATAAATCGTCTATTCCCGAAACCACGAGGTCCGAAGGCTTTTCTCTGTTTTCGGCGCTATCATCGTCTGTTTTCCGAGAACCTCTTCAACTTGGAAAAGGCATTTCTCCTCTTTCCGTTGCTAATAGCGTATTTGAAAGTCTTTAAATTCGCCGGTGGGCTCTTCCCAGCGAACCTCGATGTGTTTGACGCGGGCTCCGGGCGGTCCACGTTTGCAAAACTCGATGAGCTCCAGCACGCGGTCTTTTTCTCCTTCGAACAAGGCTTCCACCCTTCCATCCGGTAGGTTGCGAACCCATCCATTCACGTTTAGCCTTCTAGCGAGACGCCTAGTTTCGTATCTGAAAAATACTCCTTGAACTCGTCCGGAAACGAAAACGTGGGCGCGTGCCTTCATCTAGGCTCACGTTTCAAGCTTTGAAAAAGGGTTTACAGAAATACTTTTCGCTTTCACTTTCGGTTCCCCCTCTACGCCGCGAATGTTCGATGCGCCGTGTAGCTTAAAAACGTCAGCCGAAACAACTGTGCAACGGGGACCTAAATGCTTTCGAACTATAATGGGAAACTGCTTATCTACACGTCCAGCGTTCGCTCTTATCGAACACGTCTGAGAATCGTAGGGTCTGCCGCAAGGAAAATCGCTGAATCTTTAGGCTTGGACTTGGAGATAATTCGCTTCAGAAGCCGTTCGTCAACCATCCATGTTTACTACAAAAATGGAAATGACGACGAAATTCCGCTTTACTCGGCAAAAGACGAGGTTTTGAACGAGGAAACAGTCTATAAAGCCTTGAGGAACATGATTTTCGTTCTATCCTTCCATCCGAGATATCCGGGTTTGAAGAAGATACGGCGTGAGGTCATGAAACTTTCCTGAATTTTATGCTTTGCTCTGTAAGCTCAACTTCGTAGACCTGGTTCACGTCGAAGTCTATTCCTAGGCTTTCATATTCTGATTCGGTTAGAAACAGTATGATTTTTGGGAGCGTTAGCTGTGCTCTCGGCGTAAACACCGGAAGCTGTTTCTGAAGCGCCTGAAGCACTCCCTGAACCATTCGGGCTTCTTCGCTTTCGGGCTTAACGGGCAGCCTTGGAATCACCCGTTCTTCTACAAGCTCAATTCTTTTACCAAGATTTCCTTCCGGGTCTCGAATAGACTCGATCTTCTGAACTCTAACACGAAACATAAGCCATGCAGCACATTGAAAGCCTTAACCTTTTCTTATACTTTTCCGTTTGCTATTCCATCTCAATCGTCGCCGGAGGCTTAGGCGTAACATCGTAGTAAACTTCTGACACGTTGCCGCACTGCCGCAGTATTTCTTCCGCAGCCTCATTTAAGATGTTCCACGGAACCTGGGAAACCCTTGCTTCCAGAAAATCCTCTGTTTGAACAGCCCTTATACCTATCACGTAAGGCTTATCCGCCGGCACATAACGAACAGCGTACCACACCCGCGTGAATGAGGGATTATCCGTTAAAAGCTTGGTCTGAAGCGCCATAAGGCTTCGAATAGGCGGCTGATGAACCTTCCCGTCAACCGTCTGCACCCTCAGCCCCATAACCTCGCCGTAACGCCTAGCCCCACCCTTCACGCCAGTTGCCTTGTCCATAAAAACCTTAACATGCACGTGTCTAGATGGAACGTTAAGAAACCTCGCTGTCCCTTCTTGAATATGTGTACGCCGCGTATGCGCTGTAACCTCTTCGTTGTCCATTATGACAGCGAAGTATTGGCTAGGCTTAACTTCTGCAAGCTTCTCCTCAGCGATAGCTGTGGCTTTCCTCAACGTTTCAAGCTTGTCCTCTCGAATTTCCCCAACTACGCGCACAGCTAGCCCTGGGCCTGGAAACGGCTGACGTTCAGCAATTTCGTCAGGAATTCCTAAATATTTCGCCACTTTTCGCACTTGGCTCTTATAAAGCTGAACAACGGGTTCAACGACTTTGAAGCCGAAGCGTTCAGCTGGGCTTATGCCTATTTGCTCAAGCACGTTGTGCTGTGTTTTTATTTTGCCCTTGGTTTCTAGAATGTCCGCGAGTATCGTGCCCTGCACGAGGAAGCTGCATCCTTCCTTCTCAGCTATTTCGCTTAGAGTCTCGTAGAAAGTTTTTCTAAAAGCCTTCCGTTTCTCTTCAGCGTCTTTTAATCCCTTAAGAGCATTTAGGAACCGTTCTCTAACCTTAACTATTTTTACCGGCAGGTTTATAGGCGGCTTCGATAGGAGTGCAGCGACCTTTTCCGGCTCTTCCTCTCTCATGAAAGCGTCGTCAAGCATAACGCATGTTAAACGGTTTCCTATAGCCTTGTAGGTTAAAACAGCGCTTGTAACGCTGTCAACGCCTCCTGAAACAGCTACCAATGCCTTTTCATTTCCCACGGTTTTCCGGATATACTCGATTCGAGCTTCAACAAACTTTTCTGGGTCAACTTTGTTCACTTGCCAGCGCCTCCCTCTTAAAGCGTCTTGATAGTTATACGCTTTGATTTATTACGTTTACCATCGGATTTTCCGCAGTCTTTGCAATAAACATGTAAAAATCGAACTATGCTCTGAAAGATTTTCTGTATTTTTGTAAACTTTCACGGGTTTCCCATGTTTTTCGGAAACGGTGCCTTCATGCATTTCCCGGTTTAAACTTTTTGAGATACTTCGAAATAATATCTGTTATCCGTAAAGCATTAGGGTTTGGTGTAGAAGCCGTGGATATCAAAGAAATCAAATCTTACATCGAAGCTGCGAACGAACTTGGAGAAAGCTATCGTGAAACATTAGGCACCGTTGCAGAGGCATCGCGTGAAGTCAACGAGCTTCGGAAGCTTTGGAAACAAGAAAACAAGTCGCAGTGCATATCTCTGGGTTTAGCCTTAATCGCCCTACCAGACCCCTTCATAGTCACAGACCTAGCTGGAACAGCACTTGTGACTTTCGGGCTTATACAGCATAAAATCAAAACGTCCGGATTATATCTCGAAGACATACAAGAGACGTTTCCGAAACTCCTGAAGGAGTTGCAGGAAATCCGGGCTAGTCTGGTTTAACTCGTGAGTGGGTAAACTCTATATTTACAACATGTTACATGCATAATATGCCACTCAAGACTGGGAGGAGGGAGAAAAATGAAACTCGTAACCGTACTCTTACCTGAAGCATATCTCGAAGGGTTAGACGAGCTGGTGCGCGCGAACCTTTACCCGAGCAGAAGCGCTGCTATTCGCTCAGCGGTTAGAGATCTGCTCAAAAAGGAGCTTTGGGGTAGAAAATAAAGGAGGCACGCCATCCAAATCAAATTATTGAATTGTGGCTGCTGCGCAGTAGCTCAAACCCGGTTGGCTAAGTCCCTAAGCTTCTTCGCGTTTTCGCCGGGTTCTTCTGAAAGGGTTATGCTTCTTCCCACGATGAGGAAACGTGCCCCAGCGTTTAAGGCTTCTCTGATTTTTCCTCCTTGAACGCCTATTCCCGGCGAATAGATTGGTACTTCCTCTCTTAGCATCTGGTGGATTTCCCGTATTTTTTCCGGATAAGTTGCGCCTACCACTGCTCCGTCTGCTTTCCATTTTAACGCTTTTTCAGCAAACACCGCGTATTGAGGAACGAGTTTTCCCGACTCGGTTTTAACCGTTTGTCCATACCCTTCGTATGCGGCTTTGTGGCTCATGTAAACGAGCAGTATAACGCCTTTCCCGTTTTTCTTCGCAGCTTCGAATACGGGTTTTAAGCCTTGTTCCCAGCCGACGAACGGGTTCGCCGTTACGGCGTCGAATCCTGCATCAAAATAGTGTTGAGCTACCACTCGGTTTGTGGCTCCTATATCATTTATCTTACAATCCATTATCGTTGGTAAGCCATAATCTTCCGCTCGTTTTACGATTTTCTGCAAGTCGTTAAACAGTCCGAGGGGAAGCACGAGATGTCTGTTGATTTTAACGGCGCATACGTAGGGCTCGACGTTTTCAAGTATTTCCGTAGCTTTATTCAGTAGTAGTTCTCTCTTTTGAGGTGGAAGGTCGAGTGCTAAAACGATTTTGGAATTTCTAGCCTGCGTCGAAGCCTCGATTTTTTCTTTGAAGTTCACGTCTTAAGCCTCTGAAGAACTTACGGTTTGAAAACTTTTATGGCTTCTGCTTCTCCTCCCGAGGTCATTTTTATGAAGGAAATGGCTGTTTCCACGGCGCTCTGCAATTGCTGCTCTGAGATTCCAGGGGCGCCGTACCCGACTATCATCACTTCTTTCGTGTCTGCTGTGATTTTTGTAGCGTCTGCATCCCGATGAGGATAGATGCACAAAATTTGTGTTTCGTCAGCCAGCACAAGCATGTTGCTTTTCAGTTTAATGGGCTTTTGCATTCCAATTCCGAGGAACTCCTCGTTTTCCCTTGAGAAACGCAGGTGCAGCGGTAGTTTTAGCAGCTTTAAGTCAAACCCGCTTAACGGAATTATAGTTTTCAAAGAAGCCAAGTTGTAGGCGTCCACAACCGTGGATATCGCTGGCAAAGGTTTCCCGTGTAATACTCGTCTGAGCAAAGCTTCCCCTGAAGGACGCGTCTTAGTTGGGTCTATGTCAAGTTTCCAGTAAAGGTCACGGTAAGCTCTCACGACTGGGTTGTCTTTAAGCCCTTCAACCGTATGCTCACGCCGAGCCTCTGTTATGACTTGCCTTTTCAACTCCTCTATTTTCGGGCTGGCTCGCTGGTTCTTTACGCCTCGGACTACGCCTATGCAGAGGGCGAGCTCCGGAAACCTCTCAATCACCACTCGGCTCCAATTAACGCTTAACTCCAACCTTAGCTCCTCCTTATTATCGTCGACAGCAATACTAATTGAAGAATAAAGATAAACCTTTAATCTTGAATGGTTCTCATTTCTCCGCGATAGCTATGATTAAGATTGGATGTTGTGGCTATCCAACTTCAATGAAGAAATATTACGGTCTGTTCAAGCTTGTAGAGTTGAACACGACTTTTTACCAGTATCCACGTTTTTCCACGGTTGAAGGCTGGAGGCAAAAGGGGCGTGAAAACTTCGAATTCACGGTGAAAGCCAACCAAGAAATAACCCATAAATCGAAAATGGAATTCAACGACGCGAGTCAAACAGCATTCGAAAAGATGAAGCAAATCTGCAAGGCTTTAAAAGCTAAAATTCTTCTTTTCCAAACGCCAGCATCGTTTAAGCCGGAAAAACTCGAAACAGCCCGGTTTTTCTTCGAAAAAGTGAACCGTGAAAACCTAATTCTTGTCTGGGAGACTCGTGGTCCGGCTTGGGAAACGCCCGAAACGCGTGATAGGCTTGCTGAAGCTCTAAAAGAAGTAGATGTTTCCCACGTGGTTGACCCATTTCGGTCTCCGCCGGCCTACACTTCGCGGGTGGCGTATTTCCGTTTGCACGGGCTCGGCGAACGGCTGTATTATTACCAGTATACTGACGAAGAATTAAAGCGGCTTAAAACGTTTGTCGAACCTTTCCAAAAGAGCGGTCTTGAAGTATACGTGCTTTTCAACAATCTCGCTATGTTTCAAGACGCGGTTCGTTTCCAAACATACCTCGAAACCGGAGAGTTTCCGAAAATCACCGCTGGAACTGGGCTAGAATCCATTAAGGAAGTGGTTAGCCGAACGCGTTATCCCGTTTCCAAAAGCATGCTGGTGCGGAAACTCGGGTGGAAGCTTGTGGAAATCCGTGAAAAGGAGCAGATAAGGCTCAACGAGCTCTTAAAGAATCTGCCGTCTAAAACCTATGAAAACGTGGAAGAAGTAATTCGGGAAATCAAACGTTGTAGCCTCATTTAAGCTGGAACCTTGGAGTGCCTGCGGCGATTTCCACGATGTTCGGCGGCTGGAAAACCGATGTTTGAACAAAAACTTTAACGCCTTTTTCCACGGCTTTTTCCAGCAGACTGGAAAATTTGGGGTCTACTTGACGGTTGGGCTTTAAAACTTCGGCGTCGTTTCTCTGCACTGAGAAAAGTATTCCAGTGTTAAACCCCTGTTCCCTTAAGCGAGTGAGCAGTTGAACGTGCCTTGCACCCCGTTTTGTAGGCGTGTCTGGAAACAACGCTACGCCGCCAATCACATGCGTAACGCTTTTCACTTCCACGAAAAACAGCTCACCGTTTTTTACAAGCTTCAAATCTAGAATAGAATCTTCTACGCGAAAGTTTCGCTTTTTCACCTTATAATCTTTCAAAAGTTTGAACAAGCCTTTCTCAATAGCTTTTTCGGCTAAAAAGCTGGAAAAACGGGTATCCACTATTGTGAGTACGTCGCGGTTTTTAACCGCAAAAACATCGTATTCGGTTTTTCGTTTCCTTTTTCTAGTTTTACCCGAAACTTTTCGGAGGAACACTTTAACGTTTGGAGCTAGAACGGTTGAGAGTCTTCCCGAGTTTGGAAGATGAGCCAAAGCCTTATGGCTGTCTAGCTTGGCTTCTACCAAGAAACGGTTCAGCCGCTGGATAAATCTGCCCACATGCATCTCCCAATCTAAACTTAAACAAATTTTCCGAACAGACATCCACTTTCCCTAACAAATTAAGCCTTTATAACTCCGTGTCGTTCTAGTTCTGCTTTCAAAATTTTGAAGTCGTTCTCAGACGCTTCGCGGTTTCTGGCGCTGTAGAGCGCTGCGGCTGGATGATAAGTGGGGAAGACGCACACATTTAGCCCTAAAACCTGTCCTTCGAAGAATTTTCCATGAACAGCACTTATCGAAGTGAACTGCAATCCCATCTTTGAAAAGATGTAAGCCGTTGAATGTCTCCCTAACGTTACGATGTATCGTGGCTCTATAACCCTAATCTGTCGGTCAAGGAAAGGCGTGCAGGCGCGAATTTCCTCTGGCAGAGGGTCTCGGTTTTGTGGTGGACGGCACTTCAGAATGTTTCCGATGAAAACGTCGCTTCGTGAAACTCGTAGAATCGAAAGTAGCGTGTCTAGAAATTTTCCGGCAGCTCCAACGAAAGGCTTCCCCTTAACGTCTTCCCAGTATCCTGGAGCTTCACCGATAAACATCACCTCAGCAGAGGGATTTCCGTCGCCTGGGACAGCGTTTTTACGAGTCTTCCAAAGCGGGCATTTACGGCACGCCTTAACCTCGTGGGCTATTTCTTCCAAAATCTCCTCTTTAGACAATTTCGAACCTTCCTAGCTTCAAAATAAAATGTGCTTTCCGTAGTGAAAACGATTTTGCTGAAAAGCAATCAGAAAGGAGGCTACTACTTTACTAGTTCTCGTTTCTTCCATCGAAGGTTCTTGCTGTGGCATTTTCGACATTTAACCGCGCCTGGAGCGTTGCGTGCTCCACATTCTCTGCATATTTTCATGTATAATCTATGTTTCTGCGCGATTGCTTTTTTGATGGGGTCCATCACCGGCATTTTGTTTCCCTCTTCTGGTTTCTAGGCTATTCTACTTTTATCACCGGTTAGATATACTTTTCCGTTTTCGTTCGGCTTAACTTCGGAGTTTTTCGGCTAGAATTTTGGCTATGTCTCCAGGTTTTTCCGCTACTTTGACTCCTGCGGCTTCGAGCGCTTCAATTTTTGTTTGCGCCGTTCCAGCTTTGCCCATGACTATGGCTCCGGCGTGTCCCATTCTTTTTCCGGGCGGAGCTGTTCTCCCAGCTATGAAGGCGGCTACTGGCTTTGAGTATCCTTCGTTTTGAATATACTCTGCCGCTAGCTCTTCGAGGTTTCCACCTATTTCCCCTATCAAGGCCACGGCTTTAGTTTCCGAGTCTTTCTCGAACATTTTCAAAACTTCTATGAAGTTTAGTCCAACAATGGGGTCTCCGCCTAAGCCTAGACAAGTAGACTGTCCGAGTTTAGCGCGGGTTAAGCCGTTGGCTATTTCATACGTGAGAGTTCCGCTTCGTGAAACTATGCCTACTACGCCTCGGCGGAAAACATGCGCCGGCATAATCCCAAGCTTGCACTCGCCCGGAGTTATTATACCTGGAGTATTCGGTCCAATAATGGTTGCGCCGTTTTTCCGTGCTAAGTGCATTATTTGAATTGCATCCTTGATTGGTATGTGCTCCGTGATTATCACTATGGTTTTTAAGCCGTTTTCTAAGGCTTCTAGCGCTGCGTCCATGGCGAAAGGCGCTGGAACAAAGATTATTGAAGCGTTTGCCTCATGTTTTTCTAGCGCTTGCGCAACGGTGTCGTAGACTGGGACTCCGTGAACCTTGTTTCCGCCTTTTCCCGGTGTGACTCCAGCAACTATTTGTGTTCCGTATTCTAGCATAGCTTTCGTGTGGAACCGTCCTTGTGTTCCGGTTATTCCTTGCACTATGACTCGTGTGTTTCGGTCTACTATTATTCCCATTTTCTGTTTTCTCCTTTAGCTATTTTCACGGCTTTCTCCGCGGCTTCTTCCATGCTTTCTAGAACGTGAATTCCCGCTTCGGTTAGAATGTGTTTTCCCTCCTCCTCGTTTGTGCCCACGAGCCGTATAACCATAGGTTTTTCGTATCCTACTTTCTTTTTCGCGGCTATTATTCCCCGGGCTACTTCGTCGCATCGAGTTATTCCTCCTAAAATATTTATGAAAACCACGTTTACCTTCGGGTCTGAAGCCACTATTTCGAGGGCTGATGCCACGCGTTCTGCTGATGCTCCGCCTCCAACGTCGAGGAAGTTCGCTGGCTTTCCGCCGTAGTATTGCACAGCGTCCAGCGTTGCCATAACGAGTCCAGCTCCGTTTCCGATTATGCCGATGTTTCCGTCTAGCCCGACGTAGGCTAAACCTTTCCGCATCGCTTCTAGTTCCCGAGGTGAAAACTCGGAAGCTCCTGCCTCGAATAGCCGTTTCTCGTATTCGGGATGCCGGAACAACGCGTTATCATCAATGATTATCCGCGCGTCTGCCGCCACAAAGTCGCCTTCCACGGTTTCCACGATAGGGTTCATCTCAGCAAGCTCAGCGTCAAGTTCCATAGTTATGGCATACACCTTTCGAAATATCGCTGCGAGCTTTTTCTGCTGGTCGCCGACGTATCGCATCTTAGCTGCTATGTAGCGGGCGTGAAAGCTTCGGAACCCGTAGTCCGGGTTTACTGGGAACCTAACGAGTTTCTCCGGAGTTTTCGCCGCTATTTCCTCTATGTCAACTCCGCCCACAGAGGAAGCCAGAACCACATAGCTTCTCTTCACACGGTCAATCGTTATGCTGAAAAACAGCTCATTTTTAACCGAAATCTTCTCCTCAACCCAAACGCTCTGAACATTCAACCCTTTAATCGTCATTCCCAAAATCTTCTCCGCGGCTTCCTCTACCTCAGACGGCGAATTCGCGAAGAGTATTCCTCCAGCTTTTCCCCTTCCGCTCACAAGTACCTGAGCTTTCACTACAACGGGGAAACTAAGCTCGGACGATGCTTTCCGTGCTTCTTCAGGCGACGTTGCAAGCTTTCCCCGCGGAACCGGTATCCCGTGTTTTTCAAAGAGTTTTTTCGCTTCGTACTCAAACAGTTTCACTTCAGTCACGCTCGTTCGTTTCTATCTTAACGTTTGAATGGTAACGTAGGATTTGGTTTCTTTTACTCCGTTTATTTCCGCTATTTTCTTAAGGACTTCGTCGAGTTTCTCTCTTTCCACAACGAGCACGATGTCGAAGTCTCCAGCTACCCTAAAAGCCCTCTGAGTTGCAAGCGTTTCTATCTCTTTGTATGCTTGTGTTCTGTATTTCGGCGCGATTTTCAGAAGCACAAACGCGGGGTTTACGGAAACTCCGAGCGTGTTCAAACCTTTCTCCGTTACGTCGATGAACCCTCTGCCGGTACGTATGTACTCCAAGTTTCTGAGCCTACGTAGATGCACGTTTAAGGCTTGACGTGTTATTCCCAACTCCTTTGCAAGCTCGCTTTGCTTTAATTCTATAGTGTAGTTCGTCACCGGAGACCCTTTTTCGTAAAGCATACGTAAAAGCCGCAAGGAACGTCCGGTAAGGTTTTCTCGAGTACGCATATATCTTTCGCTCCTCCTACGTTTGTAAACCTTTTCTTTACGTTCGTAAGCATTATTTAAAGGTTTAGCTTGCTAAACACCCGTTTCTAATCTTAAAACCAAATATTCCCCGAGGCGATATACTCCGCTGCGAACCGCAATGTATTTATTTTAGGATAAAAAAGCTTATGAAGCCACATAGAATATGAAAGCAAGGAGTGAGGCGGTACAATGTCGGAAAGCAATTCAGTGCTTGTCGGGAAAAAGCCAGTTATGAACTATGTGCTGGCTTGCATAACCCTCTTCCACGGCGGAGCAAAAGAGGTAAACGTCAAAGCTAGAGGAAGAGCCATCAGCCGAGCTGTCGACGTCGTCGAAGTTGTTCGACGCCGATTCCTACCAGACGTAAAGATTAAAAAGGTAGGCATTGGCACGGAGCAAGTGGCACCCACTGAAGAGGGTGGCACGCCCACCAACGTGAGCACCATCGAAATTACGCTAGAACGTTAAGCAGCGCGTCGCAACCGATATGCAAAGCTCCGCCGCCCCCTCCTTTGTTTGTGGAGGGCGCAAACTAGGTGAAAACAGCGTTATGCAAGTTCTGTCTGCAAAGCGGAATACTCTGCAAAAAATGCGAATCAAAAGTTAAGTCTGGAGAGATAACTCAGACAGACCTGAAAATCGCTCGCATTCTCCTCTCCCTTGAGAAAAATTTTCCTTCGCTTCAAGACGTGTATTTTCATAAAGCCGTCGAAGCTGATGGTACCCTTGCAATAATTGTTGGACAGGGCGATGCGTCTCGTCTTCTCGGATACGGCGGAAAAATAATAAAGACGTTAATGGAAAAAACCGGTAGGACTGTTCGCGTGATAGAATATGGAACAAGCGACCGCAAGTTTTTGGAAGATCTTTTCGTGCCTCTAAGCGTCGTCACTATAAACACTATTTGGCTTCCTGACGGAAGCACTGAAACTCGGGTAATTCTCAAAAAGCGTAGGAGAATGCCTCATAACATGAACATTGAAGCCTTGAAGAAGATAGCGAAAGAGGTGAGAAACATAACTTTGCGCGTTGAATTCGCTGATTAACGAGAGGGTTGTCTTGAAAACAGACAAGTTAGGAAACTGGCGAAGAACCCATTATTCTGCTGAAATTGTCCCGGAGCTTGACGGAAAAGAAGTAACCGTGTTCGGATGGGTCAAAGAAATTCGAGACCTAGGAGGAATAATATTCATAATTCTCCGCGACCGAGAGGGCACGGTTCAAATAACGGTTCCACGCAAAAAACTCGAACAGGAAATCGTGTCGAAAGCTGAAAAACTGCAGAGGCAGTACCCTATAGGTGTAAAAGGCGTCGTGAAAAAGACTCGAATGACGCCGCGTGGAGTTGAAATAATCCCAAAGGAAATTCGAATTTTCAACGTGGCGAAACAGCCTTTGCCTTTGGATGTTGCGGGCAAGGTTCCGGCGAAAATAGATGTTCGCCTCGACGCCCGCGTCCTAGACCTTTGCCAGGACAAAAGCCGCGCTATCTTTCAAATACAACACGAAGCTCTGAAAGCCATTCGGGCTTTTCTGTCTGAGAATGGCTTCATAGAGGTTCATACTCCTCGTATCATCGCTACTGCAACCGAAGGTGGAGCCGCGCTTTTTCCAGTTGAATATTTTGATAAGCGAGCCTTTCTTGCTCAAAGCCCGCAACTGTATAAGGAAGAACTCGTCATAGGCTTCGAAAAGGTTTTCGAAATCGGGCATTTCTTTAGGGCTGAAGAGTCCCACACGCGGAGACACATAAGCGAGTTCGTATCCATCGACATTGAACAAGCCTTCGCAACAGCGGAAGACGTCATGCAAATCCTTGAAGAACTCATCCACCACGTCTGCAAAACCGTAAAGCAAAACTGCAAAAAACAGCTTGAAATCCTAAGCCACGACTTCGAGGTTCCACGGTTGCCCTTCAAACGTTTCACGTATACTGAAATTCTCAAAGAACTAAAGAAGGCTGAAATCGAAATTCCATGGGGCGAAGACATTCCTACCCCTGCTTTTAGAACACTAGGTGAAATGCATCCATACTTCTACTTCATAACTGATTGGCCGACGAAATCAAAGGCTTTCTACATTAAGCCTCGGGACGACAATCCGGAAATATGCGAAGGTTTCGACCTCATGTGGCAGTGGATTGAACTTGCCTCCGGAGGAACAAGAATCTCAGACAAGTCTCTTCTGATTAAGCGCTTGAAAGAGCAAGGTTTGAACCCGGAATCCTTTAAGCACCATTTGAAGGCTTTTGATTACGGCATGCCTCCTCACGCTGGATGGGCTGTCGGGCTGGAAAGACTTACCATGATGCTTACCGGGATGAAAAATATCCGTGAAGTCGTGCTCTTTCCACGAGACAAGTTCCGACTAACACCCTGAAAGAGTAACAAGGTTCTAGAACATTTTTCCATGCATAAATAAACAGCTCCATCCCTTAAATATTCTATTTGAGGAGAGGAGAATGAATAGAAAACTGCTCTTCATAACAGCTGCAATTTCACTGTTCGCTCTCACGGGTTTAGCTTTCTCAAATTTGTCTCCAACAAGCGGAGCTAACCCAATAGGCATCGAATGCGTTAACGGCGGGGTCGTCGACAAGGCGCCAGGCGAATCCTTCACGGTGAGAATCACATTCAAAAATACTGGGCAAACCGTGGGACATTGGAGCGTCAACATAGCCTTCGAAGGCGAAGAATGGAGCTGGAGCGGCACAGCGCAGAACTTAACGCTTAAACCGTGTCACAAGAAGACTTTAACGTGGTGCGGAACAGTTCCTGAAGACGCCCAAGTCGACAGTGTGGCTCGGCTCATAGTATATTTCAACGGCGAATTCGTCCGTTTAGACTGGTGGATTCACGTCGTAGAGGCAGCGGAACTAAGCATAGTCTCAAGCAGCGTCGAATAGAGGCGACCGCGCTTTCAGAAACCAGCAGCCACAATGTCTCTAGGCTTCATAAACTCTCTAAGAACTACAGTAGCGTAGCATCCGCGAATCAACATAAACCTTAACCTAACCATCAGCTTTGAAAAGTTAACGGAATCCTCGCGCGGCTGGTCAAACGTGAAATCTTTTAAACTGGCTAGGCAAACGCGAAGCCTACCTTTCAAGCTTATTTCCTTCAAAAAGGGAATACGGAAATCTTCACGGCGCACGTGCTCTTCTTCGAGAATTTCCTCCTCGCTTTCTCCCTGTTTTCCTCCGGAAAGCTCTTGCACATAGCCCACTAGTGGCAGTGCTACGCAAGCCCTTCCTTTCCTAACTTCTTCTTTTACAGCGTCTATGTTGCTTGAACTTGCCGTTTCGTGCTTAGGCGTCGGCAACCCGAACTTGTCCATCCTCACGACGAAGTCACCTATCTGCGGCTCATTGAGAGATATGCCTAACCGCATCCTTCGGCTGAGAAACCGGTTGAATAGGTATGACTGGTATGCCTGAACAAAGAGTCTGCGAAGCTGCGCTGGAAGTTTACGGAAGGCTCCAGCGAAGTCGCTTGGACGCTTCGCCAGATGCTTCAGCATCAACCTTTCATACTTCAGCCTTTTCGGGAAAAACTCTAACGCCTTCGAGAAATCCTTTTCTTCCATCAGTCTTCTACGCGCTTCACGAGCGTCCTCATGTTCAAACGGGCTTGGCTCAGCCAAAAAAGTCAATGCTGCTTTTTCAAGGTTCTTTTTTACGAGGGCTCTGCCTACCTTGTGCGTAATTGGGCGTACGGTTCCAAACCGTTGGTGTCCGAAAAAATTTGGGAATCCGCCTAGCGTTTGCAGCTCCTTCCATGTTTCTCTGATTCTCTCCTCTGTTTCGGTTTTGCTAAGCTGAATATTTCGAATCGTAATGTGGAAATGGTTTCCCAGAAGGATGTGCGGCGAGACTGGTCTGTGCGAGTATCCGACTGGTTGAAGCATAACGCCTTCTAATCTCACTTTCTCGAGGTCTTTCCAACCGACGTTTTTTAGGCTTATATGTTGCGCCGTAATAGCCCTCGTGTCCTTTATCCCCGCCATGTGAATGTCTCGGAAGTCTATGCCGAGCTGTTGGGCTATGCGCCTACCAGCTAGAATGGTGTCCCATCCTCGTTTAACCAAAACGCAGATCAAATATTTTCTCCAAGCCTCGGGATGCGGCGGCTCAACCAGCGTAGTAACGGCGCTTATAGATGTTTTTGCTATTGAACCGTCGAGCAGCTGCTCTTCCACG
>Ga0116200_10000124_pt1 | contig 19763 bp, 18 predicted proteins | sample Mar14436cmmetaG_FD_94478 | JGI IMG/M metagenome (GOLD analysis project Ga0116200, IMG submission 94478) | Marine hydrothermal vent microbial communities from Guaymas Basin, Gulf of California to study Microbial Dark Matter (Phase II) - Marker... ... | reverse complement strand
TACCCGTCCTTCCTTTTCACGATCATAAGGAACCTCCTCTCCAGCGGCTAACGCCTCTTTCCATGCCTCGTCAAGGTCTATGTACGGCTCTTTTTCGTCTTCGAGGATTGCTCTGATATAGCCCTCTGGAACGCCGGACTCTTTTGCAATCTCGCTAATAACACTGTCTTCAATCTCGCTGCGGTAACGGGCACGAGCTTCCTCAATAAGTCGGGTGGAATATCCTTCATTTTTCAACTCCTCAATGATTTGATGATATTCATCGTCTGTTATGTCCTTGATTTGCTCTGGCCTTCGCTCGATAAGCTTGGCCACGTCTATTATATCACGCTTGCGGGCTTCCTCAGCGTGTCGGACCACTGCATCCCAAATGGCCGCTCGCCTTGACTCACGCTCGCTAAATTCCTCACCACGCAAGCCTTTTTCAATGGTAGTGATTGTTTCCTCTCGGCCAAAACGCCCCTCACGCATAAATGGTAGATAGGTTGAGCTATACCCTATCCATTTACCTTCAGGCAACCGTATTCTACCACCAGGCTCGCCTATCTTAACTTGTGTCAGAAAGCCCGAAATGTATGGCGCAAGTCCCCCTAGAGCCTCTACCCGCGCCTGTCTTTCTCTTTCTGCCAAATCAGCGTTAAGGGCCTGCAATCCGAAGGGCGATTGACGCAGATATTCTTCCCTGGCAAAGTGTTCCTCAAACGCCCTTGCCGATTCCTCAGCGGATTTACTAACAGGGATTGCTTCTTTGATCGGCTCGACAAGATCAATGGGTTGTGCTTCCTTGGCTCGTCTTTCATTCTCTATTTCAATGATTCGATCAAGTTTTCGTTTGATAGCATTGGTCAGCGGGTCGTCTTGCGTTAGCCCTTGCTTGATTGCATCTATGTGCTGCTTGGTGATCCTGCCTTGCCTGTAGTCTTGCTGCACTGCTTTCAGGAATTGCTTGGCTTTATCCACTTGCTCTTTGGTGTAGAGTGGGCGTTTTGGTCCTGGTTCCGCTTCAGCACCTTTCCTTGCCCTAGCCTGTGCACCCATAACGTAACCGCCTGCGGCGATCCCCGGCGTTGTCACGGCGGCGGCCAACGCCCCACCTATGGCTTGCTCCCCCATACCTTCGGTTAGAACCTTTTCAGGGTTGACCGAGTATTTTTCGGCCATATTCTGGACTAACTGCTCTATGGCGCTTTGCGGGGCTTCTTCAATAAGGGATTCGCTTAGTGTTTCCTTGATGATCGCTTTCCACAGTGGGCCTGCTTCACCGCCGACGATCCGGCCAAATATATGACCTGAAGGCGCACCTAACGCACCCGTTGTAAGGGTTGTGGTTGTCCCGACAAAGGTTGCGCCAGCAAGGGCAAGGGCTTTACGGGCAAGGCGATCTTTCTCCTTTGCTGAAAGCCCTTCCGGTAGGCTGTTAATAATCTCTTGGTATTCAGGAGATTTTTTGATTAATTTATCAGGAGCGTTATATATCTGGTCATAGGTTTGTTGGGCGTTAGAGACGCCGGCTGTTATGCCTTCACCTATGGCCCCGCCAATCACACCGGCTAGGCCGCTTGATATGCCGCCAGCGATAAGCGAACCGGTGATTGCGCCTCCACTTAGCATTCCAATTCCGGCCAGGGGTAACGACTGAAGCGCTATACCGAAAATCTTTGGGGCGCTCTTGAGTCCTGGGCCAGGTTTCCATTTGCCCTGCTCATCCCTTGTAATAAAGGGCTTGGCCATCTCCCTTTTCATGGCGGGAGAAAGGCTTTCTTGCCAGTATTGTTGCGCTTGTTGCGCCTGTCTTGCGGCCTTGGCCCCTGGGGTGCTTTCAGCAATCAACTCACCGGCACGGGCCAATTCTTCCTTGCCTGTTAAAGCACCAGTCGCTTCCGTGGCAAGACCAACGTAGGTCATAGGGTTGTATGCCCGAGAGAAAAAGCTCAACATTCGGCCCGCGCCAGCGAACCCTTGCATAAGCTGTTTAAGATAATCGGAGGCTTTAACACCGCCTTGCGGTTGTGGTAATGCACCGGCTTGCGTGGTTTCACGTGGAACCTCCGCAAACCCTTGTGGCTCTTGAGCCTGCAACTCTGTTACATCCGCAGCATCCTTCCAGTATTCGGGGTCAAAAATATCTCCCTGCTGAGAAGGAGGCGCTTGATCCGGCGCAAAAACATCGGCATTTTCCCAATATTTCGGGTCAAAAGGATCATAATTAGGCATTTTTTAATCCTTTTTCTCTTTTTTCTTACCCTTTTTGATAACTCGTTTGGTCACGTTTCCGTCTGCGTCCACCCTAACCTCAATGGTGTCGCCTGTCTCCTTGTCAACATAAGTAGCCTTAACCGTCTGCTTTGACGTTAATGCCCCCTTTTGCGCTGGTATTGCTGTTTTAGCCTCCTGTTTTTGGTTCGGTTGTGTTACTGGTTGACGAGCGGGCATTTTCCCGCTTAAAACCATGGCTCCATTTGCTTTCCTTCCTTTGTATTTAGCCCGGCTAGTTGTAGGCCGTGGCAATGCCGCTCGTGGAGCGGCTACAGAAGCTTGTCCCGGCGGTATCTGTGTCTTTCTGTATTTTTCAAAACCAATGCTTCCTTGCTTATATATGACACCATCAGGGCTTTTTACGTATTGGACCTCGCCAGTCGGGGCCAAAAGTTCTTGTGTGCCATCCGACCATCTTCGTAGTCGGTTACCAGTACGACGATCCACCTTTTCCTGAATAAGTTGCGGTTGGCCGGCTTGTTGTTGGGCTTGCGCTCCGGGAGTAACTTGGCCTGCCACCATATTTTCGGCAATAAAGTTTCTTGCCCATGTGTCGCGATCAGGAGCATTGGGCTTTAGCTCCCCGCTTGGCTCCCTGAATCGTGCATCATACTCTTTATATGCTTGGGCAAGCGTAACCTTGAATGGATTAGTTATAGCTTTTTTGCCAGCGGCGCTAATACGGGCCTTTTCTAATTCTGTTTTAGACTTAATTATCTCTTTTTGCACTTGAGGATCTGCAAATCCCATGAAAGCTGAATAAAACTCGTCTTTACTTTTGAAGTAAGCGGGCTTCTTCTGGTTGGAAAATTTCACAAGGATATCTCCATCGGGACCAAATTCCATAGATTCAACGTATACCCCTTTATTGCCATACTTCTGAAAGTAATCAATGATCGGTTGCGGATTGTTTGTAGCAAGGCCCCATTTGGCAAGAGCAAAGTCACGCTGCTCCTGCTGTTTTTCCCGTGTCATGCCAAGACTCGTCTCAAACTTCCTTTCTTCAAGCCCTTGCTTTCGTTGTGCAAGGGTATTGACGCGATCTTGGTTTATCTCGCTAAAAACCTGCTGTCTTTCTGCAAGTGCCGATGCTTTACGGGCCTGTTCTTCTGCAAGAGCAATTTTGCGCTCTTCAAGCTCAAGCTGTTTTTGCTTTAAGGCAAGCTCGGCAGCGTTATCACGAATTATGCGAGGCGCGGCTGTTGGCCGACGAACGTAGGCCATTGCTGCAAAAGGATTAAACCGTGGTAATGCAACAGCATCATAAAACCTTGCAGCCTCTGTTCCTGCTCTTAATCCTTCTACAAAACCCATAGCGTTAACCCCCTGAAAAAATATTTAGTGAAAATTAATGGGGAGTGCTCCAGGCACAGTGTGCCATTTAAATGTTTGTGATGGTACTTGACTTCTTTGGTTATTAACTGGTTGGGCCAAGCTGAAGTTGCTTGGTAAGGCTCCACCGCTTCTTCCCAAAAAGTAGCCAGCCAATGTAGCACGGGGTTGGACGACAGCCTGAGAATAATCCCTTGCAACGTTACCCATGGTATTGGCGATACTTGCTATGGCCTGCGTCTTGGCTTTTTCAACATCTGCCTGGGTTGCAAGCACATCGGCCTGCTTGGTAAGTAAGTTTGTCCCCACCCCTGCCAACTCCGCGCCGGCCAATGCCGTTTGGCTAGGATTGACAAGGCTTGCTATTTGGGCGTTGAGCTTTGCAGCCCTTTCCTTTTCTGCGTTAACAGCCAAGTTTTCTGCTAAAGCCGTGGTCTTTGCCTGGTCAAGGTAAGAGCGCCGCGTTAGTGCGCCAAACTTTCCAGAAGTTGGGTCGATGCCATAAGAAAGCAATTGTTTTTGCATGGCTTCACGCGCGCCGGCAGCTTGCTGCGCCACGTCCGAGGCCGCCCTTGCCCTGGCTCCAACATAATCAGGCCGAGCAAGAGCCTGAAGCTCTCCAATTGCCCCTGCCTGCGTTTGGTATTGTTGCTTTGCTTGATTGAGAATGTAGTCTGCTACGGGCGCGTACTTGGTTTTATAGTCCTGGTAAGAATCTTGAAGCCTTTGAATTATCGTATCAAAGGTTTTGCCTAAGGAGCCACCACGAAAGCCGCCACTTATTGAACCAGAAATAAGGTTCATGGCCTTGCCAAACATATTCTCTAGCCCCTTTAAAGACTCGTTCCACGATGACAAGAACTGCGCTGCCAGCTTATTGCCCTGCTCGGCCTGTTTGCGCCTCAGCGCCCATTCCTCTCTTGCTCTTTTAAGCTGGAAATCCGCCATCCCCGCAGCGCTTTGGGCGAGGCTCGTTTGTGCCTCTGATTGGAGGTTGCGCTGTTGCGTCTCAAATACGTCCTGATACCATCTCGGCGATTTGTAGTAGCCGTAGGGGTCAAACATTCCGTAGTTGTAGTTTAAATCTCTAGCGGTGAGCATTGTAATACCCCTCCTTACTTGGCTTGCGCCTTGATTTCTTCCACGGAAGCCGCCAAGTCGATGCGTTTAATCTCTAGGTTTCCTTCAACTTCAAAATAAAGCGTTCTCGCTCTATATCCGCTTGCCAATCTAAATGGGCGATCGTTGTAAATTTCCTTTGTCATCTTTAGCGCTCCATCAGCATAAAGCTTAAAAGTCATCTCAAAATCACCCGAATATGCCGGAGTAGAAGCAACATCTTCTAATTGATCGCCGTTTATGGAGATATTCTCACCAATGGTGTTTTCCGCTATTGCGCCCCCTATCCGATTTGCTGAAATAAGAGCAATGTTGCGCGCGCGAGCTTGTGCCTCTTGGTCAAGCAGGTCTTGATAGTCTGAACGATCTCCTAGCTCACAGATAACACGAGCAACCAAGGGTGTTGCCTTGGCAGGAAGTAAAAACTCTTTACTTCGCCATACAAGATGATCCGGATGGGGTTGCGTCTGATCGCCTTCCCATTGGTACACATAATTGGTGCCACTCACGGTTTTAACGAAATATAAAATATCTTCTTCGGTATCCACGAAAGCAGCATCAGTATAAAGATCAAGCGTTGTTAGCTCCCCAAAGTATTCACCGCTAGCGTTATCCTGGAAAAGGCCAACCACAATAGCCCCCTCATTGTCTCCATAGGAGTAAAAACCAAAATACCGCTCGTCCTGGATATAGCCGTGCATGGTAGCGGGTTCAAAATCTGGCCATGTTTCCGCATCAAGAGAAGATCGAGTAAGGAGAATGCTCCTGGAACCATCAATTAACGCTAGACCGTCATTCGTGGCATAAACTACGCCGCCTGAAAATTTCGCAACAGAACGCTTTGAAACGCACGGCCTTGATTCAGAAAGCGGCGTAGGCGTCATGGCTGCGGGATCAGCGCCGGTGACAATAACTGGCTTGTCCTCGGTCAACACCACCAATACGCCCGCCACTGTCTCAAGAGCAACGATAGGGTCTGGAACACTGATAATATAGTCTGTAGGATAGGCCCACGGTTTATAAGGCTCCGAAAAGTATATGTCTTTTCCGCTGAATCCGGCCAAAATACCATTGCCTATATAAACAAGGCCCTGCAATTCATCTGGTGGAGGATCGTAAGTTTCTGTCAAAAGCACGTCCTCAGTATTGAGATCATCGTCTGGCGTGGTGTCAGTGTATGTGGTATCGTTAATGTCAATAGCGTCAAGGTACACGTATTGAGTCGAAACGCTTCCGGTAAGCACGCGATATATTCTTTTTTCGAGCAGGTTGTTTTTGTAGCATCTCCACTTTACAGTTCCATCATCAGTATCTTCGTCAATGGTTGTGCCCCAGGTCGGCTCCGAGCTTCCACTGGTGCCGGCCTGGACACATTTGTATACATAGGTGCCCCCCTCGCTACCAACCGGAAACACAAAGTTACCAACAGTGTATGCTTTTCCTGCCTGCCATTCCATTGTCATGCCACTTAAATTTACTGTCTGGCCTTGTTTTGCACTTACGGTATTGGAGACCTCGGAAGGTAAACCTTCTTCATACCAATCCGTTACTATAGTCCAAACATAGTTAATAGAACGGGCATCACCGGTGCCACCGGTACCGAGAGAGGCCGATGGTGCGGCTGCTGGAGTAGGCACAGCAAGAGGATAATAGTTTACGGGCTTGGCCCCACCCCCGGTAGTCGCCTGCGTCCGATTGCTTTTCTTGGGTATCCCAGCGCCGGTGAAATAGAATTTACCCGCTGTATCCCCGCTCACTGGCGCAAGAACGACATCAACGTCGGCTTCCCATTCAAGCCAATGAGAACCCTCGTAAAGATAGATGGTTCTAACGGTTCCCGTGTTTACTAGCGTTGCTTCTTCTGTCTCATTATACCAGGGGCGAAGGTGCCCGTTAGACAGCTTACAGTTTTTAGCTATCTGTGCCTCATGGGAGTTTAAAAGCTGAGAAGATATTTTCGGTCTTATGCCACCGAATCTTTCAAGGCTTACAAACATTAATTGACCTCCACGTACTGAATCTCTCCATCCTCACCCACAAGGCAGAAGTAAGGCGTGCCCCAGGCAACAGCTTTAAAGGTTTTGTTGTAGGATTCAGCCGCATCTCTATGTGTCCATGAATCCCCAGGAGAGCTAGAGCTTTGAATTTCGCCGTTTTCGCCGCACACCACAAAGAATGTCCGACCATAGGCAGCACCGTAAAACGTGCCGCTAAAGCTATCGGCGGGAGTAGCTGCGTGCCACGTAACGCCATCATCGGTACTGTATTGAATTGTGCCGTTAGCCCCACATACAACCCATATCCCGTCGCCATAGATCGCACCGTAAAGGTTGGCAGTCACACCGTTTGCTAGGCTTCGTTGTGTCCAGTTTTGGCCGCCATCGGTGCTGGTATAAACAGCGCCGCTATCTCCCACGATGATCCATGTGCCACCACCAAAGGCAATAAAGTTACCGTTAGGCGTGTCCGTTATTTCTGAATGGCTTGTCAGGTTTTTATCTGTTCTGAAAAGCTTAGGGTAGCTTTCTGCAAGCCCCAAGGTAATGCCATTACCATTGTCTCCGTCAGGGTCAGCCGCCATTGCTATGATGTCCAAAAGATCGGCGTCCCATCCGCCCCACCCAGTATCCTGCCATGTTATACCATCGCTACTTTTAAAGTAGTTCACATAGTGATGGTCATGATTTGGTATATCATCACCATTCACATGAGCTAGGAAATAAGCCCCTGTATGAATCAGGCAACGAGTTTGAATTGCGGTGGTTGCCATCTAGTTTGCTCCTACCATCATAATCATATCTGCACAATCAAAACACCCGAAAACGCGCTCGGGTCAAAGCCAACTGAGCGTTCAGCATATGCCTCTTCGTACTGGGTAGTATTTGGTTCGTCTCCGCTGGGGGACCCAAAAGCCAAAAAATTATCAGGGCCAGCGATAATACCAACCGCAGCGGCGTAGTCTTCAACATAGTCCGCATAAGTGGGAGTTATTTGTGCCCAGCTTGCCCCATCAGTGGAAGTCACAACGGCATGGCCTTTGTCTTGGTATCCATAGCTCGGATCAAAGTCAAAGCCCTGCCCTACTGCAATAAACTGTGAGCCCGTATAAAGTATTGCTCGCAATCCAACTGTATAGTAGCCGTCTTGAAGCGTATAAGTCTTTGCCGTCCATGTGTCGGCATCTGAAGATGTGAGGACCCTGCTGCTCGCACCATAACCACCTGTAACGATTACATAAAGCGAGTTTCCATAAATTATCTCGGCGGCATATCCACTATCATCAGGCGCAGTTGTCCCGTGCCAAGTAGTTAGATCGGTTGACCAGATGATATTAGTATCGGTACTTGAAATATTTCCGCCTGCCACCCATTTTCCACCACCGTAAACGATGGAATAAAAAGGGATATTGCCGGTAGAAATGCCGTGCGAGATTTCAGTCCAGGTATTAAGGTCGGTGCTTTTTAAAAGCTTTGCCTTGTATGTGCTGCCATCACCACCACATGCCACATAGTTTGTTCCATCAAAACCTATGTCATAGAGAGGATAATTACCACCCGTCCTTTTTTGTGTCCAAGTTTTGCCATCCGTTGATACCTGTACTTCTTCATTCTTCCCGACAGCAATAAATTGACCATTTAAAAAACGAATCCTATAGATTGGACCACACCAATAATTACCCCAATAAAAAGCCGACCACGTTTCACCGTTGTCCGTGGAATAACAGCCGCCACAATTGTTGGCCAGCTCGTAGGCAACCCATATGTCATTACCAAAAGCAATGTACATATTGTTGTCGTCGGGCCATTCATTGTCGCGGTGAAATAAGGGTTTTATATCGCGCCAGGTCGCCCCGCCATCCTCTGAAAAAAGGTCTCCAAAACCGCCCAGGGCTATAATCTTGTTGCCGTTTTGGGCAATACTTGTCAAAGGACCTCGCATAGGCCAGGGCTGCAATGCTTTTGGAGCCTGTGTCACATCCCCAAAACAATATTGTTCACCTGCCAAGACATCCCAATTCGTTCCTCCGCCCCTGTTGATATGCCAGCGTTTATGGCAATCATCAGCGCCGGACTCATAGACCTTTTCACCGTCATATTCCGCAGCAAGCACTCCATCGGGCGGGGTGGTGGTCATTCTAAAGACACCCTTTTGAATGAAGTTCTCGAAATCAGCCGCAACACCGCGTTGACAGACGATAGCTCCTGCATTCCAGCTTCTTGCCGTTGTTCCACCCTGTTGGCGCTCCACGGTTAACACGTCGCCCGTAATACCTGTTACCTTTACAATCTCAACGTTATGGTCAGGATCGGTAATGGTAAGATACATGATCTTGCCGGAAGACCAGTTAGGCAAGAACACCGCAGCTCCCCCAGGGGCAAGCGCAATTTCGGTGTCGCTCGCAGTTATGGCCTCGCGCAAAGTCGCGTATGGCAAATTATTGTAAACGCGCTCTGTCATTCTACGTCATTTCCTTCCAGGTAGTTCCCTCGCAGTGTTTCCACCATTTCTGTGTAACTGAGTTGTAAACTTCTTCACCCTGGTATTCCGCGGCCAATGATCCATCGGGGTCACTGGTCACAGTGCGAAAAACGCCTTTTTGCAGAAAGCTCCCTAATATAGTGGCGTTGAGAACGAGCTTGACGCTTGCGCCGGCAGAAAAGGAGTTGCTGCCACCCCTTGTCACTGTCAGCGTGTCGCCACTTCGGGCCGTACAAAGCATCCATTCGGACTTTGAGGTGTCGGATACCAGGATATAGAAACCCTTGCCCGATCCGCCGCTTACGGATGGAAATTTAGCTCCATCTCCACTGTCCACGGTTATGTTTGTATCAGCCCCACCAATATCGGCAGCAAGAGTGCTTTCAGCGTTGTTTGCAAAGAGATATTCAGTCATAGCCAGCTATCTCCTCTGAATTGAACCGTAAGCTCTTGGTGTGTTAACCCTTTCATCGCCACCAGGTTTGCAGCCGCTATCATCTCATCAAAGACTATCTCAAGCTCGTTGGCCTTGTTGGGGTTAGACCATGGCATACCAGGCGTGCCATACAAATATGCCCGCGCCCCGGTAGCGATTTGCCGGCGGTATTGATTGTAAAGAATATCGGGCAATACGGTTGCCCCTTCTATCGGTCGGAGGCAAACCTTCACTAAGAGCCCCTCGTCACTGTCATCTTCTGGTATTGGATACAAATAAAGCGTAGTCGGGTCCGAAGCGTTGACGTAGTAATTCGAGGGAGTGGAAGAGCTGTCCAAGTGCCATGCGTCATATTGCACCCTGTCTTCGTGATCTGCGGACAAGGGGTCAAGACGGGTGAAGCTGCTGTCTTCCTCCCCATCCTGCTTATACCATGCAGCGGCCACACCGATTATCCTTGCATAAGCGGCCATAGCCGTAGAAAGAGATAAGCTGTAGCCAGCCTGATCCCCCACCACATTGATCCGGTCGAGGGTATGCTTCCATATGTGCGAGCCTTCACAGAACCTTATGGCCGCATCCAAAACAGCCTGCTCAATAGCAGGCAACGGGACCATCGGCATTTGGATAAAAGGCCGCCATGATGATAATGCCACAGTCATGATCTATTACTCCGTAGGCATACCAGCGGCTTTCCACTGCTCGAAAGACAATGGCACGTTCTTGCCGCCAGAGGTTTCTACCATTTGTCTGTACATTGCGTATCTGCGTTTTACAGCTTTGTTTGCTGCGCCAAAAACAGAGTAAGGATTCTCTGCCTTTTCTTTTCGCCGGTTTTCTTCTTGCTCTGCCTGCATTCTTGTGTTAGCCATTTTGTGATCCTCCCTGCTGTTCTGCTTCTGCTGCAATTCCAAGCGCTTGCAAATATGCCTTAAGATGCTTCAAAGCCCGTTGTTCATTGCCCGGGTAATCAGCGTCTTTGCTGAAAGCCCTGAAAAGGATATAGTCTATCAACGCCCCAACATACTCATTAGAGATGCCGACAACAGCGGTCTCCCAATTTCCGTTTGCATCCCAAATAATTGCGTCTGGAACCTCGGAACGGGCCACCTCAACATAAGTCGTACCGTCTGCTGGCGGATAGACATAGAAGACCGTCGGCATCCTTGGGTCTGTGGCGAAGTTGGCAATCTCAGAGTTCTGGCTTGTCTCAGGCCAGGAGGTAAGATAGGCGCTTAAAAGCTCAAGGCTAGTGCGGGTGATAGCGGGGCCAGGGGTCTCACCGTCGGTTCCCATATTGCGAATAACGTCCATAACCGCAACCCCTTTTACGCCAAGCCGCTGCAATGATCCCGGGGCCAGCTTTAGTGAGCTAACCACGATATTGGCAGCCGGAACAAATGACACGATCTGCCTACAACCGATATTCGCCCAGTTGACAAGCTCCTGCTCGTCCCAGGCATCATTGTCGGCGTCCTGTAATTGCCCGGCCACCAGGTCGATAATATATTTCAGGGTTACGTTTGCCATGAGGCATTACTCCTCGTTTTCAAAAATCCTCTGTATCCTCGCTTCCTCTGCTTCGGCTTTTAGCTCTGCCATGGTCTTACGGCGGTTAATCTCAATGCCGTATTCTCTTAGCATGTATTCCTCAACCTGATTTTTATTTGTCATCGCGCGAATTTCTTGAATTTGAGGGTCTTGATCTATTCGTTGCTTGCGTTGCGCGCTCAATATGTCGTCCTCGGTCTCTAGCTTTGCCTGTGGCGTAAGCTCTTCTTCCTCTGCAAAGTTACCCTCCATAAGCCGCTGCTCTGTCTTGTCAAGTTCTTCCATCTGTTTTTCAAGCTCTGCCAGCTTTGCGGCAACTTCTTTGGCTTCATTAGCCATATCATTGCCCAATGTTGCGTTTTCCTTTAGCGCGGCAATACGGGCCTTTTTCTCTTCTATGGCCTTTTTCATCGCGTCTATGCGCCGCTTGGCGGTGTCGATCTCTAGCGGAACCATGTCCTTCCTGGCTGCAAGCTCAGGGGTGTAAACGTAAATATGTCCGCTTCCCAACTGTCTCAAGTATCTCGGTGTCATTGTATTGTCCTCCTTTCAAGATTGTTAAGTGGCCCCTGCCGCATTCAAAGGCAGGGGCCACGGGTTTGCCGGGGCTATGCTCCCAAGTCTGCCGCGAAGTAGCACTCCAGCCAGAAGTCGGCGATGAAGTTGTTGGTATTCGCGTTGTTAAAGAGAATTGTTACTGCACCGTCATCGCTGAAGAAGTAGCCAAGGGCATTATCAGTGCCGTAGCCGAGGGCATCTGTGGTGTAGTAAACGGTTCCCGCAGTGCCATTCATGTCGGAGCCATCCAGGAAGCCGTCTGTGTCTGCACCGGTAATACCCACGTCAATAGTGCAAGTAGCGCCTTCAGCCTGTACCAGTCGGCAACACACTCTCTTGACCAGGGTGCCCTTGGGCAACCTGAAGATGTCGAGGGTGTCGTTGGCTGCAAAGCCAGTGCTGGGAAGACTGGTCTTTTCAGTGGGATCACTGGTAAGAGCAAGCCCTCCATTGGAAATCAGGTCGGGTATGTCCAACCTGCGTCTTGGTATAACCATGCCGGGGGAATCGAAGGGAATCGCATACCCACCGCCCCAAAACATATAATTAGCCATTTGTTAATCCTCCTCTCTGCTAGTTTTGTTTGGTCGAGGGCCGAAGCCCCCGACCGCTTCCAGGGTTATCCCTTGGTGATGTAGCAATCAGTCATTGCCTGGCCTTTCAGCACCTTGTAGCCGTACACATTGAGGCCACGTACCAGCGTTCCGAAGGTCGCCTCAGAGCGAAGCGATTCCATCTTGGTCATCTGCGCTGCAAAGCTCAGTGCGTGCCTTTGACCGAACATGGCGTGCCAGCATGTGTAGCCGCTGTCAGACACGGAGGTGAGCAGGTTCGAGGAGTAAAGGGTGAAACGGTCGATCATCCCGATCCTGCCATTGCGGAGTATGGAGGTGCCGTCACCGGCAAGGGAGGCGTCCTTGAGGTCGGACTTCTTGATCTTGCCGGCAAACCAGGCGGGTATTACGCCCCAACGGTCGGTCTCAGGAGCGTCGTTTTCATCCAGCACCGTACCGTTATCCACGATGATGTCGAGGATGTTGGCTGTGGTGACTACCAGCGGAGAGCCAGTAGTACCAAGATTGATGTCGCTGCTTTTCTTACCGGCGCTTGTTCCCTTATTGTTGGAATCAGCGTCGGCGTAGATGTCGGCGAGGATGCCGGTGTCTATGGTGATCTTCATCTGTTGGCCGGCATCGTCCGCCCAGGCGTCCATCAACTTGAGGTCGGTCTGGTGCTTGTCGATGTCGTCGCAGATGAAGTTGAAATACTTGGCGTGATCTATGGGCAACTCGGTCTTGGGGGACTCCGGCCTCTGGATCACGAGGGACTGGTTCTTGTTGTAGTCCCGAATCACTATGTCGGGCACGGTCCTGATCCATACCTTGTCGCCCTTATCCTTGATCTCGCCTTCGTAGTCGGTGTTAGAAATGGCAGCAAGTACGGTGGCCGAGTAAAACTTAACCAGTAGCTTGCCGCTCCATATCTCAGGTATAAAGTTACCGCTGTATTGCGGGGTTCCACTAGCTGCGTTAATCATTGTTTAACCCTCCTTGCTATCCGACACCTACAGGAGCAGCGATAGCCGCACAGCAAGGAAGGTCTGTGGCCTTACCCTTGCTGCAAATTGAAGGCTTTCGCCAAGCTCCTCTGAAAGGCGTCTGAAATTTTCTGAAACTCATCTTCAGTTATCTTTCCTTTGGTGTAGTCCTCAGCCGCCTTTGCCATTTGCTCCCTGGTGACTGTCACTTCACCTGGAGCAGGAGGCGGAGGCGCAGCACCGGCCGCATCGGGCATGACCTGAGACTCTAGGCCAGCACCGGCAGAAGCCTGTGACTGCTGTTGCTGAGGTGTTTGTTGCTGTTGTGGAGCTGCCGAAAGACCAGCTTGTTGCTTGTAGGCGTTAAAGAAGTAGGCCACTCCATCAGGATTCATGTTGTAGAAGTGGTTATCTAGCAACTGCTTACGGGTTTGGCCCGAAGCCATATCAACTTCCCCAAGCCAACGCAGGAAGCCGGGATCGTTATTGAGAGATTCCCAATCAGGGACTTGTTCTGCTAACCTGTTCCAGAACCTTTCTTCGGCAGTCTGCTTCTGGCCCTGGTACAAGCTGGCAACTGCATCACGAAGACGCTGGTTCTCTGCAATCAAGGCATTGAAGTTACGCACGAGCCCAACCATCTCTTCGCCATAAGGCTCGTAATCCTCTTCGTTGAGTGGTTGGAGACCTTGCTCTGTTGCCGCTCCAGTCTGCGGGGGCTGCTGATCGGCTGTTGCTGCACCTTGCTGTTGCTGTATCTCGCCAAGGCTCTGCCCTGTTGCACCATTGGCGATAAGCTGGTTGAGCGTCGCAATGGTGGAGGCGGCCTCCATTAGCTTCTGTTGTAAGTCAGCGTTTTGGGCCTCCAATGCGGAAAGCCTTTCGCGTAACTCGCTAACATCCGCCTTCACCTCTGCGTCATACTTACCCTTGAGAACCTTGTACTTCTGCTCCCAATCCACTGGCTCCCCTTGCTCAGGAGGCTTTTCCCCTTGCACCGGCTGTTGTTGTGCCGGTGGAGGAGTCGGTTCAGCCTGAGCGGGAGGCGCTGGCTGTTGCTGCTCTTGGCCCTTTTGGTCCTTGGCAGCGGGTTGATCCTTCTTTTGCTTCTTCTTGCCTTCCGCAAGCTCCTTCTGGAGTTTCTCTGCTTCCTTTGCCTGTTTCTCTACTGCTGCTGGCACACTCGACATTGTTTTCCCTCCTTGTGCGAGCCCCTTTCGGGGGTGTTCGCGGTCTGTGGGCTGATCGGAGCTGCCGCGATATGTTCAAGTACCTGAATTTTCTTTTGAAAAAAAATATCGAGGCGTCTTCCGATCCATACCCTGTTAAGGTTAGCTAATCTTGATATTCGGGAACTTGCGATGAATCTTCCTTTTCAGTCTCGCAAGCTCACTCGGTGACAAATACCGTGCGCCATAGCGCAAGGCAGCCCTGGCGTGTTCCTCATCATTGATGGGATACGCGCCCCGGCCTGCCGGGTTCTTTTTGGTCTTCTTCTCTGGAAACGCAAAGCTCTTTTTGGTCATCTTCACGCGCTGTTTGTACGATAGCCTTGCCATTTTCCTTACTCCTTCCGACACATTGATCGTGTCCAGATTGCAGCGGGCTACTGGAGGTAAAGGAGGCCGAAACCCTCACGTCTTCACACCACCGCAACCGGACACGCAACTATGATCGAGTCGCGGTAGTTGGTGAAGACCACCAAACGATCCCACTGCTCCTTAAATGGCCTCCTCAAGTCCACCACCTTTTCGCCCTGGGACACTGGTTTTAGCCGTAGCGTGCGGGCCGCAAACGGCTCTGATATGAAGTACGCAATCTCATTGCGGTAATAGACATAGATTCCTGAACGAATAGCGTCTTCAGGTTCTTCATAGATGCGCCGCTCTACCTTGACGCCCTTCATCTTCATTTGCAGGTCAAGGTCGGTAGCAGGGTCAACCACCACCTTATCGCTCATTCGCCTGAAAACAGGGATAAGGGCCTTCTTGACCGTGCCATCCAGATCAACCCCAAGGCGCGCAAGGGCTTTGCTCAGGGTCTTGCCGCGGAACATCCCCGCATCCCGCGGGTTGTCGAAAAAGTACGCCTGGCAATCCTTGTATACGAGCCCAAGGTTGTCCTTGTCCCGCTTGCCGATCTCTTCCAGCGTCATGTCCTTGGTGGCATCAACTATTTCCTCAGCCATAACGATTAGCTCCTGGGTCTCACATAGAGCATGGTTACAACGGCCTTTCCTGCGGTGGCTGCGGTTCCGGTCTGTGTGTATTTCACGAAGACTTCAGTATCCGCGCTTACGCTCTTGCCCTTACCACTCACTATTGTGACACCTGCGCTCGTCTCATCCACATCACCTGCGGCTACATAAGCGTCATCATCACCGCTAGTGCCCACCACAAGCACATTGGTAGTACCGGCGTTGAAGGCGGTCTGCACATCGACGATAGTTGCCACAAGCTCTGCCCCTGCCGGTAGGATACCCATACTCACGGTGTACGGATCAGCCACGTTGTAGTTGATGGTGGCCTTCAGGGCTTCCAGCACCATGGTTTTGGACAGGTTGTCGCCACGATCCAAAATGATCTTCTTTGCCCGTAACTCATTGACATTTAGCTTTTCATACCTACTCATTTCTTTCCCCTCCTCTACCCTTGTTGTTCCCTCTCAAAATTGAGGATTTTTTCAGCCATCTGCCGCGACGCGGCGAATATGTTTAGCAGGCTTACAAGCGCCCTGCGTTGCCCAATAATGGTTTCATCGTAGTTGTCCAGGGATTCAAGTGATAGCTGTCTATCCACGCCTTCCAGGTATTCGACAAACCTTTGAAAATCCTTGTCGTTCCGTAGCCGCGCGATAGCTTTCCACGCTTCATTGTCCGGTTCTGGCAAGTAATTCCTATCCATTTCCCATCATCCTTCCCGGCTCTTTGCCCATTGCGCCCCCATCAGGGGCCATAGCCGCTGGCCGAAACGGTATGGCCCCACTCTGAGGGGACACGGGAGGCATGGGCTGTGGCGAAGCAGGAGGCATGTTGGCGGCTAACTGCTTCCTGCGCAATAATTCTTCCCGCGAAGGCACCACCTTCTTGGTGGGCATCTTGAGGCTTTTCACTGTCTCGCGCAGCACTTCCGCCCTGCCTTCCTCGCCCATGATGGCAAGGTCAACAGGATTGTTGGTTTGCTGTAAGAACTCAGTCCGGCGTAGCTGTAGCTGCTCTTGGACGATCAGGTATTCGCTCGCTCGCGCGATAACCTCAATGTCACCCCATTTTTCCACGTCCTCGTCATAGAGCATGATCTGCGTCCAGTGTTCCTTGATCGTGGGTTGGATGATATTACGGTCTATGTATCCAACCACGTTCTTGAGCGTCTTCGTGGCCGAGTTGAGCAACATGGAAAGCCCTGAAGCGGTCTTGCCCGCTCCACCTACCCGCTCGTTGCCGTACATATAGGCAGGGATGCCCGATTGCTCGCTGGCCTGCTTGAAGAAATACTCGTACACAGCCAAAAGCGCATCAGCGAGCAGGTTAGGTTGATAGAAGTTGATGGCCGGTTTGCCGTGCGGCATACGGCTTTCCTTGGTCTGCCATATTTTCCACGGCCAAATACGGGTGACATCCTGGCCTGCATATAGCCGATCCATATTGGCTTCGACCTGCGGCCCGGAAGCGATCCCCATGTTGTTCACCAGGGCTCGGGCGGCAGCATTGCACACTCTCTGGGTGTCACGCATAAGCTGAGGCACACCTTCGCCCCAAATAGAGTCATTGGTGGGGGAAAACGATGCGCTGTAGTAAAGCCTCTGGCCAAGGGGATGAGGGTTAAGTCGCGCCATAACCACCCATCTACCGAAAAGCACCACTACAGCCTCATAGTCCATGAGAGGGTCTTTGATTTGCTGTGGACTCATACCCCAATCCAAGAGCAGCCGCCCACGGATAGGACCATTGAAGATCCAACCAGTGAGCGGAGGATCAGGATCGTTGAACTCCTGGGGCCTGCCCTCTGCCTGCGCCCGCTGGTAGTCACCCACTAACATGCTATTGTCGTCACGAAAATAGCCGTACTGGTAGTCGTAAAGCACCCCTCGAATAGCAAGCTCGCTCCACCCGGGACTGCCGATCATCTCCACCAGTTGACGCCGGCGCAACCTGATCCGCTCGCACAAGTAACCATCCTGAACAGATCGCGCCCCAGGAGAGGGAAACATATCGAAAGGCGATACACGCTCGTAACAACGGAATAGCTTTTCACTCACAACGGGACGCCACGCCCCATCCGGCCCTTCTTGCCACACCAGGGTTTTCTTTCGCTTGATGATGGGGCCTTTCAGGAAGGCAGCCGGAAAGGTCACAAAGTCGATGATGAAATCCTCTAGCGCCTGGTAATACCCGCCGGATTGCAACTCATCTTCGATCCGTGCGCTAAGCAATTCAGTGGCCTTCTCTGCCTGCTCCAGACGCTCTTTCCTCACATTTTCCCTGATCTCCTGAAGCCTTTGCGCCACCTGCTCAGGGGTCACGGCCTCAATGCCCTGCGCCCGCATCACAGTGGCAGCCTCAAGGGTAACGGTCTTGGTGATCTCTTCCTCGATATTGTCTGGAAGCTCCGGTACCTCACTTGGAGTAAGCGACCACGGCCTCTCTCCTGCTGGGAGTATGATGTCCTTGATCCATGCTTCAGCGGCCCGGCACTTCATGCCCGTAAGCTTCATAAAGACCGTAGAGCCGTTGGTCTTCTGGATTTCAGCCAGCACATCGGCGTCATACTTCCCCTTCCGCTGGTTGAGGCATTTGACGAGGGTATCATGCACACCGCTAGACTGCTTGGCGCTTACCGCCGCATCCACAGCCTTCTGCACATAGGCAGCCAAAGCGGTCAGGGGTTGGCGGTTCTGCTGCTCTTCAGCCTTTTTTCGATCCGCCTCCAACCGCTCTTTTGTGACGATCTGCTGCGGGGATGCGGTCTGCAATATCCTGTCTTCCAGCGGTAATGCGCTCTGTGTCATGTCCATGCCTCTGCTGATGGCGGTTCAACCTGAACCGGAATCTCCCTATGACCTACAAACGTCCCATAGGACGTATCACGGCTCCATGAATGAAGTGTCGCCATGGTGCGAAATGCGTCGGCCCCATGAGACGCCCAATCATGAAGTGGGCGGTTCTTGTAGCTCTCCGTGCGCTCGTCCCACTCCTTCCGGTACGCCTCCAACGATGGAAGCCCTACCTTCTGGCCGTTGTAAAGTTTGGTGCAGTTTTTCTCGTCGAACCAACAGACGTTCAGGATCTTGCGCACCGCCTCAATGCCGCTCTGCACACTAAGCCTGGGGGCCACTTCAAACCGGATACCCAGCTCCAGGGCGGCATCAAGCCGTGTCTTGGCATTGTTGCCCCACTCGCGCACGCTGATGTCATGCGGAGCCCCCTGGATGCCATAGATATACCCATACTCCTGGCCGTAGCGGTCCAGGACTTCGCGCTTGTAGAACTCCAAGCCCTCGCCTGAATTTTCGTAGTAGTTGATGACGTGAATCTCACGGCCCACAGTCTGTGTGAACCAGATGGCCGTGGTATCATCCAGGCCAATATCCCACCAGGTATCGACCAGGATGCCAGGCTGATGAGGCACAGAAGTGATCCGGCCAAGTTTGCGGAGCCGCGCAAAAGCAGAAGCATAATACGTCCCTCGCACCGCCGCCTCGAATGCCTCCTCCGGCGTGGAAGGATGCTCACGTTTCATATCTTCGCCCTGCTCATTCCACTTCTGCACATACCAATTGATCTGCTCGCGGGTGAGATGGATGCCGTATTTAGCGCGTAGCTCATCGAAGTAACGCTTCTGGTAGTCCAAGACCACCACGTCATCATCGAGGCGGTTGAGGGGATTCATGAACCAGGGAAAGAAATGAAACCGGTAATCCATCTTCGTGAGCTTGCGGCGGGCAATGGACAGCTTGCGGGCGCGCTCACAAATCTCATAGAAAGCCCCGCTCTTACCCTCTGCCGTTGACTCAATGATGACCCAATTGCCAGGATGTACGGTGTTGAGCGATCCGGTGACGATCTCGCGGGCCTTTTCAGGATAGCGGGCTGCGATCTTCCCAAGCTCAGAGATGTGCAGGAGTTGATAGGTCCCGGATCGACCGGAGGTGGTTACGCGGATCGAAGACCCGTTCGAGAACCGCAACGCCTTGGTGGAGCTTCGCTCTGCCTTAACCAGCGCCTTCAACCAGGCAGGAAGGTTGTCGTAAGCGAACTTGACCTTGTTCTGAAAAAACTCCTCTGCGTCCTCGCGGTTGTGGGCAATGATTGCGGCGTGAATGTTTGGAGTGAAAAGGCAGATATCGAGGAAAAGGAGGCAGGCAAGAGTGGTGATTCCGTGTTGGCGGGACTTTAGTACAACGTTCAGGTACCAGAGGGCCAAATACAGGAGCTTTTGCGTGCGGTTCATGCGAAACGGGATTTTCTTTCCATCAGCGTCCACGATATGATATAGC
>Ga0116200_10000123_pt1 | contig 19833 bp, 18 predicted proteins | sample Mar14436cmmetaG_FD_94478 | JGI IMG/M metagenome (GOLD analysis project Ga0116200, IMG submission 94478) | Marine hydrothermal vent microbial communities from Guaymas Basin, Gulf of California to study Microbial Dark Matter (Phase II) - Marker... ... | reverse complement strand
TCAACAAATGTAGGTGTCAGTTAAAAAACTTATGGAAGTTTCATGGAGAAGCGGTAAAAATAGAGATACCATGACTCCACCCAGACTTATTGAGAAGTTACGAAAAGATGTCAGAATTTACTGAAATAACTGATAGTTTGAAAAGTTTCCTCCAGCTATCGGAAAAGCATGATAGATTATGTGTAGCGACAGTCCTCGTCCTACTCCTTGCAATTACAGGTCTTGAAATTTTTATATCCGGATCTCCATACACCCTGTGTGGGGACAACCTTGTTCAGAACCTCCCCCTGTTTTCAGATGTAGCAAGGAATTGGGCTAATGGACATCTACCACTTTGGACTCCATACATCTTTGGGGGGCAGTCGCTGTTGGCAAACCCTATAGCGGGTATCTTCTATCCACCATACTGGCTACCATTTCTTCTCCCTGTGCCAGTAGAACGAGTTGTTGACCTGTGTTTCCTCTTCCATCTTTTTATCGGATACCGCGGCATGTACATACTTCTTCGTGCTTATGGATGCAACGCCTTGCCTTCAGTCATCGGAGCTACAATCTATAGCTGCAGTGGCATCATGCACTTACTTGGAAGCGGATGCATTCAGATGCAGGCAGCGCATCTTGGGCACCTTTTGTACTATATGGTGCCCACCAGCTTGCTAAAAATCCAGGATTGAGATCGGCCTCTTTGATAGTCTTTATGCTCTGGATCCAGTTCCAGTGCAGCTATCCTCAATATAGCCTATATACAGGAATGATTGTAGCTCTCTATCTGTTTGGCTCATTCATAAAAAGACCAAATCCAAGGTCTGCTATTTGGTACATGGTTGCCCTAGTCTCGACCATTGTTGTTGTATTTTCTCAGGCCTTTCTTATTTTGGAGGGTCTGTCCAAAACCAGACGAGAAATAAGAATAGGGCTTGAAACAGGCATGGGTTTCAAGGAATTTATGAACCCATATCTTACAGTAGCCCAACTTCCTGGATTCCTACTGCCGGGCATTAAACTCAATTGGCTTGGTGCAAAGGCTACCTCCACACCTCTTTATCTGGGCATAGTCACTCTGTTTAGTATAGTTATTGCCTTGTCAAATATACGACAGCCACTCTTTTTCTTTTATATAAGCCTGTTTTCAATCTCCTTGCTCTTATGTCTATGCCCCGATTTCTTCTGGCAGAGATGGCTATACAATCTGCCTGTCTACAATCTCTTCCGTGGTCCTGTTAAACATCTTTTTGAAGTAATATTCAGTCTATCCATTCTTGCAGCCCTTGGCCTTGAATGCCTAAGACGACAAACCACATTTAGGATACTAATAGTGGCAATAGTTGTGTTAATCTTGATTACTTTGGTCCCTGTATTTTATGAAAAAACCTCCAGTGAACCTTACTCTGAGATTATAAAGACTGGAACTGTTTTATTAGTTTTAGTATTGTCTTTTTCATGCCTTAGCCTGTTTCAAAATAAAAACAGACTTTTGGTATTTCTCCTTATTGTGTCAATCATTGAAATCTCTATCCGAGTCCCCACTACCAGACATTTTTACAAAACGCTTTTTACCGGCTTAGGACAACCCCATTATCTTTATCAAAAGGGTCTGTTTGAAAATACTATAGCAAAAATCCTTAAGGATAAACCACTTTCTCAAGGAAGGCTTCTCACAGTTGACGGGCAGATGCTTCTATCTAACATTGCTCCACTTCCCTTTGATATGCCGGTCTATTTCCAGGTCCCATCCCTTCATGGATATGGCCCTACGCTTCCACAATGGCTTAAGACAGGACTGAGTATGAATATTGGGGGGTTTGTAGGAGAAGAGAAGATCGAAATCTTTCATAGAAGAAGATGGATAATAAATCTCTTGAATACTAGGTATATTTTTACGAAAACTGGAAAAACCTTCCCCGATATGAGCCTCCCGATTATTACAGACATTTCGGGTTATATCCTTGTGGAAAACCAGCAGGCTGTGGGAATGGCCTTTTTTGTGCCTGAAATAGGTGGTGAAGTAGGATGGGGTGATTTGCTAAAAAGAGGGGCTAGCAACCCTTTGTTTATTCGGAAAATTGTATTTCTGGCTTCATATCCTCCAAATTACAGAAAAAAGATGTCCATAGGCAAAATCTCTGATATCATATGGAAGCGGAGTAATCCTGAGGAGGTTCGGGTGAAGGTCCAGACTAAAGGTACCTGTTTTCTTGTGATCTCATTGCCGTATGATACTCACTGGCACGCCACAATAGATGGCGTCTCGTTAAAGGTTTTTAAGGTAGATGGGCTTGTAAGTGGTGTTTTTATACCTATAACCCATGAAGCAGAAGTGGTTTTCAGATATGAACTTTTCTGAATTCAAGATCATAAAGACAGAAAGAGCATGCCCTTTATGTTATTCTAAAAATACAGCTGATAAAATATACTCATTTGATCCCTTTCATGTCCTTTATTGCGATACATGTGACATGTCGTATCTTTCACCTATACTGGGACAGAAGGAAATAACGGCCATATATTCCAGTGACACATATTATTCAGGTGGAGACTTCATAGGCTATTCAGACTATGGACTTTACGAGAAAGCGCACTCGATAACATATCGAAGTCTTCTAAAAAAAATTCAGAAAATGGGAATTACAGGGGGCAGCCTGCTTGAGGTAGGATGTGGCACGGGTTTTTTTCTAAAAGAGGCTATAAAATATTTTTCTTACAGGGCAGGGCTGGAGATGGGAAGGAACTCGGCAAAAATCGCGTCAAATTGGGCTGATGAAATAAGCATAGGTCCATTGGAACATTATAGAGGAAAGAGAAAATTTAACCTTATAGTAGCTCTGCAGGTAATAGAACATATTCCAGAACCCCTAAAATTTCTTGAGATGTGCATGGCACTACTCACAAAAAACGGGAAGTTACTTATTTCAACACCGGACATGGGGAGCCCATGAAGGAAACTTCTCGGAAGAAAATGGCCATCTTTCAAGATACCGGAGCATGTAAACTTCTTTGATCGCAGTACCTTGTCCAAGGCCCTGAAAATATGCGGTTTCAAATACGTACAGCATTTGCCTTTTATAGAGGCCTTTCCACTTAAGGTGCTGTTAAAGACCATAGGTGTGAGTACCAGATTTTCCAAAGAGATAGATCGAATCCCAATTATGATTCCATGGACATCAATAGCTGTTTTAGCAGGAACATGAAACAGGGCTCGGTTACTATTTCTGTCATTCTACCTGTATTGAATGAACAAGATCACTTGGAAGGTACAGTACAGAAAATAGTCCAGCAGTTGGAATCATTGGAGATTTCATATGAGATTGTGATAGTAGATGACGGTTCATCGGATAATACATGGCGTATAATAGAGCGAATACGAAGCTCCAATCCCCATATTGGTGTTATCCGGTTTACTAGGAATTTTGGCAAAGAGGCAGCTATGTTCGCAGGACTTTCATATTCTAATGGTCAGGCAGCTATAATAATGGACGCTGACCTTCAGCATCCCCCTGAGATTCTGCTTTGGGACTTCCTGAAATTGAACTTTTTCTCAAGGGACTGCTTTTGTGGTCTGGCTATGAAAGGGCTGTTGTCCCATTTAGGTGTGATGTAGGCACAAGATCCAGAAGCAGGTGAACACTTCTTGGCCTTTCCCGGCATGCTGTGCAAGCGGTTACCTCATTTTCTTCCCTTCCCCTCCAGTTTGTTACAGGAGCAGGTCTTATAACACTCCTGTTCAGTGTGGTTCTGGCTGTCCAAACCCTTTACAAAAAAATGACCGGCCAGGCTATTGAGGGATTTGCCACAGTAATTCTGCTGTTGCTAATTATTGGAAGTGTACTTATGATCAGCTTAGGTATTATTGGGCTTTATCTGGCCAGAATATTCTCCGAAATAAAGGCAAGACCAAGATACTTAGTAAAGGAACTCTTGCCCCCTCATGAAGATGAGAGGCATCTTTAATTTTGAAACGATTGATTACTTCGCAGGAATTTAGGAGGAGGTCATTTGTCTTTCCATCCAGATCGCTGAAGAACGATTTTTTATTACTATGTTTTCTATAGATGTCAGGGAAATCAGCAAGGTCTTTCGTATTTATGACAATCCTACTTTAAGGCTGAAAGAGATAATTATCAGAAAGAAATGCCACAGGGAATTTATGGCCCTGAAAGGCGTTTCATTCAGCCTCATTCCAGGGGATACCCTTGGACTTTTTGGGGACAACGGTGCAGGGAAAAGCACCCTTTTGAAGATCCTTGCCGGCACCCTTGCCCCTACCAGTGGCGTTTTCAATGTCAATGGGAGAGTAACTGCTTTACTGGAGCTTGGGGCAGGATTCCATCCGGAATTTACCGGAAGACAGAATATATATTTGAATGCCGCCTTGTTTGGCATGTCCGAGGAGGAAATCCGGGACAGGGAAGGAGATATCATCGCCTTTTCCGAACTGGGTGATTTTATAGACCAGCCCGTAAAGACTTATTCCTCCGGGATGTACGTGAGGCTCGCCTTTTCAATAGCAACAAGCATAGACCCGGAGGTTCTCGTAGTAGATGAGGCCTTGTCTGTTGGTGATCAGCATTTCCAGAAGAAGTGCATAGACCGGATGATACACTTCTGTGAGGCAAGAAAGACCATAGTCTTCTGTTCCCACAGCATCTATCATTTACAGCAGTTGTGCAAGAAGGGAATTTGGCTCCACGAGGGCGAAATCCGGATGCAGGGCCCGATAAGAGACGCCCTTGATGCCTACCAAGATTACATGCGGGAATTGGAGGGAAAAAACAAAGGCAACACGGCAGAGGATAAAGAATTGGCCCGGGTGGCCGGTCATGGCGACCGGATTGTATGCATAGATGAACTTTGGCTTGAAAACGGCAAAGGAAAGAGGGCCAGCCAGGCAAGTACCGGGCAGGATGTAAGGCTGAGGATGCGTATCCGGGCACTAAAAGAGGGTGTAAAGGGGCACGTTGGACTTGGGATTCTCAGAAACGATGAAATGCTTTGTTTTGGAACCACAACCTTAATAGATGGAAAGCCTGCGGTGGAATTCTATGATGGACGGGATTTTTGCCTGCATATAGATTCCATGCCCTTACTGCCGGGGTCTTTTATGGTTTATGGTCTTGTGACCGATGAACACGGGCTCCATGCCTATGACATATCCCGCTCTGAACCCATAAAGGTGAGTTCTGATTCCGGCTACTATGGTATTACAGCAATGGGGCATGAGTGGAGACTTTGATGTTCAGATACCCTTTTGCATCCACACTTTCCACTACCTCCGGGCTGAAGAAGAGGATGGACTATTCCCTCGTGTTAAAAGGCCTTGGATACTTCCCATACGGTCTTTCGGCTGAATTGGCCTTTTGGCGGGGGAAAGCCCTTTTGCATAATTATTCTGAAGTCTTTGAAGAGATAAAGGAGAATTTAAAAACGGTTTTCACGGATTGGGATGATCAAATGCTTTTCCTTGAGGCAAAAAAAATTTTTGAATATGCGAGCCTTGAAGAGGCAGAAGGGGCAAGGATTGCGCTAAAAAGAGGGAAGTATCTTGAGAAATGGGTAAAAATATCAGGGCTTGAACACCTTCATCAGGCCGTTTCCATGGGGAAAGGGGTCATCATCACCTTTCTCCACATGGGGTCTTTTGCTTCTGTTTTATGCAGACTTGGTCAGATTCTTCCCGTACCCATCCATGCCATAGCCTGGCCTTACCAGGAGTGTCCATGCCCTGTCTTTCGCTCTTTCATCCATAAAAAGGTTGAGGGGATGAGCGGCTTTATGAAAGGCCGCTTCTTCTTTGTGGGGCAAATTCCTGTCAAGGAACTCTATTCTGCGCTGGACCATAACGAGATGCTGGTAATTCTGATTGATGCACCCATTGGGAAATCAGCCCGTGTGGAGGTAAACTTTCTCAAAAAGAAGGGCCGGTTCCCGCTCAGTGCCTTCAAGATTGCCGCGAGGAAAGGGATCCCTGTTCTGCCCATTGCCGTTTACAGAAAGGATGGGGATCTTACGATTCGTGCGGACATATTGACACCGCACTCAGTAGAATCCCCGGCCGATTGCCAGCGAGTATTCCAGTCTGTACTCTCAAACCTTGAAAGTTACATTTACAGGTATCCTGCACAGTTTTTCTACTGGACATCACCAACCAGTTGGAGAACAATAGACACGATCTAATCCATGAGACGCTTCGAAGAGTATGCAGGCCGGCAAAAGAAATTCCTCAGGAAATTGGCTGCCCCCTTTGCAGCCTTTCTCAAGCGCTTTCATCACGAGTTCTTTACGCTTTGGGAAGACCTCGGGCTGCATGTTACACCAAATCATTTCTACAGTCCGATCCCTGATACCCGGTATTTGACCCCCGACACCTGCCATTTAAGCCTCTCCGGCATGGACCTTGACATAGACAGCCAGCGTGAATACCTGGATGACATCTCCTCGAGGTTCAAAAAAGAGTGGGAAGAAATCTCGATGGCGGGCCACATTACAGAAACGGGTTTTTTCCTTGGCAACGGACGTTTTGATGGCATTGACGCCCTGTTTGCCCATGGTATGGTCAGGTCTAAAAGACCAGGACGGATAATCGAGATTGGGTCAGGCTTTTCAACAAGGATTTTATCCTTTGCCGGGAAAAAAAATGGAGGCATAGACATATGGTGTATCGACCCATTCGCCGATGAGTCCCTAAAAGGGCTCTATGGAGTCAACCGAATCTACAGGGAACGTGTCGAGACCTTTTCAAAGGACTTTTTCTCCTGTCTTAAAAAAGATGACATCCTCTTTATTGACAGCAGCCATATTGTCAGGACCGGAAGTGATGTCATCTTCCTTGTATTAGAGGTGCTGCCCAACCTGAAGAAGGGGGTTATCGTCCATTTTCACGATATCTTTTTCCCCATGGATTACCCCCTATCATGGATAAAGGGTGAGCACAGGTTCTGGTCGGAACAATATCTTCTTGCCGCATTTCTCGTTTACAACAAGAGGTTCAAGGCAATCTTTTCAAGCAGCTTGATGGGTTATTACTATCCGGACCTGATGAAGGGGACCTTCCCCCTGCCCGAAGAACTGGTAAAAAGGATCGAGCACGAATTTTCAAGGATGTTTCCCGGCATCTCATGGTGGGGAGGCGGAAGTTTCTGGGGAGTGATAGGATGAGAAAAAGGGCTTTATCAACCTCACTGATGTTCTTTGCGGTTATTATCATATCATTATCTTTATATAGCTTGTCTTTTGCCTACACGAGAGCTGTTCACTACGTGGGGAATGTCTGGCCGGTAACTTTCTGGAACAGCATTGAGCTCAGGCGTGTTGATGATGACTTTGCATCAATAAAAAAAGATGGTTTTGATACAGTGATATTTGCTATCCCATGGTGTGAATTCCAGCCAACTGTCAATCCTATTTCATATAATCAAAGAGCGTTAACTACCCTGGAATATTTACTCAAAAAGGCGGAAGAACACCAACTGAATGTCATGGTTCGAGTCAGCTATGCATGGGATTTCTATCCAGGCGCCAAACCAGGGCCATGTGAAAGGTTGCTCCGCATCTATTATGATAAAAGACTTTACAGGGCATGGCTTGATTATCTTGGAAGACTTTGGCAAATCGTAGGACCTCATAAGAATTTTATTTTCGCCTTCCTGACATGGGAAGATTTTTTTTATGTATTTAACATTTGTACTCAGACTGAAGTTGAACGTGTCAAGTTTGCTAAACTAAGTGGCTTTCAGACATATCTTAAAGGGAAATTTTCCCTGGAGGAGGTCTCTTCAGTATATCAAAAGCCTTTTCATTCATGGGACATCGTACCTGCTCCAAAAAGGGATGAGGCGGGTTTCAAGCTCTTTCTTGAGTTCTGGGATGACTGCCTGATAGACAGGTTCTTTCTGCATGCAAAAGAAGTGTTCCCGAAATTAGGCTTGGAGATCAGGATTGACAAAGATCCTATTTATTCAAACAAGAAACTCATTCATTGGTATGATCACAAAAGACAGTATAAGGTCCCAGGACTTGATATCTATACAATCTACTATTCACCTGCCTGGGGGGCAAAAAATTCGATGGACTATGAACTTTCCAATAGTGTGCTGAAAAGGCTTGATTGCATGCTCTCATTTCTAAAATCCGAGACGGGCAACAAGAGAATCTTTATTGATCAGTTCAATTTTTACGACAATACTTTCTCTGCCATTGGAAATACAATAATACATCCGGATGCCTTAAAGCCCTTTCTTGGCGGTTCTTGCGAGATACTGAAAAAATATACCTATGGATATGCCCTTTGGACCTATCAGAATTATGAGCGAAGTGTCATATATAATGGCTTTTTTGAAGCAGGCATTGAAGGATGGAGACATGGAGATAACGTGAAGGTTTTGACTGATCAAGGGGATTCAAAGGCAATTATCAGTCAAGGCGAAAGTTTTTCTCAGGTTATTACTCATGACAAAATTTCCGTTGCGGTCTTTCCTGCCTTTAAGAAAGTAAACCTATGTTTTGAGGCCTCGGCAAAAAGTAATTCCGCTAACCTGATAATTTCAGTAGAAGGAAGGTCTGGAAATAAAAAGAGTTTCAGCCTGAAGGAGAGTCCCAGACAATACTGTTTTAAAGTTCCGATCAAGAAGAAATATGAGTTGTTCATGGCGTCAGCCAAAGGTGATGTGATCATCGATGACATCAGGTTTTTTGCAGGAGAGCAAGATCTAATGTTTTATGAAAAGGATGGGAAGCCTGGATACCTTCACCGTGCGATCATCAAATTGAATGAGTGCCTGGGAAAAAATTAGGTGAGATGAGAGACAATATAAAAGGCCTTGTGGCATGGCTTTCTGAAACCCTCGGGGATCTGGATGGGATTGTATTGGAAGCCGGATCTTTTCAGGTAAAGGGGCAGGTGGGATATGCGGATCTCAGGCCCTTTTTCCCTGGGAAATTGTATATTGGCATTGATCAGCGGTTGGGTCCGGGGGTGGACTCTATTCAGGACATCCATTCCCTTGGGGTTAAAACCAGGAACTGCTCTTGGGTAATCTGCCTTGATACCCTTGAACACGTGAAAAATCCTTTAAAGACAGTCGACGAATTAAAAAGGGTGCTGACATCACCAGGTATCCTGCTCATTTCTTCTGTCATGGACTTTCCTATCCATGAACACCCGTTTGATTATTGGCGATTCACCCCGCAGATCTTTTTTGAAATGTTGTCCGGCCTAGATGCCAGGGCAGTCCTTTACCAGGGAGACCCCCGAAAGCCCCATACGGTCATTGGTATCGGGGCAAAAGGGACCGATCTCGATCTTGCGTGGCCGGAGGAGCTTGCCGGGGAGCAGCTTTATGTGCTTGGCCGCGACCTGGCTGAAAATAATGTGCAGACCGGCAGAAAGAAGAGGGGGCTGCGTTATGATTATGTTATTGATATTAACGATACCAATACCTCCCATTCAAAGATCCTGAGACAGGTTTCCCCTGCAAGCAACGTGTTGGAGATAGGGTGCGCCACCGGATATATGACTCAATACCTAAAAGAGGAGCTAAGTTGCACTATTACGGCCATAGAAGTGGACCAGGCAGCGGCATCCCTGGCAAGGCCCTTTTGCAATGAACTCATAGTGGGAAATGTTGAGCAACTGGATCTTGCTCCTCTCCTTTCCCGGAAGCGTTTTGATTACATCATCCTTGCGGATATCCTGGAACATTTGATACATCCGGAGGGGGTACTTTCAAAGCTGAGGTCCTTCCTGAAAGAGGATGGTTCTCTGCTCATTTCCATCCCCAATTCGACCCATGCCTCCCTGGCACTCGATCTAATGGATGGAAAATGGGATTACAGGCAGACGGGCCTCCTTGACGCCACCCATCTTCGTTTTTTTACCTTGTCCTCTTTTCTATCTCTGCTTGAACGCACTGGATTCTGGGCCATTACAGTTGACAGGGTCATAATCGATCCATGGAACACGGAGTTTCATTCCCTTTGGTCACAGTATCCGCGAGAGATCACAGCATATCTCGAGAAGGCAAATCCTGAATACAGGACATATCAATTCGTAATAAGGGCGGTTCCCATGGGGCCCCATGGAGAGGCCGAGCTGTTTCGTGAAAATTTTGAAACAGCCAGAAAGGCCCTGGCGGAAGCAAAGGAAAATATCTCTGGCCTTACGGGCCAACTTCATGAAAAAGAGGAAGAGATAAAAGGTTTTACGGGCCAACTTCATGAAAAAGAGGAAGAGATAAAAGGTTTTACGGGCCAACTAAAATCCCTTGAAGAGAAGGCTGAAATCATAAAGGGGGAATATGAGAGGCTAAAAAAAATGTATCAGGGGATTGAAAAGGATCTCTACCGGGCCCGTTTTGAGCTCAGCAGGATGGAGCAATCCCTTGGATGGCGCATACTCGCTCCCTACAGGAAACTCATTGAAAGGATTTTGCCTAATGATACCGGGAGGAGGCGGGCTTACCAGCTCTGCACCCATGCCCTCGCTTACGGTCTGAGGCAAGGGCCTGCCGCATTGAGCCGGAAGACCATCGATTATTTAAAAAGGAAAAGAGGTGCTAAAGCAGTAAAGCCCCTTCCCGGCCAGATGGAAAGGGAGTGGCATCCCCTTGAATTTCCGGAATTCAAGCCCCCGCCCGATGTTTCCATCATTATTCCCGTTTACAACAAAGCACTTTACACTTTCAACTGTCTGAAGTCCATAGTGGAACATCCGGGTGAAAGATCCTACGAGGTCACCGTAGTGGACGACGCCTCTTCGGACGAGACCCCGAGGATGATGGAGGAGATGAAAGGTATCTCGCACCTTCGCTCGGAAAATAACATGGGTTTCGTGGCATCCTGCAACAGGGGCGCAAAGGGTGCAAAGGGGCGCTTTCTTGTCTTTCTCAACAACGATACCATGGTAACCAGCGGGTGGCTCGATGCACTGCTCGAGACCTTCGACAGGTTTCCCCAAGTTGGCCTTGCCGGGGGAAAACTTGTCTATCCCGATGGAAGGCTTCAGGAAGCAGGAGGGGTGATCTGGGATGACGCCTCGGGCATGAATTTTGGAAAGTGGGATGATCCAGAAAGGCCGGAATATAATTATGTTCGCGAGGTGGACTACTGTTCAGCGGCGTGCATTGCGGTACCCAGGGACCTTTTCGATTCCATAGGCGGGTTCGATACAAGGTACAGCCCTGCCTACTACGAGGATACAGACCTTGCAATGGAGGTGAGGAAAAGGGGGTTCAGGTCATTGTACCAACCCTTTTGCACCATCGTCCATTTTGAAGGGGTGACCGCGGGGACCGATACCTCCAGCGGGGTGAAGCGGTACCAGGAAATAAATCGTTCGAAATTCCTCGAAAAATGGAGGAAGGTGCTTTCAAGGGATCATCTTCCCCCTTCCGCCCCTCCCTATCTCTTCCGAGAAAGGGGCTACAAGGGGCGCATCCTCGTCGTGGATCATTATGTCCCCACTCCGGACAGGGATTCAGGGTCTCTTCGTCTTTTTTCCATTATGGAACTTATGGTGGAATATGGCTGGAAGGTGATATTCTGGCCGGACAATTTCGCAAAGAGCGAACCATACACGGGAAATCTTCAACGGCTCGGGGTCGAGGTCTATTACGGCCCGAGGTCCTTCAGGGAAGAGATCAGGATCATGGGCAACTATCTGGATGCTGCCTTCGTGGCCCGTCCCCACATTGCCCCCGGTTACATTGAATCGCTCCGCATGGAGAGCAAGGCAAGGATCATTTATGATTCCGTTGATCTTCGCTTCGTAAGTGAGGAGCGCAGGGCAAAGATAGAAGGGGATGATGCGATCCTGGATGAGGCAAGGCGCTGGAAGGACGTGGAGCTCTATCTTTCGAAGAGTTCCGACAAGGTAGTAGTGGTTACCCGGGATGAAAAGGAGATCCTCGAGAAAGAAGGGGTGTCCGAAAAAGTTGTCGTTATTCCCAACATACATGAGGTCACGGAGAAGATACTGCCATTCGGTGAGCGAAAGGGGCTCATGTTTATAGGCGGGTTCCTCCATCCCCCAAACATAGATGCCATGCTCTGGTTCGTCCGGGAAATATTTCCCGTTCTGCGGGAAAAACTCCGGGACCTTAAGCTCACCATCGTTGGGAGCAATCCTCCCAGGGAGATAAAACGTCTTGGGAGCAGCGATATCGAGATTACCGGCTATGTGGCGGATGTTACACCCTTTTTCCAAGGCTCCAGGGTGTTTGTCTCACCCCTTCGCTATGGCGCAGGCCTTAAGGGAAAGATCGGCCAGAGCCTTGGATTCGGGCTTCCGGTGGTGACCACATCCATAGGGGCAGAGGGGTTTAACGTCCATGACGGGCGGGCGCCGTTTCTCGTTGCAGACAGGCCCAAGGAGTTTGCTGAAAAGGTTTTGGATCTCTATTCCAATGAAGCGCTCTGGAACGATCTTAGCAGGCTTGGGAGGGAATTCATAAGGGCGAATTTTTCAAGGGAGGCCATAAGACCAGTTATCCATTCCCTGCTTGACGAGGTGAGGAAGAAAGAAACTTGAAAACCTTTTTCCAGGCCCCCATATTGTGGATATCGACCATGGTCCGTCACAAGACCCTTTTGAGGAAATTCTTCACCCGGGAGATACGGGGAAGATTTGCAGGCTCCATGGGAGGGGCCCTCTGGCTTCTGGTAATGCCCCTTTGCCAGATCCTCGTCTATATCTTTGTCTTTGACGCAGTGCTAAAGATCCGCCTAAATTCCCTCCACACCGGCACGGACAGCTTCGTCCTGTTTTTCCTTACGGGCATGTTCCCCTGGCTTGCCTTTTCCGAGGGACTCAGCAGATGTTCAGGAATTCTTTACGAGAATAGCAACCTCATAACAAAGGTCCGGTTTCCCATAGAGCTTCTTCCAACCATCGGCGTACTGGGAAGTTTTGTCATAAACGGCTGCGGCTTCCTGATTTTTACCCTCTATCTCGGTCTGATTGGGAAGATAGGCTGGCAACTTATCTTCACACCCCTTCTTTTCATCCTCTTTTTTCTTATGACAATCGGGTTCGCTGCGATAATCTCGGCCCTTTCGGTATTCTTGAAGGACATCCAGCAGGCATTGCCAATAATTCTGTTTGTCTGGTTTTACTTCACCCCTATACTCTATCCTAAGGAGATGGTTCCCGAATATTTCAGGTATCTTTTCTTCATAAATCCGGTATTTCCCTTTATGGAACTCTTTCACAGCCTGCTGCTTGGGACCACTCCCTCCATCACCCACATAGTACTATCGCTCTCCTGGACTGTAGCTGTTTGTATGTTCGGCCTCTATCTCTTTTCCAGGCTCAAGACGTCGTTTGCGGATGTGCTGTAATATTTCTCATGCAGATTGCGCCTCGGAGGTAAGAGGGATTGATCCCATATCTTCATTTCAGGCACGGATTGCACGGATGTTTGTCCTACCGTGTTCAAACGGCTCAGCCAGGTAACCAATGAGGTGGTAGAGTAATTGTGGACACCTTTTTAAGAGTGAATTTTATTAGAGATGGAGGTGTCAGTGATGAACAAGAAGAGAAGGAAATACATCACGGAATTCAAGGAGGAAGCGGTAAAGTTGATCATGGAACAGGGTTACCAGGTAGCGGAGGCTGCCAGGAATTTGGGGATCAATGCCAGCGCGCTGGAGGCGTGAGCTTGAAGGCGGAGTGGAAGCATCTTCGGGCCTTGGCAATGTAAAAAGAAGGAGCATCTCATATGAGGAGAAAGTATTTAGCGTTAGGGCAATATGATACCGATAAAATTGGGAATCGTTATCTTGAACGTTATGACCCAATCCTAGAACCGTGGGTTGAAAAGAAGATCAAACTTCTCGAGATCGGAGTGTATAAAGGCGGGTCACTTTTGCTATGGCGTGACTACTTTCCACAAGGCACGATTGTTGGCATCGATATTAAGGTACCTAAAAACGTAAAATTGGCGAGCGTATTCACTTTTTTAAGGGTAGTCAGGCAGATCCTCAGTTCCTAACTGATGTGAGCAAAAGGATTGCACTAGAAGGGTTTGACATCATCATCGACGATGCGTCTCACATTGGAGAATTGACCAAAATAGCGTTTTGGCATTTGTTTGATAACCATCTTAAGCCCGGAGGGCTATATGTCATCGAAGATTGGGGTACTGGCTACTGGGATGATTGGCCTGACGGGAAGAGGTTTAATGCAAAACCGAAGATTTTGTCGACGGTATGGCCAAAAGTGCTTTCGCGGCTTAATATCGCAAGAAAGATACCTTTCAAAATTCCTACCAGCTCTCACAATTATGGTATGGTAGGATTTATCAAAGATCTTGTGGACGAACAGGGGGCGGCTGACCTTACTATGGGCACGGCTCACAGGAAAGCCGACAAGGCAATCGAAGTTTGAGAGGCTGCCATTTCTTTTTTTCTTGGGATTGTCTTTTGTTTTAGTCTCAGCCCCCTCTTGGGGGCTGAGACATTTGGTTGTGTGCCGGGCACGGCACACGTTCTTAAGGGTGAGGTCATTATAGCAAGCTCGGGCTATAATGAGCAAGTCCCAGACCCAGCCTGATGGAGGCGAAGGGTGTAGCGTTATGGCAAGGGATATCAGGTAACGGATATTCTGAAGGAGGCCGCTTTTCTACGGAAAGGTAACGCAAATGTACGGGGCGACGTACAGGAACCGAGTTAGGCGAATCTGGCTGGGACGAGTCCGCAACACAGGACGAAGTCCTCTATCCATCTTTTAAGGGCCAGGGGCGTATACTCGGCGCTCACGTATAGAAAGACGTGTGCTCACCCCGGGAGGTCCGTTGTATCTCTTGTGACGGCTGATTGAAACTACCGGAATAGGGGGTAAACCGGTTTATCAAATATCCCCGGCGCTGATGGAAAATCGTATCCTGACTGTCAGCGAGCCAAACTCTGTAATGAGAGGGCACCACAAACCTTAAGGATACGACGGCAGCAGTAACAAAGAGTGAGCAAGCCGCAAGGTGCGCTTAGCGTGCAACGGAAGTCAGCAGAGGGCATAGTAGCCAGTGAAACGAGCCCGGTGAATAGAAAAGCAGGGAGGTCTCACACTGGTAAAGGCCCGAACGGTGGCCCCAGCCGAATGGTGGGGATAAATGAGAGAGGCAGTAGGAGGTATGTACTTATGATCATAACGCAGCAGTCGTCTGAAATGACCATAGCGTCATATCTTACCGACCCCTCGACAGGAGGAAACCGGCTCATGGAAATTATCTGTGAGCGGGAGAATATCCGCCGGGCCTTAAATCTCGGACTTTTTCTCCCCGGATTTCATCTCCTGCCTGATCAGCCGAACCGCCTTAGTACGTGATCCGTATGCTTGGTGGTGTGGGAGGGGCGGTCAGCGATGGCCGTCCCTATCCCGATATCACTATTCAACATTTACCTCATAGGCGTTGTAGTATATATCACCTGAACTGGTTACATAGCCACAATATACATCAAACACAAGGCCCGCCCAGTCAGTAAAATCAACTGCACCAAGCTCAATGGTTAAGATACTGCTTTCACAGATAGAAGAGGCTAAAGGAGAAACATCAATACCAATTCCATAGTCTGGCAGCCAGATATACATAATAGGCCAATTCACATCACTACAACTATTTACGCTCATTTGAGGCACCACCATGGCGGGAGTTGGATTGATAGCGATAGGAGGAGTATCAGCAGGATTTATAAACTCACCCCAAGGAGAATAAAGAACTGATAGCAAAGGATCAGGTGGGGCAGCATTTTGGATTGTAGATGTATTTATACTAATTGTGCCATTGTTCAGAGCTGCAGGCTTTACGGAATTTCCGTCTGTATCGCTCATGACTACATTAGATAGCTGAAGCTGTGCTGTACCAGATGCACCAACAATTAAAATTGTTAAAATAGCAATTTCCCCACTAGGCAAGGGAGTTAGATCCATTGTAGAAACGATTACTTTGGCAAATCCATCGCCATAATTAGCTCCCCAAAATACATCGATATTTGTTAAGGCACTTCCTTTAGTTGGGTCTGTAGTTACTATCAGAAGTCCAGTATCAAAAGTAACATCAAACTGCAATCCCACAACATTATTAGTATCGTTTGTAAAATTCACAGGAATAGTGATGGTCTGCTCTTGGGTCCCACTGGCACTACCCACAGTAAGTGTCTGGGCATAGCCAGTAGTAGCTACTAAAATTAACGCCACCCCAATACCTATCATTTTTAAAAAGTTCTTCATAATGCCCTCCTTATGGCGAAAAATTTGCTTAACCAAATTATATTGCTTTTTTCTATAATAGCTTAACTGCTCCCAATTCTTTATCTTCAGTTCTTATCTATCCGTTGCTACATTTTTACCAGTAGCATCACTCAAAACCACATTGGAAAGAACTAGGACAGAAGGCTCATCTGAAAGAAGGGAAAAGCTTGCCTTGGCCAGGGTGCCATTTGGAAGAACGGGCAAAGGAGAGGTAATAGGTGGAATAATTACCACCCTTATCCTTCCGGGAGAAACTTCCTTTGCCATCAACTTAAAACCTGCACTTGAAACAGCCTCTGTGGGAACTATATCTCCCGCAAGTGTAAGAGAATTCTGATCATAGACAATATCAAGCTGAGCAGTTGCTACTTCTCCACCGCTACTGAGATTTACCACTGTCTCCAACTCAGCACCATACTGGGTGGTATCAAGGTTTAGGATGGCCTTCTGAGCCCAAGCCAAAGGACAAGAAATAAACACCATGAAAACCCCCAATACCAACCCTACCATACCTTTTCTTATCATCACTTTCTCCCGTAATAGTTATTTCCCTTACTCCTTACTTCCTTACTCCTTACTTATCACTACCCTCCCAATATCTTATTTATCACACAGATCACATCCTGGACATTGACACTGCCATCGTTATTGCAATCAGGATTACCGGAGGCAGTGCCGGTATCTAAGATCACATTAATAATGCAGATCACATCCTGGACATTTATGCTTCCGTCACCGTTTGCATCGCCTGGCAAACAGGACATTATAGTATTTACAAAAGGCCCCTCCTTAGGAGCTGGATGAAAGTCTCCTACATCAAATTTAACAAATGCCTGATTGCTAATCTCAGTTCCATCTGGCAAATCGGCTTCAGGGTCAACAGAAAAGCTCACCCAGCCAATTTCGTTTCCGCTCTCAGTAATTGGAGGTAAGAAACCCGCCATCGGGTCTTCAGGGGTATCCATAGTCTCAGGGTCGAGTGACCGGAAAGTCCAGTATATTTTACCTGTTTCGGGATCAAATGTGCCTTCTACATTTACAATCAAATCCTCATCCGGTCGCATATCCACATTTACGTTAAAATACTGGCAAGGCTCCAGCTTAACAGTCCATTTAAGGAATCCTATCTCTTCGAATCTAAAGGTATTCCAGTCAAAATCGGTATCCAATTGGTCTTTTACAAAGACATCACAAGCCGGCGCAGTGGCAGTTTCCTTGTTCCAGAAGTCTACTTTATAATAAAAGTTTTGGTCCGGTGGCACAACATGATCATTTATAGTAGTATCAGGCAAATCAAAGCCAGTTGGTCCATATTTGTCTTCAGGAGTGGAAGAATCTACTACTATGCCATGAAGCATTGTATCAATTACTGACTTATAAAGATGCGTTACGTCATGGAATAACGAAACCGCTCCATAAACGGCAACTCCAATTGTGGCAGTGACAGCGATCCAAGGTGAAATAACTCCCAACGCTGCCGCTTCAAATAAACCAACAGCTCCTACATTTGCAATTGTAGATATGCCTCCACCTATAAGAAGGCCCCTCCAACTATCTATCAAACTAGAGTGAAAGCCCTCTGGCGAATTAACAGTTCCTCCTTCATCTACTATGGCTTGGGTGAGGCTATTATAAAGATTATTAAATGTTGAAGATGTTTCAATATCTTCAAAGTCTCCTGTTTTTGAAAAATTAGAATCCTCATGTTTTATTTCAGCCCTTATATCAAATGCTTCTCCTCCGTTCCAACTACTTGGAGCTTTGATTGTTATCTCAACCTCATTTGAAGAACCTGCTATAGCACTGTATATCCAAATTGGAAGGACAATCTCATTTTCTCTTTCAATTCCCTGAGGAATATTATCCCAATCAAGTTCAGGCAATGCAGGACGTTCTTCTTTTAAGAAATATTCAGTGTTTTTAGGAATTTTGATGTAGAGAAGAACATCATAAACGTTCATATTTCCAGAATTTCCAAAACGAATACGATAATTCTGCGATCTTCCTGCTCTTATCTTCTCTCTCCCTATTATATCCACCCACAGCTCAGGCTTTCCACCTTCTTCAATGACAAAAGGTGCGGTAGCAGTTTGACCATCGGGATTTGTCACAATAAGATTCCATTCACCTGGCTCTCTGTCCTTTAAATCAAATGTAGCCCACATGGTTTTACCATCTGAGCTGCCTTCCACATGTTGGGCAACAATATCTTCATAACCTGAGCGGTTAAGTGAAACAGTAGCATTTGAATCCAGCCATCCACCGGTTATTTTTATACTGACTATCCCCGTATTCCCACCCTTATTAGTTGATAGGTCGCTAATTATAGGAGAATATTCAGGCAAGGGCTCAGTTTGAGGTGTCACATCAGCCTTAATAAGAACATCTCGTGTCTGGTCTTCGCTCCAGTGATGATTTTCCCAAAGCATTGCAGAATCCATAAACTGTACAATATATGTACCTGCTTCAGGGTCGGGTATCTCCATAGATGTTCGTGTTCCTTGACGACTTACCCAGTGATTCTTGCTTCCATATTCATTATAATAGATGTCAAAATGACTCCACAGTCCCATGGCTTCAGCTTCAAAATATAATGCAGCCTGCCCTGGCGGCACCTCAAGTTGATACCAGGCAGAGCCATAGCTACAATAGACCTTTCCTACTGTCCAATCTCCCAGAGACAAACCAGGCAGTGATGACCATACATTAAGAATTCCCTTTCCAGCCTTGGATGCAGTTATAATAATAGTATAAGACCCAGGCTTAGGATCAGGGATGTGCAAAATCAGGTCATGTGAGCCACTATCTTTGGCAATCTCTTCCCCATTATGGATTAGTGATAATTCCCCATGCCAGCTATTGCCATAGCTCACGAGTGTGGTCTTTTGGAGGGTAACAAAGAGATTTTTAATTGTGGGAATAGATATATCATATGTTAAAGATTCTCCCTTATCTATATCCACATCTGGAAAAGAATAGAGCATACCACCTGCTAGTTCCTGGACTTCAACGGCTTTTTCTATTACCTTTTCATCCCCATCTGGCCACATTACCGATATATTATACAAACCTAATGGAGCATCAGTGAGATTAAAATGAGCAATTGCCATCTGAGGAGATGAACATATAACTGTTTCAGCAGGGATGTAAGCGCTCTCACTCCGTAACTCAACCTGCATTTCATTGATAAAGCCTATTCCTTTAATGTGAATTGTAACTTTATCAGAATTAGGCAGGATTCCAGGATAAATATCACAAATGTGGTGTTCAACAGTAATGGCCTTGATACTATAATCTGTGAAACCTCTCCCATATACACTTATGTAATAAGTTCCTGCTTGAGTATTGGGAATCAATAGCTCGTATCTCCCACGAATATTTCTTTTCATTGTGGAATAATCATGGTCAGAGCGACCAGGAATTTGATTGTATTTACCGTATAATTCTAAGGAGACATCTGAGGAAGGTTCTAAAATTATAAGGAGATTTTCATTTTCAAAAGTGTCTATTTCATAATCCCTCCATCCTCCACTTGTAATACTGTCTGTAAGTGTTTCCCCCAGCTCTAAAGTAGTAGGAGGAACCCCTCCAGCTAG
>Ga0116200_10000119_pt1 | contig 20033 bp, 26 predicted proteins | sample Mar14436cmmetaG_FD_94478 | JGI IMG/M metagenome (GOLD analysis project Ga0116200, IMG submission 94478) | Marine hydrothermal vent microbial communities from Guaymas Basin, Gulf of California to study Microbial Dark Matter (Phase II) - Marker... ... | reverse complement strand
GTTTACAGGTTGGTTAGATTCTTGCCTTTGTTTCTTTCTTTATTTTTAGGGAAAGTAGTAGGTTTAGGGTTTTACTACTTTGATAAGAAAAAAAAGAGAATTGCCTTTATAAACTTAAAGCAAGTGTTTCCTAAAAAAACTAATAAGTTTATATTTTCCATCATCAGAAAGAGTTTTATCTCTTTTGGGATAAGTTTTATAGAAACACTTATCGTAGATAGATTGAAAAATAGAGTTCGCATTCAATTCCGAGAAGCTTTGCCTCCCTCAGGAAATATTTTAGTAGGCATCCATGAGGGCAGTTGGGAGTTTTATAATAGTTGTTTAACAGACAGGTTTAAATACGCTGTCTTTGTTAGAGAGCAGAGAAACCTTGCTATGGATAAATTTTTAAATGAACTTAGAGAAAAGAGTAGTTTAAAGATATGCACTTCTTTAAAAGAAGTTGCAAAACTACTTAAAAAAAACTGGTGGGTAGGAATGGTAGTGGATCATGGAGCAGAGAAAAATTCTGAGATTGTAGATTTTTTTAATATTCCTGTTCCTACTCCTGGAGGAGCAGTGTATTTAGCTAAGAAATTTGGGAAAAAAATTTATCCTGCTTTTGGATATAGAGAAGGTAGCTATCATATAGGAATTATAGATAAGCCTATAGATTGTGGGGGAAAGGAGACTAGGGAAATTTTAAGAGAAATAAACAAAGTTTTTGAAGATTTTTTAAATTCTTACCCTTGGACCTATCTTTGGTGGTATAAAAGGTTTAAAAGAAAAAAGAAGAGGAGAATTCTCATTCTTAGCGATGGGAAGGCCGGTCATCTTAAGCAGTCTTTGAATTTAGTAGATGTGCTTGAGGAGTCTCCTTATTCTATAGAAAAAGATATATTGGAGATAAATTATAAAAATAGATTTGCTAGATTCTTAGCAGAAATTTTTGCTTCTTTCTCAACAAAGAGTTGCTTAGGATGCGGTAGATGTCTAAAATTTTTTCTTGATTCTCGCAATATTGAGTTTATGTCGAAGAATTTTTTCGACTTAGTTGTGAGTACTGGTTCTTTGTGCGCTCCGGTATGCGCCATTTATTCTAAAAGTTTAGGAGCAAAGTCATGTTGTATCTTAAAACCCAATGTAACTCTCTCTAAATTCGATTTAGTTATAGCGCCTCATCATGATGGAGTTAGAGGAAAGAATGTAGTGCAGATAAAAGGAGCATTAACCCATTTCAAAGATCTTCAAAAAAAAGTGGAGGAAGGCAAAAGGCTTCTTAATTTAGGAGAGGATAAAAAAGTTTCTTTGTTTTTAGGGAATTTCATTTATAAAGAGAAAGAGTTCTGTGAGAATTTGAAAATTTTTCTAAGTAAGTTAAAGGAATTCTCTCTCACTAAAGGTTATAAGCTACTTGTTTCTACTTCAAGGCGCACCTCCCTCTCTGTAGAGAGGATGCTTAGAGAGAGTTTAGCTAATTTTCCTAACCTAGAATCTTTAGTAATAGTTAGGGAAAAAAATTATCCTTTTGTAATGGAAACCTTTATTTCTTTAAGTGAGATTGTCTTTGTCTCTAGCGATAGCGTCTCCATGATTTCTGAAAGTCTTAGCATAGGCAGACCCACAGTGAGTGTTTTTCTGGAAAAGATGAGGTGCCGTCATCTGAATTTTTTGAATTCTTTAAAGGACGATTTTCTAAACTTTTTAGTTTTTCCTTACAGTGATTTTACTTTCCAAGCTCCTCAGAAAAGTTTATGGGAGTATAATTATTCTCAACTGCAGAAAGCAAAAGAGGTGCTTCTTTAAGATGAAAGTTATTCAAGTTCTTCCCAAAATGGATTTAGGAGGGGTAGAGCGAGGAGTTTTAGATTTGGCTAAGTATTTTAAGGAGGAGATGGTAGTTATTTCGGGAGGAGGAAGGTTAATTGCAAAATTAAAGGAGGAAGGAGTATCTTGCTATAATCTTCCCATACAAAAAAAATCTCCTCTTACTCTTCGGCTGATAAGAAAGGTGAGAAAGATCATTCAGCAAGAGAAGGCAGAGATAGTTCATGCTCGCTCTCGTGTTCCCGCATGGGTTACTTTTTTTGCTACCCGAGGGGAAGATATTCCCTTTATTACTACAGCTCACGGAGCTTACTCTAAACATGTCTTTAGTAAGGTAATGGGATGGGGTAAATTTGTTATATGTCCTTCCAAGATGATTGCTCGTCATATGATGGAAAATTTCGGTATCAGTGAAGAAAAAATTAGAATAATTAGTCGGTGGGTAGATTTGTCTCGGTTTACCTTTAAAGACCCTTCTCAAAGGTTAGCTTCCAATATAATAGTAAGTATAGGAAGAATCTCTCCCTCTAAGGGCTTTGAGTACCTTATTCAGGCATTTCATAAAGTTATAAGAGTGAAGCCTTACTTGAATCTCCTCATTGTAGGAGAGGCGGAGAAGTCTAAATGGGCTTACTTTGAGTATTTGAAAAATTTAGTGAGACGCCTGTCTTTAGAGTATCATGTGGAATTTTTGGGATATTCTCCTAATGTAGAGGAAATATTAGAAAAAGCTTCTCTTATGGTAGTTCCTTCTGTTGCTAAAGAATCTTTTGGAAGAGTGGTAGTAGAGGCATTTGCTAGTGGAGTGCCAGTAATTGCTACCAAGGTAGGTGCTTTGGAGGAGATTGTGGAAGATAAGAAAAACGGCATCTTAGTTTTACCTGGTGATTCCAATCAGATAAAGGAAGCTATTTTAACTTTGATAGATAACCCCTCTTTAGCAAGAAAGCTTGCTTATAATGGTCGCAAGAAAGTAGAAAGGCTTTATACCCTCGAGAACTGTTATAGTAAAATTATTCAGACTTACCAAGAAGCCATAGAGTTTAAAAGAATTTTGGTTATAAAAGTTTCTTCCTTAGGTGATGTAGTGTTAGCTATTCCTTCGCTTAAGGCGATAAAGGAGAGTTTTCCTAAAAGTAAACTGGCAATTTTGACTTTAAAAAAATACACTTCTCTGTTTTATGAGTCTCCTTTCGTGGATAAGGTAATAGGGATAGATAGAGATTATAAGAAAGTAAAGAAAATTATCAAAATTTCTAATAGTTTACGGAGAGAAAGTTTTGATTATATAATAGATTTACAGAATAATCTAGCTACACATCTTATTGCTTTTTTAAGTTTTCCTCAGAAGTCTTTTGGATTCTCTCGTAAGCTGGGTTTTCTTCTTACATCTTCAGTAAAGTTTCCCAAAGAAAGAATTGATCCTCTTCAGTCACAAAATAGAATATTACGCCTATTGGGAGTCAAGATAAAAGAGAGAAAATTGGTTATGTGGAGGCCACCCATTACTTCTCTGGAGAAGTTAGGGGTATCCGGGGAGAAAAATTTGATTGGGATAAATGTTTCTGCTTCGGTGAAGTGGAAGACAAAGAATTGGCCTGTTGCCAGTATTATTAGACTTATAGAGCTTCTAAGGAGAGAATTTCCTTCTTATAAGATAGTTTTAGTAGGAGATTCTCATAGTAGGGAAGCGGCAAATCAGATAAGAGAAAATTTTAAAGATGAAGTTATTAATCTCTGTGGTAACACCAATCTAAAAGAACTAATAGCGCTCTTAAGTCTCCTTAAAGTATTTATATGTCAAGATACTGCTACTTTGCATATTTCTGTAGCTTTAGGAGTAGAAACTATTGCTTTATTTGGCCCTACCGATCCTAAACGTCACATAGTAGAGAGTAGAAATCTTTATGTATTATACAAAAAGCTTCCCTGTTCCTTCTGCTATAAGCCAAAATGTCGGTTAAATACTTGTATGAAAAGTATTAGCCCCCAGGAAGTTTTTAGGAAGATAAAAGATATTATAGAAAAATGAGAATTCTCCTTCTTACTACCCATCTTAATGTAGGAGGTATCCCTCGTTATGTAATAAATCTAGCGAAATTTTTAGCAAGGAAGAATTTTGTTGTGGTAGCAACCAGTGGAGGAGAGTGGGAGAAGGAGCTGGTAGGAGTAAGTAATACGGTAGTTTTAAACCTTCCTATGGCTACAAAATCCATTCTTTCTCCCAAAATAGCTAAATCATTCCACCTATTAAGTAGATTCCTTAAGAAGAGAAAAGTGGACATTATTCATGCTAACACTAGAGTGACCCAATCTTTAGCTCATCGTTTATGGGTAACAAGAAAGATTCCTTACGTATCCACGTTTCATGGATGCTATCGCCCCCATCTATTTAGGAAATTATTTCCTTTTGCTGGGTTAAGAACCATAGCGGTAAGTAATTATGTAAAAGACCACTTAATCAGAAATTTTAAAATTAATCCTAAAAACATACGAGTGATTTATAATGGCATCGATATTAGTTCTTTTCCTCAAAGAAGTGATTCTATTAAGGAGAAGGTTTTACCTATAAGCTTTAGTGGTTATCCTGTTATAGGAATGATATCTCGCTTAGCTCCTGAAAAGAATATTTCCTTTTTTATCCAATCCATGCCCCTTATTCTAAAAAAGTATCCGGAGGCAGTTGCCTTAATTTTAGGAGAAGGAAGAGAAGAATTAAGACTAAAGGAGATAAAGAAAAAGTTAGGTTTAGATGGTAGAGTGTTTTTTTTAAAGAAACTTCCATCTCTGGTAGTGCTGAGAAACTTAGATATTTTTCTTTCTTTAACTGAAGGAGAACCTTTTGGATTTTCTGTTGTTGAAGCTCAGTATATGGGTACCCCGGTAGTAGTAGCAAATTCTGGTGCCTTAAAAGAGATAGTAGAAGATAGAGTAACAGGTATAATTTTAAAAACAACTACTCCCAGAGATATTCTAGAGGCCATTGACCTTCTTCTAAAGGACAATGATTTAAGGAGGCGTATAGTAGCTAATGCTAAAAAGATGGTGGAGGAGAGATTTAGTTTAGAGAAGATGGGAAAGTCTACTTCTCAGGTGTATGAAGAGGTTTTATCACAGTAATTAAGTATGAAAAAGATTTTAGTGTTTTTACCTAACTGGATAGGAGATTCTCTTATGGCTACTCCTTTCTTACGGAGTTTAAAGGAAAACAACCCTCATTGTTGGGTAGGTATTTTAATCCATAGAAGAGTGGAAGAGATTTTTATCTCCAGCCCTTTCGTGGATGAGATTATAACTTTTTCTTCTCACCGAGATTTACTCTCTAATTTAAGAATTACCAGGAAGATATCAGGAGAAGAATTTGATACTGCTTTTTTACTTAAACCTTCCCTTACTAAATCGTTGATGTGTAAGTTAGCACGTATTAAAGATATCTACGGATATGAATCAAAAAAATTTACTTTTATAAACAGAAAGATTCCTCTTCCTTCTCAAAGTACTCATAAGATGGATTACTATTTAAACTTGATAGAGAGTATAGGCCTTAAGGTAAGTAAAAAAGAACCAGATTTTTTTCTCTTGCCTCAAGAGGTTGAACGAGTAGACTCAATTCTACCTTCATCCATTTTAAATAGTAAGCTAAAAGTGATTCTCCATCCTAAAGCTAACTGGACTCTTAAGATGTGGCCAAAAGAGTATTTTGCTCAACTAGGAGACAAGTTAATAGAGGAGTTAGGCGCTTCGGTTATAATTACTGGCGCAAAAGAGGATTTAGGTTTGGCTTTACAGATAGAGAAGTTAATGAAGAACAAACCTTATCTTTTGGCAGGTAAGACAAACTTAAGAGAGTTAGGGGCAGTTTTAAAGAGAGTTGATTTGTTTATCTCTGCAGATACTGGGATAATGCATTTAGCTGCAAGCGTAAATACTCCTCTTATAGCTATGTTTGGCCCCACCCATCCCTCTATTACTGGACCACGAGGCAAAGGATTGATTAGAATAATTTATAAGAATAAAGAATGCGAAGTACCCTGCTTGAGATTGAGTTGTAGAAACAATATTTGTATGAAAAGTATATCTCCTGAAGAAGTTTTTCGAGAGGCAAGGGAAATTTTACAATGTTTGAAAGGATAATTTTCAATTTTCCTACGAATCTAGGAGATACAATTCTGTCCCTTCCTGTATTAGACAAACTTAAGGCTTCCTACCCTCAAGCTAAAATTACTGCCATAGTTTCCCCCAAAACTAAGGAGTTTCTGTTGAGGAATAATTTTATCGATGATGTTGTTGTGTTTGATAAAAGGTGGAGGATAAGGGAGAAGATGAGATTTTGTTGGGATCTAAAAGGTAAGTACGATTTAATAATTGATTTAAAAAATTCTCTCCTGCCTTTTCTTCTGGGGATTAGGAGGAGGACGCCATTTTGGAGAAGGTCTTGTAAAGATGTACATATAAAAGATGAATATCTTAGTTTGGTAAAAAAGATTGTTTCCCAAGAACCTGTGATTAAAAGGAGTAGTTTCTTATTAACCCCAGAGGAGGAGAAAAAATGGTATCAAGAAAACATTCCTCCTTCGATATTTGTGGGTTGTTCCTCTCGCTCTGCGGTTAAACGCTATCCGTACCTTAAAGAGGTAGTTTTTAGTTTAGCTGAAGATTATCCTTTAGTGATAGTAGGAGGGAATGAGGACAGAGAGTTTTATAAAGATATTCTTAAAATAGAAGGGGTTATAGATTTGGTAGGTAAGACTACAATGAGTGAAGTATTTTTTCTTTTAGAAAACTATGCTGTCCTCTTTTTAGGAGTGGACTCCGCTCTCCTTCATTTAGCCAGTTATATTGATTTACCTATCGTTGCTATCTTTGGTCCTACCTCTTTTCTTCGCTATGGTCCTTGGTCTACTAAGTCTATAGTTCTACGCAAGGAGGATCTGTCATGTTCTCCCTGTGGGAAATCAATTTGTCCTTATAATTCCGATTGTATGAAAATTCCTCCCCATCAAGTAGTGGAAGCAGTAAGGAAATTGGTATCCTATGAAAAAAGCTAAAAAAATATTGATTGTTCGCACAGACAGAATTGGGGATGTAGTCCTTTCTACCCCGGTGATAAAAAATTTAAGAATAGCCTTTCCTAACAGTTGGATTTCTTTTATGTGCCGGCCTTACACTAAAGATATATTAGAGGGAAATCCTTATCTTAATGAGGTAATCGTTTACGATAAATATGGAAAGCATAAAGGTTGGTCTTCTTCTGCAAAATTCTCTCTGTGGTTGAGAAAGAAAAAATTTGATTGGGCAGTAATTTTACATCCTACAAATAGAGTTCACCTAATTACCTACTTTGCAGGTATCCCCTTTAGAGTTGGTTGGGATAAAAAATGTGGGTTTTTACTTACTAAAAGAATTCCTCATACTAAAGATGAAGGCCAGAAGCATGAATTAGAGTATACTCTAGACATTCTTAGGGAGATAGGTATTAAGATAGTTGATAAGTCCTTATATTTTCCTATCAAAGAAGAAAAGGAACACTATATAGAGCAGTTGCTTAAGAGTAAAGGAGTAGAAAAGAATGACCTACTTTTGGTAATTCATCCTTCCGCTTCTTGTCCTTCCAAGAGATGGCCTCAAAGATACTTTTCTTCCTTGATAAGACTACTAAAAGAAGAGTTTCATCCTAAAATCGCAGTAATTACTTCTAAATCAGAGGTAATCCATGGCGAACTTCTTATAAAAGAACATCCCGACTTAATCGATTTAAGAGGAAAATTGGATATTTCTTCTTTAGCTTCCCTTCTAAGGCGAGCCAATCTCTTTATCTCTAACGATAGTGGTCCTGTACATATTGCCGCTAGCTTAAGTACTCCTGTTATCTCCATATTTGGGAGAAACGATAAGGGGCTTTCTCCTCAAAGATGGAAGCCATTAGGAGAGAATTCTTTCTACTTACATAAAGATGTGGGGTGTAAACAGTGCTTAGCTCATAACTGTAATAAGGGCTTTTTATGCCTTAGAGAAATAAAGCCTGAGGAGGTCTTTAATTTAGTTAGAGGAATTTTAGAGAAGAGTTGTTAGATTAGAAAATATATCGTATTTGAAGATAGCAGTAAAAGCAAGAAGGATTAAAACAGTTGTATATCTAAAAGTCTACCATTTTAGTACTTTCCCAAATTTTGTGCAAAATTATATGATTAGAAGCTCAAGGTGTCATAGGTGATTCTGAGGTGATTTTTTTGAAAGAAGTTGCCAGGGAATAAAAAAAAGCGTAAGCCCCGTTAAATAGTAACTATCTAACGGGGTAAACTTACCAAAAATAATCTTTACTGCAAGTAAAGGAGGTAAGTTACGCCATGGATACAATAACTCTGCAATTCAAAATCGTCAAGGTAAAAATACCTACAGGGAATTTAACCCTGGAGGCTTTGGAGCAAATGGTTTTTGATATAAGGCAGGAGTTGGGCAAGACAGTTATCTTGAAAGCAGGTTTTGAGTATGTATGGTAAATTGGACAATGCGGAAAAGTGTTTATAAATCAAAACTTTTTATTATCGTGAGTTATTAACAGACTACAATATTTAAGTAGGTAGGTTTACGCTAAAGCATTAATCTCTTTAAGGCCACCAAAACTGCCTACTAAAACTTGATACCCAGGATCTTGGCACTGTAAAATATTGTGTGTAAATTCTTGACAGGATAAATAAAAAGGCTATACCCTCCTAAGATAAGGAAAGGAGGTGATAAGCCGGCAAACAACTAAACTTTGAACCTGGCAAAAATTTACTCCTAAGGTGGGCTAACCTCAAGGATATTTTGCCAAAAGAGGTATTCTGGCTTGATTTAAGAGGCAAGGTAAAGCAAATAATAAAGCAAGTTAGAATATAGCCTAAATAAAGAATTAGAAACCATATTAAAGGCAGATTATTACCAACGTACCCAGTTACGAGAAGGTCAGAGGAATGGACATAGGAGAAGAAGTCTTTTACTCTTGACAAGAGAAGCTTATTATGGTATTATTTTGTTGAAATTGAAAATCATTTTCAATAAAAAGGAGCCATTTGTGCCTTTTGGTCCGAGATGGTTAGAAGCAAGATTTAGAGGCTGTGGTTTTAGGTGGACTTTTCCCAGGCAGGTTATCTTGGATGTTTTAACTAAAGAAAAAAAGCACCTTAGTGCTGAGGATATTTTCCTGAAAGTTCATAAGCGGTATCCGGGGATAGGGCTTACTACAGTTTACAGAACTTTAGAACTTCTTTTTAATATGGGCCTGGTAAGGAAATATGAGTTTGGAGACGGAAGAGCCAGATTTGAACTAAGCCAGGGACCAGGTATAGAACATCATCACCATTTAATTTGTAGAAAGTGTGGAAAGATAATCGATTATAAAGATTTTGTAGAGGATGAGCAAAAATTGATAAAGGATTTAGAAGAAAGATTATCTAAAAAACACAATTTTAAAATAGAGACTCATCAAATTCATTTTTACGGTTTATGTTCAAATTGTAGCTAATTTTTTTAATATATTGTTGGAAATGATTTTCAATAATATTTAAAAGAGGAGGTGATTAAAAATGCCTAGAGGGAGAAATTTTTGGGGACCTGGTTTTTGGAAGTGGGGTTATTTTGGCTACGGCTATCCTTACGGAGGTTTTGGCTATCCTTACTTTGGCTGGGGAAGAGGCAATCCTTATCCTTTCTGCAGGTGGTTTCCCTGGCTTCCCAGATGGTGGTGGACAGGTATATATGGGCCAATAAATCCTTTTAGTTATACACCTTTTGGCTACGGAAGTAATCAATCTTTGGGGCAAACGAAGTAATTTTTCAACTTTTAATGTTTTTAAGGGGGTGAGAGCTATGCCTTTTGGGATGGGTCCAGCAGGTTGGTTTATGTTTCCTTATTTTTATCCTTATTGGCCTGCTTCTTACGGATATGGATTACCTTATCTCGGGGGGGGGTCTCCTTTCTTTTTTGGGCAGGATGAATTAAGTTATTTGAGGCAATTAAGACAGACTCTGGAAGCTCAACTTAAGGATATAGATGCCCGAATTCAGGAATTAGAGGGAGGCCAATAATTAATTTATAAATCAAGACTACTGATTCTGAACTGCAAACTAAGAGAGGGAGGTGCTATTATGTTTGGAGGAAGAGGCAACAGGCATATGTATTACCTTACCGGTTTACCCGGTTGGATGAGGTTTGGTTTTTCTCCAGGCTGGGGAACTTTGCCTCCGGGAGCTCAGTATCTAATGACCGGGAGTTGGCCTACCTGGCAGGCAAATTGGGCTTGGCAGAATATGCCCCAGGTTCAAACAGGCCAATTTTTGCCTTTTGACCCTTACGGAGTATCTCAACTTACTAAAGAACAGGAGTTACAGCTACTAAAACAGCAAGCAGAGGCATTGAAGGCCCAACTTGAGCAGATTGAGAAAAGAGTTCAGGAATTAGAATCTTAATTTTAATAACTTTGTTCCAGTTTATTGGAACTTAGGATTTCTAATTTTTATAAGGAGGGGTGTTTTATGAAGATATGTGTGACTTCTCAGAGTGGGAGTTTAGATTCTCTCATTGATCCTCGCTTTGGAAGATGTGCTTACTTTATAATTTACGATACAGAAAAAGATAGTTTTGAAAGTTTCTCTAATCCTAATATTAATTCTCCTTCAGGAGCAGGAATATCTAGTGCTCAGTTTATAGCCAATAAAGGGGTAAATGCGGTATTGACTGGTAATGTGGGACCTAATTCTTTTGGAGTATTTCAAGCTTCAGGTATACAGGTTATTACCGGTTTAGCTGGTTTAACTGTAAAAGAGGCAGTAGATAAATTTAAAAAAGGCCAACTTAAACCTACCCCTAACCCTAATGTTTCTGGCCATTTTGGAATGATGGGACCTTCTGCATTAGCTAATAATCCTCAACAAAATATACCTTATTCAACTCCAGGGTTTATGCCCGGCTTTGGGATGGGAAGAGGTATGGGTATGGGAAGAGGAAGGTTTTTTCAACCAGGATTTTATCCTCAGGCCTCTCAACCTCAAATTTCTAAAGAGCAAGAACTTCAATTTTTAAAGCAACAGTTGGAGTTTTTAAAGCAACAGATGAGTCTAATAAACCAAAGAATTCAAGAATTAGAGAAAGGAGGAAAATGAGGATAGCTATAGCTAAAGAGGGAGATTTAGTAAGTGCTCATTTTGGAAGATGTCTTGAATATGAGATTATTGATGTTGAGGGCCAAAGCATAAAGCAAAGAAAAACTATTTCTAACCCTGGCCATACCCCAGGTTTTTTGCCTGAATATCTTTCAAGGATGGAGGTAAATGTGATAATCTGCGGAGGTATGGGGCCCAGAGCTCAGGAATTATTCAGAGAAAAAAATATTCAGGTTATTTTCGCTGAAGGAGAAATCAATAAGGTAATAGACGATTTTATAAAAGGGGTTCTTAAAGAAAGCATAGATAAGTGTGAGCATTAAAGAATCTAAAAAAGCTGTAGTTAATTTAAATATATGCAGAGGTTGCCTTCAGTGTATTTCGGCCTGTCCCCGGGGTGCTATAAGAGTAGTTTCGGGAAGAGCTTGGATTGATGAGGATAAATGTGTAGGTTGCGGAATATGCACAAGATTTTGTCCATTTCAGGCGATAAGGATGGTTTCTTCTAAAAAAGCAAAGAAAGATAGAGAAGTAAAAGAAATTAAAGATGAACTTGGGAAGTTAAGAGGAGCCCTTTTTTCTATTTTGGCTCGAATAGATAAACTTTCCAATGATTCTTGTGAACGCTAACTTGACAAAATCTTTTGAAAATAATGTGTCAAGTTAGGATAAGGAGGAGGTGAAAGATGCCCTTTGGAGATGGAAGAGGCCCAATTGGAGGAGGTAGAGGCGGTGGTGGAGGTAGAGGTAGGATGGGCGGAAATCGTCCCGGTGCAGGCCCAGGAGGAAATTGTGTTTGCCCCAGTTGTGGGGTAAGAATCCCTCATCAAGTAGGTGTTCCTTGTTATAGCTTGAATTGTCCTAAGTGTGGAACCAGGATGGTTCGTGGGTAAAGAGAAAATCTTAGAGAATTATCAAAACTACTTACAACGGAAAGAAATATACAAGAAATTTTGCTAAGCTAATTTTGGGATACTTGGGGTTAGAAGGATTTGTTGAATTTAAGATTGAAAATGCTGAATGCTTAAGTTTTGAAGATAAAAGTTTTGATACCATCTTTTCTGTTAATACTCTTCACCATTTTAGAAATCCTTTTAAAGTTATAGAGGAACTGGTAAGAATAGTTACTTTTGAAGGCAAGATTATCTTAAGCGATTTTACAGAGGAAGGATTAACTATAGTAGATAGGATTCATCAGAAGGAAGGAGTCACAAAGTAGAGAGGGTTAGTTTGAATGAGATAGAAGATTATTTTAAAGGAAGAGGTTTTCTCGTTGAAAGATACAGGACAAATTTTCAGCAAAAACATTAGTAGCTTACCATCAAATTATATAAACTATGATTATTTCAGTTGCTTCAGGTAAAGGCGGGACAGGAAAAACTACTATTGCTGTAAATTTAGCCCTTTCTCTACCTTCTGCCCAGCTTTTAGATTGTGATGTAGAAGAGCCTAATTCTCATATATTTATAAAGCCCCAGATAACAAAGAAAGTAAAAGCTTTTGTTTTGGTTCCTCAAATAGATAAGGAGAAGTGCAATTTCTGCGGAAAGTGTGCAGAAGTTTGTGCTTATAAAGCTATTGCGGTAATAAAGAATAAGGATGTTTTAGTCTTTAAAGAACTTTGCCATAGTTGTGGAGCTTGTAGTTTCTTTTGTCCTCAAGGAGCTATTAAGGAAGTTGAGAGGGAAATAGGTATTATTGAAATAGGCAGAAAAGACGATTTAGAATTTGTGGGAGGGAAGCTTAATATTGGTGAAGCGATTTCTCCTCCCCTTATTTGCCAAGTCAAAGCCCATATAAATTCTGGTAAAAATGTTATTATTGACGTTCCTCCTGGTACTTCCTGTCCTGTTATTGAAGCTGTAAAGGGGAGTGATTTTTGTATCTTAGTTACTGAACCTACCCCTTTTGGTCTTAATGACTTGGCTTTAGCGGTTGAGATGTTGAGAAAACTTAAAATTCCTTTTGGTGTAATTATTAATCGGTCTGAATTGGGTGATAACAAAGTAGATGAGTTTTGTAGACAAAAGAAGCTCCCTATTCTTATGCAGATTCCTTTTAAAAAAGAAATAGCAGTTGCTTATTCAAAAGGCATCCCTCTTATAGAAGGATTTCCTGAATATAGAGAAAAGTTTAAAATTCTCTATTATAAGATTAAAGAGTTAGTAAAATGAAGCAGATTGGAGTTATTAGTGGAAAAGGCGGGACAGGTAAGACTGTGATTACTGCTGGTTTTGCTTCTTTAGCTAAGAATACCGTTTTTGCTGATTGTGATGTAGATGCAGCAGATTTACATCTTTTGCTTAAGCCTGAAATTATAGAAAGACATAAGTTTAAAAGCGGTAAAGTTGCAGAGATTGATAAGAAGTTTTGCCAACGCTGTGGAAAATGCCTTTCTATATGCCGTTTTTCTGCTATAACTGAGGATTTTGTGGTTGATCCTATTTCTTGTGAAGGTTGCTGTTTTTGTAGCTACGTTTGTCCTGCTGAGGCCATTAGAATGGAGGAAAAAATTTGTGGAGAGTGGTTTATATCTAATACAAGATTTGGTAAGTTAATTCATGCCAAATTGGGGGTAGCTGAAGAGAATTCAGGCAAACTCGTTAGTTTAGTCAGGGAAAAAGCAAAGCAAATAGCTGAGAAAGAAAATTGTAGTTTGATAATTATAGATGGTTCACCAGGCATAGGTTGTCCAGTTATTGCTTCTTTATCAGGCTTAGATTATGCAATAGTGGTGGTTGAACCTACTTTATCAGGCTTGCATGATGCAGATAGAGTTATTAAAGTTGCTTGGCATTTTGGAGTTTCTGTTAAACTGATAATAAATAAATTTGATTTAAATATTGAAGTTGCTAAAAGAATAGAAGACTACTGTCAAATTAATAATATTCCAATAATTGGCAAGATAAAATTTGACGAGTCTGTAGTAAAGGCTATGGTAGAAGGAAAAACAATTATAGAGTACCAAGATACAGAAGCCAAGAGAGAGATTACTAAAATCTGGCATAGATTAGAGAAAGAGATTGCATAGTCTTCTGTTTTCAGGGGAGGAGCTAGTGCAAAATATAAATGATAAAGAGAGGATAAGGCAAGACGAACGTCTTGAAGAAAAAATGGCCAGCATAAACTATAAGATTATTGTTATAAGTGGGAAAGGTGGCGTAGGAAAGACCACAGTAGCGATAAATTTAGCCTACAGTTTAGCTCTTAGGGGTAAGCAAGTTGGTATATTAGATGTGGATATTCATGGTCCTAACATTGCTAAAATGTTGGGAGTAGAAGGAGCAAGGATTACAGGTTCAGATAATGGTATTGAGCCTGTAAAAGTACTTCCTAATCTTAAGGCAATTAGCCTTGCTTTTGTCGGCAAAGACCAAGAGAGGCCTATTATATGGAGGGGCCCTCTTAAGATGGGCGTAATCAAGCAATTCTTATCTGATGTAAATTGGGGAAGACTCGATTATTTAGTGATAGATTCTCCTCCGGGCACGGGAGACGAACCTTTAAGTGTGTGTCAGCTTATACCAAACCTGAATGGAGCAGTAGTTGTTACTACTCCTCAGGATGTAGCTACTTTAGATTCCCGCAAGAGCGTATTGTTTGCTAAAGAGTTAAACGTTCCTGTAATTGGGATAATAGAGAATATGAGTGGTTTCATTTGTCCTTATTGTGGAAAAGAGATAGATTTGTTTGGTAAGGGAGGGGCAGAAGCTTCAGCGAGAAAGTTGAATGTTCCCTTCTTAGGGAGAATACCGGTTGAGCCTGAAATTGTTAAGCTTTCTGATTCAGGCAAACCATTTGTATATTTTAATAAAGATTTAGCTGCTTCTAAAGTTACAGATGAAATAATAGAAAAGATAATAGCATATTTAGAGGGATAAGGAGAAATGCTTTAATTTTTGTTTTCTTAATTGATAAGAACTTAAAGCAGCGGCGTTTGAGGAGAGGAGAAAATGGAGTCAGGTTTACCATTAGATATAAAAAAGTATCCTGATAAGATATTAAGAAGCAAGTGTCAGGTTGTAGAAGAAATTACAGAAAACGAAATCAGAATTTTTGAAATGATGGTTTATACTATGCAGTACTTTGGTGGAATAGGGTTGGCTGCCCCGCAAGTTGGCATACCTTCTCGGCTTATTATAGCAGGTGTTGGCAACAGAATAGTTAAATTAGCTAACCCTCAGATTATTGAGACAAAAGGCAGAGACAAGATGGCAGAAGGATGTTTAAGCATTCCCAACATTAGAGTGGAAGTAAAAAGACCTTACGAAGTGGTAATAGAGGGGATAAATGAAAAAGGCAAACTTACACAGATAAAAGCAAAAGGACTTTTGGCAAGAGTATTGCAACATGAAATAGATCACTTGAATGGAAAGCTGATTATTGATTATATGGGTATTTTTGGAAAGTTAAAGTTAAAGTTGAAAGGATAAGGAGGATAGAATGCCTACTTATGAGTATTTATGTGAAGAGTGCGGTTATAGGTTTGAGAGATTTCAAAATATGAGTGAGGAACCGGTAAAAGTTTGTCCTCGGTGTGGTCAGAAAGTCAGACGTCTTATTGAAGGGGGAGCAGGTTTCATTTTTAAGGGCTCAGGCTTCTATGCTACTGATTATAAAATTAGAAGTTCTTCTATAAGAACCTGCTGTGGGAGAAGTGAGCGTTGCGATAGACCGCCTTGCTCAGATGATGGGGTGTGCAAGAGATGAGCGCCAACTTTAAATTTTGTCCTTTGTGCAGTCATTCTTTAAGATGGCAAAAGATAGACGGTCGTCTTCGGCAAGTTTGCTTTAGGTGTGGGTGGATACATTACAAAAATCCTCTGCCTGTAGCGGTGGGTGTGGCGATTGATAAGGAAGGGAAAATTCTTTTAGTTAAGAGGAATGTGGAGCCTGGAAAGAATAAATGGGCACTTCCCGGAGGTTTTGTTGAGTGGGGAGAAGACCCTCGAGAGACTTGTTTAAGGGAGTTAAGAGAAGAGACTAAGATAGAAGGAGAAGTTGCTGGTCTAATAGGAGTTTATATCCAGAAAACTAAGAAATACGGGGCTATTCTGATAGTAGCTTATTTAGTAAGGGTTTCTAAGGATAGGATTTTCGTAAATAATGAATTAAAAGAGGCAAGATTTTTTAGGGAGAAAGAGATCCCTTACATACCTTTTTCTTCCCACAGGAGAATACTTAAAGATATAGAGAGATTAAAGTTCCTGTGAGTTTTAGAATTTAAGGCTCTTCTTTTAGGAGTTAGTTTAGAAAGAGGTGCTTTTAATGATTAGAAGTAGAGAATAGGGTAATGAGGAGAATTACTTATAAGCCAATTGGGAAGGTTCAATCTCCTTTTAAAGAGACTAAGGAAGTATTTATCCAGCCTAAGTCTGCAAAGAGAATTAGAGGAAAAGTTGTGGTAGAATAGAGGAGAAATATAAGTGGTATTGTTGACAGGGGGTATTGTTGACTGGCGTCAAGAAGGGAAGAAGAAGTGCTATTTTTTAAAGAACCCTGGCTTAGTGGAAAGTATTTTAAGCCTGTTCAAGGAAGACAATATTTACGACTCCAGCAGATAGTATTTACCTTTTATTTATCGAGAACTTTTTGGTTCGGGGAAAGTAGCGAAGGATTTGGTAGTTAGGGAAACCTAGGCTGAAACATTTTAAATAGGGGGGAGGGATTTATGGTTGAGGAAAGTAAAAGAATCAGGATGGAGGAGGCTTTAAAAAGTGTTGAGCATCCTGAGATTGCCTATAGTCTTTTTGAGCTAGGGATGATTAAAGATATAAATATAGAAGAAGGCAAGGTTTCATTGGTCCTGAAAGTTCCAATGCTGGGCATTCCGATTAAAGATTACTTAATAAGCAGCATTGAAGAAGCCCTGAAGAAAGAAGATAAAGATGTAAGAGTTGAAGTGAAAGTGGAAAAGATGGATAAAGAAGAACGTGTAAGATTTATGAAAATGGCTCAAGAGGGATGGCGTGGGTAGATATTATGCAGATTCTAAAATGGAAGAATATTGTTTAAATTAATAGAATGTCCTTACGCCTTTGATCTTATAAAAAGAGATTGGTAAGAAATATTATTTAATAGAGGTTTTGCTTATTTTGGGGAAGAGTTATTTTTAAAAAATTATCTAAGAATATTATAAGCTAAGAAAGATAATTGAAATGGATTTAGATATAAAGAAGTGGATTGAAAAAGATGGAGTTGAGTTTTTAAAAAATATTGGGGTTGACGAGGGGAATGTTATTTTAGATTTTGGTTGCGGAGAAGGACATTACACAATCCCAGCGGCAAAAGTTGTAGGAAAGAGTGGTAAAGTTTATGCTTTGGATAAGGATAGAGGAGTATTGAATAAGTTGAAACAAATAGTCACTGAGGAAAAGTTGAAGAATATAGAGATAATTCAGGCAGAGACGAAAATTCCTCTGGAGGATGATTTTTTAGATGTAGCTTTATGTTATGATGTTATTCATTATGAAAAAAATAGAAGGAAAATCTATAAAGAAGTTTATAGAGCATTAAAAAAAGATGGACTTTTTTCTATTTATCCCAAGCATTATAAAGACGACTTTCCTTTGATGGAACTGTCTTCTTTGACTCTGGAAGATATTATAAAAGAAGTTGAGGAGATAGGGTTTATTTTTGAGAAAAAGTTAGTTAAAAGGTGTTTACATGATGATTATTACAATGAGTGTCAGATATTAAATTTTGGAAAAGGAGGGAAATAAATGGATGTTGAGAAATGGAAGAATGGTATTGAGGAAGAAAGAAAACAAAAAAATGATTTCTTTAAGTGGAGCATTCAGTCTCCTATTCCCTGGGAGGAAAAAGAGCATTTTAAAGGATTAGATTACTATCCCCCTGATATTAAGTATAGATTTGAGTTAGAACTGTTTGAACATTCTCAGAAGAGCATTTTAGAAATAGAGGATACAAAAGGAAATATAAGGAAATTTATAAGATGGGGAGAATTCAGATTCGGGATAGATGGAGTTGATTGTAAATTGCAGGCATATAAATCAGATGAGCAGGATGAGAGATTATTTATTCCTTTTAGAGATGCGACTTCCGGTAAAGAGACCTACGGAGCAGGCAGGTATCTGGATTTAGAAGCAGATAGAGATTTGACTGAAGAAGGTAAATGGATTTTAGATTTTAACAAAGCCTATAATCCTTGGTGTGCTTATAGCAAAGATTATGCCTGTCCGCTTACTCCGCCAGAGAATTGGTTAAAAGTTCCAATATATGCAGGAGAAAAAAATTATAAGAAACATTAGAATAGGTGGATTATGAAATTAAAGGGGAAGAGAATAGTTATGTTGGTAGGACCGGGTTATGAAGATTTGGAGTTCTGGGTGGTTTATATGAGAATGTTGGAGGAAGGAGCAGATATTAAAATAGTAGGATTGAAAAAAGATGAAGAGTATATAAGCAAATCTGGAGGGTTAAAAGTAAAAAGTGAATATAGAGCTTCTGAAGTTAATCCCGATGAAGTAGATGCGATTTTGATTCCTGGAGGTTGGGCTCCGGATAAATTAAGGAGAGATAAGGATACTCTTGATTTAATAAAGGAAGTTTATAAAAGTAATAAAATTATAGGAATGATTTGTCACGCAGGTTTAGTAGGGATATCAGCAGGTATTGTTAAAGGGAAAAAAGCAACAGGTTCAAGAGGAATAAAAGACGATTTGGAAAATGCTGGTGCTATTTGGGAAGACAGGGCTGCCTTTCGTGATGGGAATTTAGTATGGGGAAGAGTTGTTAAAGACATTCCTTATTATTGTAGAGAATTGATTAAGGCTCTTAAGGAGAGTCAATGAATATAAGAGATAATTTTTTAAAAGTTAGAGAGGAAATACCTGATTATGTGCAAATAGTTTTAGCAGCTAAGATGAGAACGAAAGAAGAGATAGAAGAAGCAATTTCTGCAGGTGCGGAGATCATTGGAGAAAATTATGTCCAGGAAGCAGAAAAGATGTATCAGGAATTAGGAGAAAAAGCAAGAAAAGTAAAATGGCATTTGATTGGTGCTTTGCAGAAAAATAAAATTAACAAAGCATTAAAGATATTTGATTGTATTCAGACAGTTGATTCTCCTGAACTTGCTGAGGCAATAAATAAAAGAGCAGAAAATTTGAATAAAAAAATATCTGTTTTTATAGAGATAAACATTGGCAGTGAGATAACAAAAACAGGAGTAAAACCAGAGTATAAAATTATAAAAGAGTTAGCAGAGTACATTTCTAAGCTAAATTATTTAAAATTGGAAGGTTTGATGACTATGGGGCCAAGAGTTGGTAATCCTGAGGATGTAAGAGTTCATTTTAGAAAGACAAAGGAATTCTTCAATAGATTAAGGGAAGCCAATGTCCCAAATGTAGAGTTAAAATATCTTTCTATGGGGATGTCTAATTCTTATAAGGTAGCAATTGAAGAGGGAGCTAATATGATAAGACTGGGAACAGTTATATTTGGTAAAAGACCTTATGATTTAACAAAGGGAGGATAGACTATGAGAATTACAATAATTACCGACAATACAGTTTATGATAAAAAGTTAAGAAGTGAATGGGGATTTTCTGCACTCATTGAAGTAGAGAATACCCCTCGTATTTTATTCGATACCGGCGCTAGTGGAGAAGTTTTACTGTATAATATGAGTAAATTAAATATTGATCCTAAAAGAATAGAGTGTGTTTTTATCTCCCACGACCATTGGGACCATACTGGGGGATTAAAGGATTTTCTGAAACTTAATAATAAAGTAAAACTTTATGTGCCCCAACATTTTTCTTCAAGGTTAGATGTAAAAGAATTTATTAAGGTAAAAGAATCTCTAAAAATCTATGAAAATGTTTTCTCAACCGGCGAACTTATGAGGATAGAACAGTCTTTAATAGTAAGATTAGATAGAGGTTTGGTAGTAATTGCTGGTTGTTCTCATCCCGGCGTAGGCAATATTTTAAAATCTGCATCTAAATTCGGTAAAGTGTTTGCTTTGATTGGTGGATTGCATGGATTTAGAGAATTTGATTTGATTAAGAATTTAGAATTAGTTTGTGCCACTCATTGCACGCAATATAAAGAGG
>Ga0116200_10000118_pt1 | contig 20053 bp, 21 predicted proteins | sample Mar14436cmmetaG_FD_94478 | JGI IMG/M metagenome (GOLD analysis project Ga0116200, IMG submission 94478) | Marine hydrothermal vent microbial communities from Guaymas Basin, Gulf of California to study Microbial Dark Matter (Phase II) - Marker... ... | reverse complement strand
TAATCTGGTTGCTCTGTTGACTAAAATATAGATGAATCCTGTAGATCCGAGAGTCCATGCATATATGAGAGGCTTTTTCTCTTTTATAGAATATTTATGCACAAGTAGGAGAGTATTTAGATCTTGCTCAGTAAAAATTATACAGTCTGATATCCTTGATAGTATGGAGATGCTCCTTTCGTTAACCTCTGTTTCATACAGGGCTACATCGATATTGGGGTTGATTCTTGAAAGTTTTTCATATAGAGCGCTAACTTTCCTTTTACCAGTATCCGTAAACCAATAGAGCATTCCTTCATTTAAAGGATCCTTGACGTACCCGTTGTCAACTAGATGTAAGGCTTCAACTTCTAATTTTGTAAGCATGTAGGCTGCTGAGGTACCGATTCTGTTTAGCCCTATAATCGTGACTATTCCATTGCTCATATGTCTGATTCCTAGTTTTCTCTAGACACCGAACAACCTTTCTTAAGAAATATATCTACTAGTTCGTTACCATTCGGTAGCATACCGTGATCATTGTTTAAAAATATATATGCTCTTTCTACTCCCGTCTCTAAAACTTTTTCGGCCAACTCGTTTAGTTCATCGGACGAGTATATATGCGAATACCATTCACTTCTTCCATGAATTCTAAGGTAAACAACATCGGATGAGACATATATTCTATTGAAGGGGAGTCCGTTAAACATAGGAGAATCAGGAGTAACTATTACGATACCATAACTGGACAGTTTTTCCTCGATGTTTGCACGAAACCATGACTCATGACGGGGTTCAATAGCCATTTTATCACCTACGTTACCTATCTTATGAAAGTTTAGTATCCTGCTAAGAATTTTATCTGAATAGCCTAGGCTAGGAGGAAACTGGAAAAGATAATAGTCAATATTGGTCTCTAGCTCCTTGAAAATATCCCTGAACTTATGCCATGTCTTTAAAGATACCTCAGAAAGCTTCCTGAGATGCGTTATACTTCTATGAACTTTAATGACCCATCTAAGCTCGTTTCCTTCTCTTTTCCATCTTAGAACTTGTTTTGGACGAGGGAAGCCATAGAAGCTCATATTGAGTTCTATAGAATTGAACCTTGTATTTTCCACATACCACCTTAGACCATCCGGATTCCAAAAATAGTTCCAGCCTGATGTTCCAATGTAGATTCTCATATATATTCACCAAGGATTATCATAATAAAATATCACTGCATTACTTAAATAGTTACAATGAAAATAATTAAATTAGTCTCAGGTGTCATGATGAGAACCTTCAGGAAAATTAGTGCTTTCCTAATAATTACACTGACATTCTTGATAGGAGTGGATGTCCCGGAGATAAATGCTCAAGTATCAATATCGGGTAAGGTTGTAGATATAAACAACAGACCTCTAACTAATGTAATAGTCGAATTTTATAGCATTGTAAGAAATGTTCTCGTCAAAAAACTTCATACAAATCGGCAAGGAATATTTACTACCTCTATAAACCCAGGTGACTATATTATAAAGATATATAAGAAGGGATATGAATATAAGGAGAAAGGCTTCCACATTACACAGGCATCTGGAGGATTTCTTGGAACCTTTGTCCTAGGCTCGGCCTTTCATATATCACTGGAGGCAAACGAGTTAGTTGCTAAGCAAGGAGACAGAGTAGAGATTGAGGTCGTAGTCGAGAATAAAGGGATCTATGCTGAGGAGGCAAATGTAAACATCTATTATCCTAGCAACTGGGAGGCGAGCTTTAAGACTGAGAACGGTTTAGAGGTAAAACGGGTATCTCTTGATCCCTCGCAAACAAAGAAGTTTAAACTAGCCATAAACATAGGTAGAAACTCGACGGGTATATTCCGCGTTATACTAAGCTTTAATTATTCATCCTTAATCCAAAATGCCAGTATAATATTCTATGTTAAGGAAAGAGACTGGAAATTTTTGAATACAGAGTACCCTTCTATGACTGGTGTAAAGGGAGGATTTTTAAAGCTTAGGATCGATGTCACAAACACCCTCGACGAAACAAGCGACATAAATTTGTATGTAAAGGGACCTGAGAATTGGTCACTTAGACTTGAAGATTCGCAACGAAGAATGATACAAACTGTCAGGCTAAACCCTGGCGCAAAAATATCACTTTACCTATATATCCGCATACCTGAAAACGTGGATACAGGACAATACAAGGTGATCCTGACCGCTGAAAGCAAGGGCGCTATGTCGCACCTTACAGTGAATGTCAATGTGATTGAGGCTAAAGATGAGCTCAGGCTGGAATCATCTCATCCATTTGTAGATGTCTATGCAGGTACATCGGTAGAAATACCCTTTACAGTTATAAATGAAGGATATGGCGGAACCGAGGTCTTTTTTAACTTGAGTATTCCCGATTTCATAAAGGTGCAGGTAATAGACGATCTCGGCAATGTGCTAAGCGGCATTTTCCTCGATGCAGGTTCCTCTCAAAAACTTCGTTTAAAGATCCTTGTTCCAGAGGAATTAAAGCCCCAACCTGTTCCAATACTGTTGATGGCTATTGGAAGAAAAAGCAAATCCACGCTCGAAATGGGTGTAAACATTGTAGCCAGATACAACATTACTATTTTAACAGAGAATTTCTATAAGGAAGTGACTGCCGGAGAGAGAACAAAGTTCATGTTAGAGGTCAAGAACGGTGGTACGGGTATCATAGATGAGCTATCAATATTTGTTGGAGAACTACCTACAGGTATCAAGATCGAGGTTAACCCAAGAACGGTCAAGGATGTTAGTCCTGGTGAGATAGTAAAGTTTACAATAGTCATAGACGTGGACCCAAGTGTTGTTCCGGGATTCTATTTGATACCGATTAAAATTATTGGCGGAGAGATTATGAAAGATAGATTAATACAAGTTTCTGTAAAGTCTAGGAGCGAGATAATATATATCCTATTAGTGATATTACTCATAGTAATCGTAGCCATAAGCATTTATAGGAGGCATATTATGAGTAAAAAGTGATGTTAAAAGCTAACTTTTTAAAATCTACTACATTTGTATTTGACACCATAATTGACGGTAATGATGCATGGTAGTCGTAAGTACTCTACTTATATACTATCTAGCAGGCCTCATAGTAGCTTTTTCGCCATGTCTTTTCCCCGTACTTCCAACTTTTATAACATATATCTCAGCTAAGAAATCCGCAAGAAATCGGGCATTTCTGGCAAGTATCCTTTTTTCTCTCGGTTTAACTTTAAGCTTTACAACTTATAGTCTTCTAGGAGTATTTGCTAAGGAGCTGGTGATGCCATTGCTAACGCTAAGTCTTGAAAACATTATTGCAAGTTTTGCAGTGCTACTAATAGCACTTGGAATAGCTATGCTCACACCTTTCAGGGAGGTAACAGCTCGTATTTCGGTTCCCTCGCTCAAAATCGGTAAAGCTTCTCTTCTTGATGCGCTTATCTTAGGTTTTTTCTTCTCCTTGTTAGCTGCTCCTTGTGCAGCGAGTTCAATACTAGCAATAGTGGCTGGAGTAGTTCTAACATCAGGAGGGGGGTTTGTGACAGCACTTCTTTCAGCCGTCCTACAGATAGTAGTTTATAGCCTTGGAGTGAGTACGCCCTTCATTATATTGGGGATCTTAACTCAAGAGCTGAGTACAAGGATACACAAAAAACTATCCAAAAGCTTTCTCGTGAGATACAACGAGGTCATAACGGCTTTGCTCTTGATCATCTATGGCTCTGCTATTCTTTTATCTCTAGGTAACTTTATTGTATATCTAGACTATGCAAACAGAATAGTTGAGGGTATCTCATATATCCTCTGGATCATCTTTATGAGTTACTTTTCTTTTTCTCTGATTCAGCTTTTAAGGAATCTAGGCGATAAGTATGCTACTCTCCTTTTAGTTTCGTTACTACTGGAACTTGCTAGAATACTACTCAACCTTGTTCATTTATATGTTCCCGATATACGTATCCTCCTGCCGGAGATTGCTCCGAGAGCTATACTTGTTGTGTCATTGCTTGTATATCTTATTATCGTTCCTAAGAAAAGTGCTTTAGCATCTAACAGGATCACCTTGGGCATACTTCCGTTCATAGGCTTATTTGAATCGGGAAACCTTCCGACTATTGTAAACTTTGTATTGATTGTTGAGTTTTTAATTTTCTATCTAAAGTTCAAGAACAGGGAGATTAGATGGATGTCTCTGGGTCTAATGGGATATGTACTCTATGGCTTTAAATCCTACATATTAAATCTGTGTAACGGAGCCTACACAGAAGTATTAGATAGTCTTTTCGTCTCAATATTCTTTGCTTTAGCATTTAGCCTATATCCGATCTCATACAAAAATATACACTCTTCAAGAGATCTGAGAGAAATCTATGAAATATAATTCACATCCCTCAAGAATCTCTTCAATTTTTTCACTATAGTATTATTTAAATTAAGAATGTATTGATTAGGGTTTTCATCAACCTTGATAATTATACCTAGCTTTAGAAGTCTCTGAATAACAGGAGCGCTATCGTATACAGCGGCATATTTCTCAATTCGGTACATAGTAAGTGGTTCGTCTCCGTATTCAAAAAATACCTTTAAGATACGTAGAACTTTTTTGCAATTGTAAAATATTTCTTCTATTTCCTTATTACTCCTATTCTCCTTCATCAGCGAAGACCATTTTCCTCCTATTTTCCAAAATACTCATCAATCTCCTTCTAGCTTCCTCTCCTGTAAGACTACCTATCCTGATAATTTCATCTGCAAGCTCTAGATCCCCTATAGCTTCTCCAATCCATTTCGAGAAATGACCATTTTTTAGGTGATATTCTATAGATTCGATAGGTACATGGGCTATACACCATAGGAGATTTTCCATGTTCCTTGCAATCCACCCAACTGGGCGATCATCGTCATAATAAAACTGGAAAATCATATGCTCCGGAACGTCTCTTATCCAAGCCAATTTTAGACGCATCTTTTTATTTTTGAATGCATCTATGAGACGTGAGAAAAAGTCTGAAAAAATGCTTATGTAAACCGAGTAAGCTTCCAGCGCTGACCCGTAAGGACTAAAATAGGTATGCACGTCACCTGGCCCTCCACCCTTTGTATTCATATAGTATAGGTGGTCGCTCACCGTTAAGAGCCTCCAAATGTAAACCGCGGTATCATCCCCGAGATTTTTAACAATTTTCTCACTCTCCTTTATTCTATTAAACGCATCATACTGCATGCTGTTCATCAGCCATGCCGTAAGATCTCTCTCAATATCTGCCCACGAGATAGTCATATGCTCTGGCACATCAATTTCATCTACGGGATCTAATTTTTCCACAACCTCGGCTGGCGTCATGAAGCAAAGATGCTTCCATTTAAGAATTTCGTCTGGAAGCCATTTTAAAAACTCGAAGATTCCTGTCTCCCTCGGAAAATGTTCACCGAATGTTTCATAGTCCATGCATATATTGATCAACTGTCCAGGCGTGTACGCTAACCATACTGCATACTTATCTGCAGTTAAAGGGTATTCGCTCCACCATCTCGCATTAAATCGAAAGCCTATGTCGTCGGAAAGCCTATAGTTTCTCATAAGCACTCTAAGGTTTAATCCCTTAGCCTTATAGAGATAGTTTGGCGACCTCCAACCTAATATCCTTTCAACTCCCTCAGTAAAAACTGCTTTATAACCCATTTTCTCAAAAATTAAGGCTATTCTATTATTGTATATGAACTCCGTATTCTCAACGTTTACTGGTTCAATTCCAAATAATTCCCTCATTTTCTCTCGATGATCACGTATTTGTGTCTCAAATTCTTCTTCGCTGAAGATGCTAGCTAGAGAGTGGTAGAATGTCTGGTCAAGAAACTCAACCATACCTGTATCAGCAAGTTGCTTAAAAGATTCTATAACCTCAGGCGCCCATTTTTCGCATTGTTCAATAAATACTCCAGATAAGCTATATGTGACCTTAAATTTCCTATTTTCATATCTATACTCTTCTATCTTCTCCAATATTATCCTATTAGCGGGCAAGTACGCTCTCTCTGCAGCCTTCCTAATAACAAACTTATTCAGGTAATTATCAAAATATATTTCCTTTAGGTCCTCAAAAGTTATATCCCTTTTCCTAACTTTAAGATCTATTAGTAGTTTAGAAAAATTCTTTTGAAGGCGATAAGGTTGATGAACTTCAAACATCAAAATAATAGGTTTAATGTTTAGGTCAGCCATCTAAGACATCCTAAGATTACTTGGACGCCTTGTATCTCTCAATAGCCTTTGAAATCTTTTCTTTTGCGACAGCTGAGCCTCTCCATTCTTTTACCTTCACCCATTTACCGGGTTCAAGCTCCTTATAATGTTCGAAGAAATGCTTAATCTTTTCTTTCACGGCATCTGGAATATCGTCAACATCCTTTATGCTATCAAATCGTGGATCTACTTTACTTACCGGGACAGCTATAACTTTCATATCGTAACCTTTCTCATCCTCCATTTCTAGTAGTCCAACAGGTCTTGCTTTTATCACACTACCGGGGATCACTGGATCATACCCTAGCACTAAAACGTCTACGGGATCCCCATCCTCTTCTAAGGTACCAGGGATGTATCCGTAGTTAAATGGGTAAACCATAGATGTGAAGAGTATCCTATCGACAAACAAAGTTTCTGTCTCCTTATCCATTTCATATTTTATATTACTACCCAGTGGAATCTCTATGAGAACATATACTTCGTCTGGTGCATTTTTTCCAGGTGTGTTCAGTACCATTCTTGTCACCTCTTATAATATTCCAAGAAGTATCTTTAAATATTGCTTAAAGTTAGAGGGTGTGTGACTGCCTTTCAATGTGTTTTCTGTGATATAATAGAAGGAAAGGAGCCTGCCTATATTATATATGAAGACGAGAAAGTAATAGTATTTTTAGATAAGAGACCAGTGAACCCAGGGCATTTGCTTGTTGTTCCTAAAAAACATTATAGGAACATCTTTGAGATACCTGAAGAAATACTCTCACATCTCATTGTAGTTGTTAAGAAAATGTCTATAGCATTGAAAGAAGCTCTAAATGCTTCAGGTGTAAGGCTTATCCAAAATAATGAAAGATGCGCGGGGCAAGAAATTTTTCATATTCATTTTCATGTTATTCCCTACTATCAAGTCATAAAATTTAAAAGTGATAAGGAGAGCGTAAGCAAGAGATTAATCTCTTGGATAAAATCTAATGCTTCGGCAGTATATTAGTAACATTTTTAGCAAAAACAATGTGCCACCACAGCAGGTCTTTTCGAAACGATAAAATTATTGTAATAGGGAAAAATTAAGAAGAACGTTTACATGGTCTCGTAGCGACAATGTTTACTCCTAAATCCAGTATATTCTCTACTATAACGTCACCGATTTCAACGGGTGCTTCTACCTCAATCTCTGAAAGATATTTCATAATATCTCGTATTCTTTCCTTCGGTACAGGTCTGTCAGATTTTACTGATACCGTCGGAAGATCACCGTTCTTACATCTTACAACACTTATTACTGTCCTCTTTGGAGCGGTAGCTTCTTCTACTGCATAACGTTTTCCTCTCATGCACGTAAAACCCTTGACGTCAACTACATTTTTTCCCTTGAGAACAACTTCTATTTCACACCCAAGTGGACAAACTATACACGTGATTTTAAGCTTTTTAATATCAAGACTCATGCAGGAATCACCTCAAGAGTAAGTTTGTTCTCAATATTGGAAAGTTCTTCCTTTAAAATTGTAACTCTAATCATTTCAGCAGGTTTTACAACTGGTAATTTAATTTCCTTACCTATTTCTCTAAAAACTAGCTTGACTTTTCTCTCAGGTTTCTTCACCCTTAAGTATAATAGAACATCCCGTCTCCCACTTATGTAATGTGGAACTGCAAGCCTCACATTTCTGCCCTTTAGCAATGGCTTCCACCTTATACCGTAGATACCTTTATTCCTAACATATATAGAGGCTCCCTCAGCTGCAAGTTCTCCCTGCTCCACAACATAGTCAACTAAATCGTTTATTAATAACGCATTTCCGACAACAAAGATTCCTGGAATACTGGTTTCTAGGAGTTCATTAACTACGGGTCCTCTTGTAGAGGGATCTAGCAAGATACCATTTTTCTCGAGAGGTCTAAGATATGGAATTAAACCAGCTGAAATAATGACGGTATCACATTCTATTACCTTCTTACTTCCTTTGATAGGTTGAAGACGAGCATCCACTTTAGAGACAATAACCTTTTCTACCCGCTTACTTCCCCGAATCTCTGTCACTACATGCTGAAGATATAATGGTATCCCAAAGTCTTTTAGGCACTGAACAATGTTCCTTGTTAAACCTCCAGGATAAGGCATTATCTCTATAACTGCTTTAACATTCGCACCCTCCAATGCAAAGCGACGAGCCATAATTAAACCGACATCTCCTGAACCGACTATGACAACCTCCTTCCCGGGCAATACGCCGTAGATATCCATCAAAGTTTGTGCCTCACCGGCAGTAAACACTCCACTTACCCTATCTCCTACAATACCTATCTCATGTACATGTCTCTCTCGGGCCCCACCAGCATAAATAATACTCTTAGTGTCAACTTTAATATCCCATCAGGTGTAATAACCCTAATAACTTTCTCAAAATTTGAAATAGTTTCTATACTATGAACGTACGCGTTTAAAAGGTATTCAATACCAAGCTTACTAAATCTATCAATTAGTCTATATGAAAATTCGGGACCTGTTAGATCTTCTTTAAAATAATGTAGTCCAAAACCAGTGTGTATACATTGCAGAGGAATTCCTCCAAGTCTCTCAGACCTTTCTATTAGAATAGTTTTCAAACCAAGCTCCATGGCTTTGATAGCACTTGCAAGCCCTGCAGGGCCCCCACCGATTACGACTACATCATAGTCATTGTTCATTCCTTTCACCTCTTAGAAGACACTTAATATCACACATTCCATACTCCGAACCCTTTCCTCTCATTGTAACTTCCCATAGAGGAATCTTAAGTTCTCTAGAGATAATTCTTGCTATCTTCAATCTGCAATATGATCCCTGGCATGTCCCAAACATAGCTAGAGTTCTAAACTTTACGCCATCTAAGGTTACGGTTTTTGCTCCTATCTTTCTTATTCGTTTAATAGCTTCTAATATCTCAGCTTCCGTAACTTCCTTGCATAAGCAGACAATCTTACCATATGAGGGTTTTTCCCTGATAAGTTTCTCTTTTTTCTCTAGAGGAAGATTAGAAAACCTTTGAATACCTTTCCTGTAAGGATTCCATCTTCTTTTCTGGACAAACTTTACCTCGTATTTCCTTTCTAGAAGTTCTTTAACATAATATGCTATAGCTGGTGCAGATGTTAAACCAGGCGATCTAATTCCTGCAACATTTACAAACCCCCAGGGGTCTTCGTAAGCTTCTATTATAAAGTCTCCGGTAGAAGGTTCAGCTCTAAGTCCAGCAAATGTCTTTATGATATAACTCTTAGGAGGAAGCTCCTTAACAAGCTTTTTAGCCTCATTCCATACAAAGCTTAATCCTTCATGTGTCGTAGATCTATCCTCTTTCATCTCTCTCTGAAGGTCCTGAGCCGAAGGACCTATCATCAGTGAATTCTCAACGGTTGTGATGACATATACTCCCTTTGATATAGGAGTTGGAGTAGGGTGAAGTATCCTTGTCACCTTTGGGAAAGCGCTTTCGTCAAACAGGTAGTATTCCCCTTTCCTCGGGTGTATAGTGAAATAATCGATGCCTACCATGCAGGATATCTTGTCGGCGAACAAGCCCGAAGCATTAATTATTATGTTGGCTTCGATGAACCCCTTGTTCGTCTCAAGCCCTTTCACCTCTCCTTCTCTCACCCTTACTCCTTTTACTTCCGTCTCAAGGTGTAGAATAACACCGTTATCTACGGCATTCTCCACCAGACCTATCACGGCCTCCCAAGGAGACATTTGTCCAGCAGTTGGAGCCCAAAGAGCTCCCTGAGCATTAGGAGATATATTAGACTCCAGATCATTAAGCTCATCTTTGTAGACAATTTTAATGCCTGGAACTCCATTCTTCTCGCTCCATTCCATGTACTTCTGAAATTCTTTAAAATCTTCTTCATCAAATGCAACCATCAATTCGCCAGGCCATTTTACTGGTATGTCTAGCTCCTCTGCCCATAGGTGCCATAACCTATTGCCTTCTGAGCAAAGTCTTGCCCTTAGAGGGTGTTTCTCGGGATTCTCCTCATGCCCCGGATGTATAATACCAGTATTTGATTTACTTGTACCCCATCCCACATCGACTTCCTTCTCTATAAGATGCGCTTGTAATCCTTCATATTTACTCAAAACACGGGCTATCGACGAGCCAACAATACCTGCCCCTATTATAGCGATTTTTAGCACTTTTCCACCTTGAGAAGATTAAGGCTTACTGAAACATTGTTGTTTTTCCAAATAAACGAAGATATTTATAAACCAATCTTTTGAGGCGTAAAAATAGGTATCAAAAATGGAGTTTGGGGTTTCTCTAATCTATAATCCTACTTCCAGAGAGGCTTATCCCAAAGATTTAACCATGTACCAATTTTCTCACTAAGTGCGGTTCTATATATTCTTTGTGCGATAGCTATATCCTCGCAAGCCATCCCAAAGCTATCAAAGAATATGATCTCATCATCCGAACATCTACCTTTCTTTTTCCCAGCTACTATCTCTGTAATCTCAGTAACGTCAGTGTTATTAATCCTGTGTTTTCGATACAGCCTGCCTAAAACTCCTCTCTCATAACTCTTTATCTGCTCCCAATTATCAACTACAATTCTATCAGCTTTTAAGACCGCATCCTCGCTAAATTCCACTACACCAAGCTGGATGTAAAGCTTAGCTTTCTTCATGTGATATTCCTTAAAGTAGGGCTTCTCAGCCGAGGTAGCCGTTACTATAACATCGCTACTCTCCACAATAGTCTCAAAGTCCTCGACAACGTCTATTCGGGAAGAAAAGGGGGATTGGAGAGAAGACTCAACAGCCTTATCATGATCTATATCATATAGCAGAATCCTAGAATTTCTAACGACAATGGGTAGCATTCTCAGCAGAGTTTTTCCGATTACACCTGCGCCAACTATTCCCAGATTCTGCATATCTGAGGGTTTAAGATACTTTACTGCTAACCCCGCCAGTGCGGCAGTCCTAACCGCGGTTATTAGCGTGCCATCCATTATTGAAAGAGGAACACCATTATATGGATTGCTTAGAATAATAATGTCTATGCCTAGCGGTAAATCATATCTAGAAGGATTATGAGGGTATCCAGCAGCCCACTTAATACCTGCTAGATCTATTTCTCCATCAGCATATACAGGCATAGCTACGAAGTGCCCTCTGTACTCGTCTCCATCATAGAAATCCAGTAGCGTCTTAGGAGGCATACACACTTTTTTCTCAGCGTAAAGCTTCAAAATATGTTCAACATCATTTAATGCCTTTTCCGTGTCAAATAATCCAGCTTTTATAACATCTTCCTGCTTTAGATAAAGAATTTTTAGTTCAGACATATAATTTCTCAATAAACTCTTAGGTTAATTAAATATTTTGGTGGAAAGTATTTCCACCAGTTTACTAACTACCTACAAAGTATGGAATTCATTTCTTATAGTAGAAGTAGACGTCTATCATCTTTGAGATATAGTAGCTGTGAGTTATAACAGCTAAGACTATTAATGTTTCAAGAGGTCTGAAGAACAGACTTCCAAGGAAGACAATAAATAATCTTATGTCCCTAGATGCAAATGTTCTAATTCTACCTATTTCCGATACAGCTACCTTTAGGTTGGTGACTCCCTGGGCGTGAATATAGCTGACCATAAAACTTCCAAAGATAGCGGTGATGCCTATGATAAAGGCATGCCATCCATAAAGCCAAAATGCTATGAGAGTAAGCATCGAGTTGACAAACGCATCTGCAATTCTGTCTAACAACGAATCGAGGAAAGCACCAACAGGAGATGACATATTTCTAGCCCTAGCCAGCTCGCCGTCTACGCCATCAATTATCGATGCAAGCTGTACGAGTATTCCTGCTATCGGATCGAGACGCCAAAGGTAAAGTAATGCTCCTACTATTGCTGTCAAAAAGCTTATTAGCGAAACCTGGTTCGGGGTAACTGGTATATTATATTTTAATATCAGGTTTGTAATTCTACTTGAAAATTTTCTGTTTATATGGCGTGAAACTGGGCCGTCCGTACGTTTCCCAACAATCTTTCCCATTCTTCCACCACCTCTTCAACAACTCTTTTCCTAATACCATGAAGAATAGAGTAATAATCCTTGGGTAAATCCAACTCGGTCCAAGGGATACCGGTTATATCTGCTACAAGAACCCTATAGCCTTTTCTGACTGCAGAGTTCAAGATATCGCTAAGTTTAACGATGTAGTTGTCCTTAACAACTTCACAAAGCAGTTTAAATATGCTCTTCTTCATGAGAAAAACTCCAGCATCAACATAACTCCAGCTCGTTAACCCTTTGGCAACCCTTAAAACTTTATGGTTATGAGATTCTATAAGCGTAGCCTCCTCGACGTCAACATAGAGCGGTTCTTTATCACCCGCAATTATGATATCACCATCTCCAAGTTTATCCCTTTCCAAAATCTTTTGTAGAACACGAGGTGGATATACGTGGTCTGCCATAGAAACAAAGAATTTATCTGACTCTACATGTTTAAAGCCAAGGTAAAGGCTGTAGCCATTCTCTCTTGATATCTCGTCATTAATAACGAATCTTACATCTAAATCATTAAAGTACTTCTTAATGATGTTCTCAATCATGCACTTATTTTCTGCGTTAACCACTATAAGCATTCTATCAACACCAGTAATCTTAAGGCTCGTTATAGGATAAGCTATGAGAGGCATGGAGTTAACTTTTACAATAACCTTTGGTTCACAGCTTATTTTCCTAAATCTTTCACTCATTCCAGCTGCCAGTATTATAGCTTCTAGCTTCATGTTAGATCGCCGAAATGAGGAATAATAAAGTAATGTTGGGTGAAGACAGAGAGGTGAATGTACAAGTAATCCTGTTTATTTATACTTACCAGAGTATTTTAAGATTACTCTATGAAGAGAGACTGTTCAGCTAATATTTCCTAGGTTTGTTGTCTCTAGAATGTGAGTAAAGCGGGAAAACTCTGCCAAAAAAGCCAAACCCCTATAGTATAGTAGAGGAAACTTAGATTTCTATTAAACTTTTCTTGTACGAGAACATTCTTAGCTTGAGGAATAGGTTTAAGAAACATTCTAAACCACTATTACAATTCTTATCGTTATCTTCTTAAAAGAGGAAGTATGTGAAGAAACATATCTGTGCATGAGGGTAAGGTATTATGGAGTTTGGAATTGACATAGGGATATTCTATCCTTATTATAGTATTGAACAGGCTTTACATCTTACTGAGGAAGCAGGCTTTGAATATATCGAATATCCATGTGAATATTTCAAAGATTATGACGAACATGGCCTAGAGAAACATATGAAAGAAGTTGCCAAGATTGCAGAGGCATATAGTATAAAGCCTTACCAGCTACATGCAACATATGGTGAGATAAACTTTCAATTAGCTTCGAGTGAAAAGAAAGTTAGAGAGGAGGCTACACGCAAGATAGAAGAATGGATAAGATATGCGAGTATGTTAAATGCTCCTATTCTCGTCATCCATCCTGCATTTATCCGTCCATTACAGGATGCAACATATATGGAAGCCACAAAACGGATAGCTGAGATAAACGTTAAGCTAGCGAAGAGACTTGCGAGAACTGGCGAAGAATATGACGTTAAAATAGCTTTTGAGAACTGTCCTGAACCCTGGTTTGGAGGTAGCCCAGCCGACTTTCTTTGGCTGATATCTAGAGCTAACTCCGACTATATTGGTGCCTGCCTAGATACAGGACACGCTAACATTAACCAGCTTGACGTCGCTCAATCAATTAGACAACTTAGCAACCACCTTATAGCTACTCACATACATGACAATAATGCTAGACATGATCAACATTATCTACCTCTTATGGGTACAATAGACTGGAAAGAAGTAATGAGAGCTTTTAAAGACATTAGCTATAAATACCCACTAATTTTCGAAGTTCGGGGAAACATGAGAAAAGGGATAAACTTAATCAAATAAAACTGTTAAAAATGATAGTAAAATATCTCACTAGTCTGACATAAGATGATACTATTCTGGGTTTCATAATCCTGAATGCTGACTACTATTTTTACTGTTGACTTAAGAGATACCAGCAAGAGTGCATGGTTAAGATATTTTTCTATCCTGCATGAATCTTTAGTACTTTCGCTTTTCTTCTGCTTCAGGTGTGCTGTCAACTTAAGCACCTCTTAGTGCTATTGCTTTGAGCCTTTCTAGTCCGTCAGTGCTAGGTAATGGCCTTAGAGGCTTCCCAAAGCTTAGGTGAACTCTAGCATAGTTGCGGAAGCTAGCTCAGGCATAAACAAGCCTCAGAGCATAGATAAGCAACCTTTCAGATGATGGGAAAATCAAACATTATCTATTCGTGTACAATTTATAACCATTTGTACGAAACATTTATATAGAAGTATTAACAGATTTTATGCTAGCTAACTTGCGTACTTCTTACCTTGTACACCTCGATTTAGATAAATCCTAAACTTGCTGTGTTATGGGTGATAGGTATGGTTAGAACAGTTGTATTAGGTCTGGGTATGGTTGGAACAATATTTAGTGTGGGACTAGAGAGTATAAAGATGGGCGAAATAGAACCGCATGGAGTTCCACTAGCAAATATCGAGCTAGGCATAGATATTGACGAGATCGAAATAGTCGGTTCTTTCGATGTGGATGCGAGGAAAGTGGGACAGACACTGTATGATGTAGCCAGAGGATTCTATGGTATGGAAGAGGTACCTGGAACACTAAAGAATGTTAGAGTGTATCCTGGAATTAGTATAAATTTGGTTGATGACCTGTTCCCAGTAAAAAACATTAGCGAAGACTACCAAGAGGCCTTGGATAAGGTATACGAATTGCTGAAGAGACTTAAACCAGATGTTATAATAGATGTAACTACGACCCAAGAAGGTGAAGTGTACGGAGACTGGAGCAAGTATGAGGAAGACGTCTTAGACGGCGTTGCCGCTCCTTCGCAGATCTATGCTTACCTCGCATTAAGATATGCACAAGAAGTTCGGCCCATCGCATATATTAACTTAATACCAACTCCTGTTGCTAACAGTCCAGCCATAGTTGAAGCCGCCGAGAAATATGGAGCCCTCATACTCGGAGACGATGGAGCCACTGGAGCTACCCCACTAACTGCAGATCTTCTAGAGCACCTGAGGGAGAGGAGTCGCAGAGTATACTCGATTGCTCAGTTTAATATCGGTGGGAACACCGATTTCCTAGCACTCCTTGATGACCGCAGGAACAGAGCAAAAAGATTCACAAAGTCAAGCGTCGTTCAGGATATTCTAGGCTACGATGTTCCGAATTATATTAGACCAACAGGATATCTTGAACCCCTTGGAGATAAAAAGTTTGTAGCCATGCACATAATGTATAAATCATTCAACGGTGCTGTAGACGAGATAATCGTCAATATGAGGATAAACGACAGTCCAGCATTGGCAGGTTACATGGTCGACCTAGCTAGATTAGGCAAGCTAGCTCTAGACGCAGGGCTATGCGGCACGGTATACGAGATAAATGCCTTCTACATGAAAAAACCAGCACCGCTCGGATCAAAGAATATTGCAAGGATACTAGCGTACCATAAGCTCCTAAAACTGATAGAGGACATCAGAATCCGCAACATGATAAGAGAAGAACCACTTGTCGAGTAAAATTTTTAGTTTTTATTATTTCAAGTATACTCTTTCGAATTGTTTCATAAAGCATATTTTTATCAATTATCAAGTTGGACTGACTGGTTCTGAGGAGGGTGTTTAATCATACTAGGTAATCCTGCACACAATTAGAATGTATATGGTTTCATTTTTTACATAATGTTATAGACGCTAGATACCTAGCTTAGTACTTCTCAAATTAGAATCTACACCTCTTTTCTCCTATTGGGGGATAGGGAAGCAGTCCACCCATTAACTCATCTCTTTTGATTAATGTAGTTAGTTATATATTGTATTGATAATTTGTATTTATGGTGATACATTTTGTACAAAGTCAAAATATTGTCAGGATATAGGGTCAGTATTCCTAAGGATGTTAGGGAGAGGCTTGGACTTAAGATTGGGGACGAGTTAATCTTAGAGGTGGAGGGAGCTAAGATTATTTTAAAGGTGCCGTTTCTACCAGAAGATCCGGTCTTCGGTCTCTATGGATTAGTTGAAGTTAAGGAGCAGGAGATGATAGATGCTGAAACAGCTGTAGTCTTAGAATTGAAGAAAAAGATGGAGAGAAGTGAAGGTCCATGTTCTTCGTAGACTCTACAGTATTCATCAAATGGGTTTCAGCTAGAAGGATTCTTACACTAGAGGAAGCCGTCTCTGGCTACGTATTGTTCAAAATTAGTCGAGGAGAGGAGGCGTTAACTACAACTCTCGTTAAAGACGAGGTTCTAATATGGATTTCAAGATACAGAGTGAGTAAAATCAAGGATTTCATGACTAATTTAAGGGCATTATTTTCGTTAAATATAGTTTATCCGACGTTAGAGGATGAATGGAATGCTGTACATAAAATTGGAAAGTATCCACTAGGGATCAGCGATTTGATAAATTTGAGTGTTATGGAAAGACTCGGCATAAAGGATATAGTTTCACTAGACAAAGGTTTTGATAGCTATCCTAATGTAAGAAGAATCTTTTATGAACTTAAAAGGGAAGAAGGATTCAGAGATTTCCTAGAAATTTTGCATCAGAGAAACATGAGAGTTGAAGGCTTAAGACTGTAATCGTCCGTCGATAATATGGATCGTTCTTCTAGCGTATTCCGAAGCTAACTGGTCATGTGAAACCATTATAATCGTACAACCATCTTCCCTATTTATTTCCCTAAATATTTGAAGAACAGTTCTCTTAGATTCTAAATCCAGGTTTCCGGTTGGTTCGTCTGCTAACAATAGTGGTGGATTATTTATTAACGCTCTAGCAATAGCTACTCTCTGTTGTTCTCCACCACTTAGCTGACTTGGTATGTTCTTGGCCTTATGCTCTAATCCTATTCTTCTTAAAAGGGAAAGAGCTTTCTCCCTGCATTTTCTTACAGGATATCCGTTGATGATCATTGGTAGAGCGACATTGTCAAGTACCGTAAATTCTTGAAGTAGGTTATAGAATTGGAAGACTACCCCAATATTCTTAAGCCTAAATCTGGCCAGCTCTTCTTCTCCCATATCTAAAACATTAGTGCCGCAGATCTGCACTTCTCCTCTAGTCGGAGTATCCAATGTGGCAACAATATTTATTAGAGTAGTCTTACCGCTTCCTGAAGGTCCCATGATACAAATAAACTCTCCTCTTTCCACTATTAGATTTACATTCTTTAAGGCTACTACTGGTACACCATCCTTATACACTTTGGTTACATCCTTTAGGACAACTATTTTATCCAAACCTAATCACCTCTACAGGCTTTAGCACGGAGGATTTATAAGCGGAGTACGAGCAGGATATCCCCGATACCACGAGAGAGAATAGGAAACTTTCAAAAATCGTCTTGGCGGTAAACACGAAGTTTATCCTAATGCTCTCGGCAACGAACTCGACGGAGATTGCCCCTATAGCCTTAGCGAATCCATAAGCTATAACTGTACCAAGAATAAATCCTAGTACACCGTAGACGACTGCTATAAACAAGAATATCAAGAGTATTTCGATAGAGGTTGCACCTATTGCTTTCAGAATTCCAATATCCCTCTTCTTGGATTCTGTTAGGAGAATCATAACGTTCATTATGCCCAAACCGGTTACCGCAACAATAGTATCCATTAAGACTGCGATAAAGAACTGTTCTGTGTTTATAAGTTTCATGATATTCTCAGCGATTTTGCCCCAATCCTTAGCGTTAAACCCTTCTGAGCAAAGTTCTTCTGCAATCTTCTCTGCAATGCTTGGATCTCTGAGCTTTACAGCAACATAATTTACTTTCTCCTTTAATCCAAGGTAGCCTTCTATAGTATAGATACTACAGTAGACAACTGATTCATCTAACTGCTTTATACCAGTATTATACACCCCGACAACCCTAAATTCCTCTATCACACCATTGGGAAAAATAATTCTGACGGTCTCATTCAACGTGATTTTTAGTTTATCAGCTAGACTCTTACCCAATACTATTTCTTTTCCTTTGAACCTGAAAGTTCCATTAGCTAAGTATTTATTTATTCCGGAAGTCTTCTCCTCCAAAAGAGGATCTACCCCTATCAGATGGACGCTTGAAATTCTATTACCCTTACTTATAATCGCATAAGATATTATTCGGGGAGAGTAACCCTCAACATCTTCTACTTTTTCGAGGAAACTATAAAGTCTACTCGTATTAGGGATATAGCTTTCATTTTCACCAGGAGAAATCTCAATATGTGGAATAGTTAAACCCAAAGATTTTTCTAAAGTAGCCACGATTAACCCATTTAGGAGAGCATAAGAGAACAAGTATAGTGCAACCGCGCCAGAAATAATCATTACAATGATAAAAGATTGCTTTTTCTAACTACCAAGAAATTTGGACACCGTAAACAGCACAAACCTTAGGCAAACCATGCCCTAACACCTAACAAAATTGTAAATTTCTTCCTTTATCTTTAAGACGAAATCATTGTTACGAAAAACCTCTGAAGCAATCATGCATTGGACAGACAGACCATCTAGGATAGCAGTAAAAATCAAAGCTTTAACCTTTGGATTCGACACGTTATTCTCTTTGAAAAATTCATAGACAACCTGTTGAAGACTATCGTAGGCCATTCCTAGGAAAAACTCTCTTCCACATGCCTTCAATTCATAGTATAACCCAGCTAAGAAAACTATCGTTTTTAAATCATGTTTAAGCGAGAAATTTAAAGCTAGACCAATAATATCATAAATCTTCTCTCGAAAACTTTTGTCAGAATATATTATTCTCTTTAAAGGTAGAGCAACAATTTTAGCCACTAATATCTGTAGAACATTTTCAGCAATTTCCAACTTAGATTTAAAGTAATGGAAAACTGCGCCTTTAGAAAAACCAGACTTCCTAGCAATTTCATCAACAGAAACTTTAGAATAAGGTTTACTTAAGAATAGCTTCAAGGCGGTAGACAATATCTTCTCTTTACTAGACTCCTTATCTCTCATAACATACCGACCGGTCAGTATGTTAAACTCCGGCTTAAATATTTATACATTTCGATAACAGTGGAGTCTATGATCTTTCAGTAAACGTTTAGGATCGCGAAACTGACAGTAAAAGCGTATGATTAGACATATAGTTCTGCCATTTTTAAACTCCATAGCCGAGAATATCCGACAAAGCATTTGTTATATTCTTCTATACCAAAACTTCTAGGGGTAAATGAATAGGTTAATATTGCACTAATGTTGAATTAGATAGGAAGGTTGCATATGTATAGTCAAAGGATCCTAGATTTAGCGCGTGGTATCATTGAAGGAGAAATAACTGTTGCTATCTTTGACCTGGATAAAACATTGTGGACGCACGAGGATGTTTCTTCTATGCATCCTCCTTTTAGAAAAATAGATAAGTATAAAGTTGTGGATTCCCGTGGAGACATTATCGTCTTGTATCACTGTGTAGAAGATTTGCTCAAATTTCTACGTGAGAAAAATCTGAAAATCGCTGTGGCTAGCTGGAATATCTTTGACAAAGCTTACCAAGCGCTCCAGACATTCGATTTAACAGAATACTTTGACTACTTTGTGATAGAGTTTCATCCACATAAAGAGGAGATGATAGAGAAGATAAAGAGAAAGTTCAATGTTGACGTAAGTAAGATGATATTCTTCGATGATAACCCTGAAATTATAGAT
>Ga0116200_10000117_pt1 | contig 20055 bp, 23 predicted proteins | sample Mar14436cmmetaG_FD_94478 | JGI IMG/M metagenome (GOLD analysis project Ga0116200, IMG submission 94478) | Marine hydrothermal vent microbial communities from Guaymas Basin, Gulf of California to study Microbial Dark Matter (Phase II) - Marker... ... | reverse complement strand
TTTATCGCTCCTAAGGACGTTAGGGAATATAAACGTAACCTTGGTATTATCTCCTATGTATTAAAGTTTCTCCTCGACTACTCTCTAGATAATGATGCCAGTATAGTTGTAACTAACATGAAGATTAACGATAAAGTGTTTGGCGATCCATTTGTTTCTATATTCATTTCTAAAAGGCTCATTATTGAGAGAACTGGTGAAAGGGAGAGAAGCGTACGTTATCTTTTCCCGTTATCCTCGAAAACATCAAGATTTACGATAGAGAGAAACGGTCTTAGATAGATGCTAACGTGGAAGTTATACTCCAAGACACAATCAGTATGCCTATAGTTTCAAGAATCATGTTTGCGATGGACGACTTATCTCTTTCCCATTTTGTTCTGTACTCGTACACTCCTATTACAGTTGCAAAACAGATTATAACTATGATGCCTACGATCCAGTAAATCCTTAGAATGCCCATTATCGCACCAACCGCGACGGCCAATAGCATATATAGATATTCTCTTTTCGCCTTCATGTCGTACCAACCAATATTTTTATTTACTTTATCTATATATACTCGTTGTAGGCTTTATGATGAAAAAATCGCTTTCACCGCTCGACGCGTTTTTACTTTTAGAATGTTTTAAGGAATATGAGGGTGCTAGAATAAAGAAAGTTTACAGCGTAGATGATGAAACTATCCTATTCAGGATACGAAGCTATCATGGTAACAATGCATTGCTATTTAATACCAAGCTAGGGCTTTTTCCCATACATACTCTAGAGATCAAGACTATGAATCCAAGCCCGTTTGTAGATAGGCTAAGGAGCGACATAAACAGTTCAATCATCGAAGGTATCTCCCAAGTGAATGGCGACCGGATTTACTGTATGTTTCTGAGAAGAAGGGATTACTTCTACCGATTATACCTTGAATGGATTAGAGAGGGTAATATTGTACTAACAGACAAGGACGGTATAATCCTATATGCACTTAGAATGAGGGAATACAGGGATAGAAAAATACTGCAAGGAGAAAAATACAAGCCTCCTCCTCTAAAAGGTTGTGATCCCCTGTTGTTTGATTACTGCTTAAGTTTTGACAGAAAGTATGGTAATAAGAAAGTAATCACGGTCTTGGCTCAATCACTTAATACGCCTCTCGAAGTACTGCTAGAATCTCTCCAGAGAAATAATATAGATCCCAATTCAAAAATTATATCCCTCGACGAGAATGTGGTTGCGGGCATCATGGATGATATAAGGAAAATCACTAAGGAGGCACTAATACACCGTCAGTTTTACGCCGTATATAGCAACGGTAAGATCGCAGGTATATTCCCGTTCTTACCAACATACATAGATGCTGAAGTCAAGCGCATAGGTAATGTTTGTTCAGAACTTGAAAAATATTTTCAAACAATTTACGAGGTGATCAAGACAGATAAAGAGAGTAAACAGGGAAGAATATACGTTATTCTCGAAGCTATCAGAGATTTTGAAGAAAAATCGAAAAAGTTAAGATTAGTAGCAAGAACTTTGGAAAATGAGTATAACAAGTATAACAGGCTGATAGAAGAATATGCTAATCTAAAGAAGAGTGGACAGAATTATGACCGAATTCTTCAAAAACTGAAACAGATCGAAAACAACATTGGGAAAATAGACTTTGCAAAGGACATAATATTTCTTAAGATACGTGGTATAGATGTTTCACTGAAAGCATCCCATTCACTATATGATAACATCTCATCACTATACGATCAAGCTAAGGAGTATGAGAGAAAAATAGTTAAGGCAAAGCAGGTTCTAGAAGAATATAACAAAGACAGATGCAAAAGACTCCAAGAGGTACAGGTAATACGTCATTTTCCCAGGAAAAAATGGTATGAAAACTTCAGATGGTTCATATCCTCAGACGGATACCTTGTTGTAGGAGGTCGTGATGCAAGCCAAAACGAAACTCTAGTCAAAAAATTCTTAAGAGAAAACGATCTCTTCTTCCATGCGGACATCAGGGGAGGCTCTATTGTCATAGTGAAAACAGAAGGAAGGGAAATTGACGAAAATACGATCAGGGAAGCCGCTGTCCAAGCAGCAGTCTACTCAAAGGCGTGGGAGCTAGGTCTATATTCTATTGACGTTTACTGGGTATACGGTCATCAAGTTTCCAAAACACCACCATCAGGCGAGTATTTAACAAAAGGATCGTTCATGGTATACGGCAGAAAGAACTACATAAAGAATGTTCCCCTGGAACTTGCATTAGGATATAGTATTGAGTTTTCACAAAACTTCTTCTGGTATAAAATTATTGCTGGTCCGAGAATTCCAATAGAAAACCATTCTGATCTGGTCTTTTTGCTTCAGCCTGGAAGGCTCGAAAGAGATCTTGTGACTAAAAAGATTATTGCCCAGATTACAGATTTTACCAAGAAAATTGTTAATAAGAAGATTTCATTCGACAAGCTACGTGAGAACATTATCTATCATTTGCCTAAAGGTAGATATTATCTTGTGAAGCATTATAGGGTTAGAAGATGAGATACAGGATAGAGAAGATAGTCGAGAAAGTACCTATAATTAATAATGAGATAAGCATGCTAGATGCGATTAGGGTATTTACGGAAAAACATATTCCTATACTAGTTTTGAAAGATACCTATATAACTATAGATAGAATTCTAGAGATGCTCTTACATCACCGAGAAAATCTATGTGACGTACTGCTTAGCGATGTTTCGCCCTATGGTGTTAAGCTTAATGCTTTTATGAAAAGAACGAGTTTTAGAAATATAATTATGAAGGTAAGTACCCTTAGTGGGAAATATGCTATAGTTAAATCAGATAAGGCATCTATCCTTGGCGCTATCACTCCTCGATCCCTTTTTTCATACTTTAAGAAATATCTTACGCTAAGTGATATGAGGTATTTTCTCTATCGGAATATTGGAAACAGAATAACTCCGAATACAAGTATTATAGGGGTTATCAAAAGGATGCTCAGGAATAAGAGTATTTTTTCGGCTGTTCTTTTTAGAGGTAAATTTAAAGGAGTAATATCTTCCTATGACATACTTAGCTTGATTCTTGAAAAGGACACACTAGAAAAGATAATGGAGGAAAAATACGGCTATTACTACGAAACATCTGTATCGTACCTTGGCTATTCGTATGATTCTGTCATAGATTCAAAAATGATAAATACCAGCAGGTTAAGGAGTATTCTTTCCAAGTACTCTAATGTTGCTGTCGTCAGTAACGAGAGCCTTGAGTGCTTTATAGACGATTATAAGCTTATTGAATATACGAAAAAGAAGCTGGTATTTAGATGGTATGACAGATTATAGATTTATTGCGGATTCGATGATGGGAAAAGAGGCTAAGTGGCTTAGAATACTAGGCTATTATACATTTTATGAGAGTAGCATAGACGATATATATCTTGTTGAACTAGCAAGCAAAAGAAAAAACGAAGTTTTAATTACTAGAGATAGGGAACTATTTCATAAGGGTGTTGATGCAAACATATACGTTTTTTACATGTTTTTTGCGAATATTAATAGGTTCATAGATTCTTTTAAGAGATTTTTCTCGAGTAATATTGAGATAGATTTCTCGAAAACTAGATGTCCTAAATGTAATGGTAAACTCATAAAAGTTCTTTTTAAAAGGAAGATTAAGCAAATAATTCCATCTTACATATATATGAGATATAATATTTTCTATCAGTGTATAAGATGTGGACAAATTTATTGGCCTGGTAGCCACTTAAAAAATATGAAAAAGGTGCTAGCGGGGGAGTTATCTGAATATGAGACTCACGAAGGGGGAAGGTGAATTCTTAGTAAAACTTGCTCGAAGAGCGGTAAAAGAATACTTAACTAACTTTATAAAGATAGATACTCCCTCTCAGGTATCCGAAAAATTAAAGGAGAAAAGAGGAGTTTTTGTAACAATAGAGAAGATTGTAAAGGATGTTGAGGGTGTTTGGAGAAGAGAGTTGAGGGGATGTATAGGTTTCCCGGAACCAGTATATCCTCTAGTAGAGGCAACAATAGAGGCCGCTATTTCGGCGGCAACCGAGGATCCGAGATTTCCGCCAATGCTTCCCGAAGAATTAAAGAATGTTATGTTTGAGGTTAGTGTGCTAACAAAACCACAACAAGTGGAGTATGAGACTCCGGAGGAGTTGGTTAATATGATTAAGGTGGGAAGAGATGGTCTCATTATTGAAAAAGGTATGTTTAGAGGGTTGCTTTTACCCCAAGTACCAGTTGAGTACGGATGGGATGTTGAGGAATTTCTTTCTCAAGCATGTTTTAAGGCCGGTCTTCCGCCAAATTCTTGGAAGTATTCATCTGTGAAAGTATTTGTTTTTCAGGCCCAAATTTTTGCGGAAATATTTCCTGAAGGAGAGATAATAGAGCGTATCTTGAATCTTGGTATTAAGGAGGATGAATGATGACAAGCCGATATGTTTTGCTCCCTGTGGAACGGTTTAGAACATGCTGTTAAGATGATAGCTATAGCAAAAGAGAGTTCAATTGATTCCAGAATAGCAAATAAGTATTGTTTTTCAACTTATGGTGAAGCCGTAAAATTGATAGAAAAGAATAATTTTAGGTATTTGCGGGAGAGGCCTGTTGAATATGAACAAAATGAGTACGGTGAAGTAGATGTAAGGCTGACATTGACAAAGGTATCTAGGAACTTTTATAGTTTCATAAGGCAAGTAGGAGATGAGTTATATTTTCAGGGAACATTAAAGCCTGACCCGGTCGTATCTGATAGCAGACTATCTTCTTTACTAGCGGCGGGATTCAGAAAACTGTAAGTTTCTTAATCATTAACCAGCTAAAGGTTCTGATTCCTCTCAAAGATCATTCAAAAAGGGCGTTGAGAGCTAAAAACATTGCTGAAAAGATTTCACTAGAGGTATCAAGGTATGGTCGGTTGTTTGCGTAAAAATATTTATTCCGGATTTTCCCTCCTTATTAGCGGTATCTAAAATAATATACCTTTTTCATGGTGATGCTATATCCTCTATGTCTGACAAAATAATTTTTACTAGCCCCTATCTTGCCAATGTGGCAGAAAATCTTCCTGACAGGAATAGTATTAGTATTAGAGAGTCATTAAAGATGGGCAAGGATACGAAGTTTGTCCTCGTATCCTTTTCTGGCGTGAGATATAAAAAGGAGAAATTATTCGAATTCTTCAAAACAGCATTTTGAAGTATAAGGATTACTCTTCAGAGGATAACGTGAAGATTATTGTTTCCAAGGCAATCTGGACGAAATAAGTCGTAGAATACTACGATGATTTTTTAACTACCGTCAATTGGATCCCAATAAATTTGAGTATCTTAAGTGTAGTGACCTGGTTATAACTCATGGTAGTCATACTAGCATTACGGAGGCTATTGTATGGTGTACTTTCGCTAAACATGGTTAACAAAGGACATACCGAGAGGCTAAGTAATGCCATGTTGGCAAGGGAACTAAGTGTCGCGGATCTCGTCGAAGTCGGGAATGATACAAGCAGTAAATGCTTACTAGAAAATGTCAAACTTGTTGAACGATGATAAAGTTGCTTGGATGGCTAAGAGTCTCTCTGTTAATGTTTCTGGATATAGAGGCGATAAAATAATAGCCTATGAAATAATTAAGAAATCGAATTAACTGAAAAGCTAGGAATTAATAATAGTCTATTTTTATATATTTTAGAGGTGTTAATTTAAGTGCCAGCACCTAAAGTAATTAAACTCTATATTGGACGCGACGAGAGGTCGGCAGAGCTATTTAGGAACCTCAGCAACATTATTAGACAAATTCCTGTTGAAAATAGGCCTAAACTAAAGGTACGTGTAGTAAAGATAAAAAATCCTGATGAATTCCCAAGTTTTCTCGAACAATTGGAAGAAATTTTTGGAGGGTTGTACACATTAGAGTTCAGGAAGTATCAGATAACTAAACTGCCAGCTATAATCATAGACGAAGAAAAGGTTCTCGAGGGTTCTTATCCTACAAACGAAGAACTACTACAAATTCTTGCATATGAGGGTATAGTCGTAAAGGAAGAACCAGCTTTAGCTGAGAAAGCCGTACAAGTCTATCCTCGACCAAAAGTAACGAGAGAGATTAGGGAGGAGGCAAGGGCGGAGCCCAAGATAGAAGGAGAAGCATACACCACGGAGCCTTACAAGCTAATTGAAGTCCAGGAAGTGTCAGATGTTATCAAAGAGAAAGAGGAAGTTGTAACTCCTAGAAAAATTGAAAAGGCAGCGAAAGAGAAGCCGGTAGTTCCGGAAATTGAAACTCAGATACAAGAGATGGAAGTCCAAAGACCAGAACCAGCAACTGCTGGTATTACAACTGAGGAAAAAACTGAGGTGAGTAAATCTATAAAGGGTACTTGCTATGATTGCATCTTCTTTGATGAATCTAGAAACAGATGTACCTTATATCACGTAAATGTGAGCAATCCGTACAAACCCGCTTGCGGGAGGGGGTTAAGAAAGACTTAGGGGGTTATTATGGATATGGAATATTCTATCCTCGTCGATTTCTACCAGAAAATAGAAGAGACAACGAGTCGCATAGCAATGACGGATCTTCTAGTAGCCCTGTTTAAAAAAACTCCTCGGGAAGTTATAGATAAAGTCGTGTACTTGACTCAAGGAAAACTTCGACCAGATTATGAGGGAATAGAACTGGGTATTGCCGAAAAGCTGACAATGCGAGCACTGGCTATGGCTTTGGGGCTGAGTATCAAGGATATAGAGAGGGAGTTGAAGAGAGTTGGCGACCTAGGCCAAGTTGCCCAGTTATTATTATCTAAGAGAGGAAGAACGGGAACAATCATAGAGTTTCTAGGCGAGGGTGCGGAGCATCTAAAGAAACCTTTAACTGTCTCCAAGATATACACCACGCTTCTCAAAATTGCAAAGGCTAGCGGTGAAGGTTCCCAAGATCTAAAGGTCTCCTTACTAGTTTCATTATTGAGAGATGCTTCACCTCCAGAGGCTAAATACTTAATAAGAATAATTAGTGGTAAGCTTAGGCTGGGAATAGCCGATATGACTATCTTAGACGCGCTAGCTATAACTTTTACCGGGAGCAAGAACGCCAGGGACATTATCGAAAGAGCATACAATGTTCACCCAGATCTTGGGTATATAGCTAAGGTACTGGCGAGTGAAGGAATAGAAGGAGTAAAAAAGATAAGAATAACAGTTGGTATACCTGTTCTGCCTATGCTTGCTGAAAGGTTAAGTAAGCCGGAAGAGATCTTGGAAAAGCTTGGAGGAGTATGTATAGCCGAGTACAAGTATGATGGTGAACGTGTCCAAGCACATAAAGGAAAGAATGGAGTTGTTCTTTTCAGTAGGAGGCTTGAGAATATAACTCACCATTACCCTGATGTTGTTGAGCTCATTAGGAAATATATTGATGCTGAGGAAGCTATAGTTGAAGGCGAAATAATTGCTATTGATCCAGATACTGGTGATATGCTCCCATTTCAAGACCTTATGCATAGAAGGAGAAAATACGGTATAAAGGAGGCAATGAAGCAGTATCCTGTTAACGTGTATCTTTTCGATCTACTGTACCTAAACGGGAAGGAATACATCAATGAACCCTTGCCTGAGAGACGAAGGAAGCTTGAGGAAATCCTTCTTCCGAATAATGAAATTAAAATCGCCTCATATAAGATAATAGATGATCCAAAGGAGTTAAATAGGTTTTTCGAGCAGGCGGTTTCCGAAGGATGTGAAGGAATAATGTGCAAGTCGATACAGAACAATGCGATCTATCAGATGGGGGCAAGAGGTTGGTTATGGATTAAGTTTAAGAGAGATTATAGATACGAAATGACTGATACCGTTGACCTTGTCGTTGTTGGTGCTTTCCATGGTAAAGGTAGAAGGGCTGGTACTTATGGAGCTTTACTAATGGCGGCCTATAGTCCAGAGGAAGATCTCTTTAAGACCGTGTGTAAAGTGGGAAGCGGATTTACTGATGAGGATCTCAGGCAATTGCCTGAGATGCTGGAACCCTACAAGATTCCTCATAAACATGCAAGGGTCTTTTCAAAACTTGAGGCAGACGTGTGGTTTGTTCCAAGTGTAGTGTTGGAGATTATTGGAGCTGAATTAACACTAAGTCCTCTCCATACCTGTGCTCTTAATGCTATAGAGGAAGGAGTAGGTCTAGCCATAAGGTTTCCAAGATTTACTGGACGCTACCGTTCTGATAAAAGCCCTGAGCAAGCGACCACTGAACGGGAAATCATCGAAATGTACAAGAGTCAGAAAAAGACGGTCGCTGTCAGCTAGGTAATTGTTTTTCTAGCATCCTGTTTAACGTCCATCTAACTGCTCCTCTCAGCTCGTAAAGTCTCTCTCTACTACGATAGTTGTAGATCCTAATTTCTTTTAACATATCATCCTCGCTGATAATCTCATATCTGAACACCTCATTCTCAGTTATCTCTCCTTTTAAAACTCTATCTTCATCCTTCTTCTTAAATCCCTCTAAAATCCTATTAACCAAGAATGCTTTAAAAGGCGGTGTTGTGATCCTGAATTCCATTAAAGGTTTTATTATAGCTGCGTTCTCATAAGCTTCAAGAATAGCTAGTATCTCACCTGTACGTGACATAATGTTTATTTCAAATATTTTTTTACCTAGTTTTTCTATTTCGGCACGTCTAGTCTCGGCTTCACCCGTCTTTTTCTTTTCTATTGAAAGTTGGGTTGCCGTTACAAAACTCTTTTGTGATAACATTTCATCAACTATTCTTAGGAGGTTTTCCAATAAGGAAATTTCTTCCTGCAATTCTCTGATTCTTTTTTCTAGATAGGACTTCGCATTAGCTAAAAATTCAACTTTTTTATCTTTCACAATTATAAACCCCACTAAAAATATAGCTTTCGTAAATAAAAGGATATTTAATGAATAATTACGAAAAGATTTTCCAAAACAGGAAAACGGTAGTATCTCTAGGTAATTGCAACGTAGACTTGGTTTATTTAGTCGATAAAATACCACTAGCAGATGAAGAAGCTCTAGCTGTAGATTTTAAAACTTTCCCAGGAGGATCAGCTTCAAATTTTGCAGTAGCCATCTCAAAATTCGGTTATTGTTCGAAAATGATAGGGATACTAGGCTCTGACCATTACGGAATTTTTTTGTTAGACAATTTTAAACAGAGTGGTGTGGACGTGTCTAAAGTAAGAATCGTTAAAGGCCCAACGGGGAGAGTCTTAATATTGGTTGAAAAAGGCACTGGAAATAGAGCTATGATAGCGTTTAGAGGTGTAAACTTAAAGTTATCTGAATTAAATATTAGCGAGAAAGAATTTGAAAACGTTGACCACTTTCATACTAGCAGTACTTCTATTAAAATTATTTTAGATGTTTTCAAAAAAGCTAAAAACAGGGGATGTACCGTATCTTATGATCCAGGAGGTCCAGTCATTAGAAACGAGTATATGTTTTTCAATAAAATTGCGGACTATATCGACATACTATTTCTAAATAAGATTGAATATGAAATTTTACATGAAAAAGGTTGTATAGATTATTTCTTCGATAACGATGTTCTTATCGTTGTAAAAATGGGTAAGAAAGGTTCGGCTGTTTATCAGAAAGACAAAATTACGAGAACGAATGGTTTTTCTGTTAAGGTTGTTGATACAACTGGTGCAGGCGATGTTTTTGACGCAGGCTTTGTAGCTTGTTGGTTATATAAAAAGGATCCGAGAATGTGTAGCATATTTGCAAATGCTGTTGCCGCATTGAAAATTCAAAAGATGGGCGCTCAAGCTATACCGGATAAAGATGAGATATTTGCTTTTTTGAAGGAACATGGTATTTTCTAATATTTAGAATTTTTTAAAAAGGTTTTTCTATAATATTTTATATACCACAAAGTACATTTGCTATTAAAAACATTTTTGTATTGGGGAGGAGAATACATGTCCTCTAAGTGTACGCCTGTATGTCCTTTTAGAGCTTTCTACTGTACAAAAAAAGCATTATTAATAAAGAGAGTTCGGGGAGTATTGGAAGCTTGGTGTGCATGGACTGGCGATAAATGTATAGGCTATAAGTGTCAGTTCGCTACCTGCACAAAACATGCACTTTTACCAGACGGAACCTGTAGGCTAAAGCTTGGAAAGACAAAGCGAAGACAAGTTTCAATAGAGGAACAGGCCGCGAGAATCGAACAAGAGATGGGAAGCATTAGAGGTAAGCTTAAAAAACTAGGTTATGACCTCGATAGGTTAGAATAAAAGCTAGGGGATGTTCTTGAAAATACTGGGTATACACGCTGAATATTTCGAATATGAGGCAAGAGAAAAAGCTCTCAAAAAAGCCGAAAACATATGCGAAGAACATAGAAAGAGAAGTTTTAACAACATCCTAGTTTGCTTTATTACCGTTGAAAAGGAAGATGAAGCAAATCCTGAGAAGATCGCTGAAATTGCAAAAGATGAGATTCTAGACTCGGTTAAAAAACTAGGAGTAAAAGAAGTGTTACTTTACCCTTATGCTCATCTTTCAGAGAATTTAGCATCTCCTAGTAAAGCCTTAGAAGTCTTGGGGCTGCTTCTCCAAAAATTATCAAATGATGTAAAAGTTTCTAGAGCGCCTTTTGGATGGTATAAAAGATTTACTATAACTTGTATTGGTCATCCGCTAGCTGAGTTTTCAAAAACGATAAAACTAGATGCTGAGAGGCCGAAAAGAGAGGATTATCTTATACTCTTACCTGACGGTACTGAAATAGACGTTAAGGATTATAATAGTGTAGAATTATTGGAGGATTTTAAAGTTTTAGTGGAGAAGGAGGCGCTTAAAAAGGAAAGTCCGGGCGGGGAACCGAAATACTTGGAGTATTGTAAACGATTCGGCTTTGAATGGGAACCTATGAGTGACATAGGGCATATGAGGTATGGTCCTGAGGCCACGTTGATTTTAGAGGCAGTAAGTGAGTACTCGTGGCTTTGCGCTAAGAGTCTTGGGTTACCTATTTTTAAAGTTAGAGGAACAAACATGTTTGATCTAGAGTATAAACCAGTAAAACAGCATGCAGAACTTTTTGGCGATAGACTATATACGTTAGAAGTCGATGACAGGAAATATGTTCTAAGATATGCTGCTTGTCATCAACAGTTTGCAATGATCAAAGATTGGAATATTAGTTATAAGAACTTACCTTTCGGAGCGTTTGAAATTGCAGATAGTTATAGGCTAGAACAACCTGGAGAATTAACATTATGCTTCCGTATGAGGAAATTCATAATGCCAGACTTACACATCTTTTGCAAAGATCTTCAAGAGGCAATGAATATCTCATTCAAGATACATGAGAAAATATATGAGGAAATTAGAAAAATTGGGCGAGACTACTTTTCAATATATAATCTTACACGGAGTTTCTACGAGAATAATAAAGAGTATGTTATGAAGCTGGTTAAATTTGAGAAAAAACCTGTTCTCTTGCACTTTGTTCCAGAGAATAAATATTATTGGGTAATCAACATCGAATATAACATAGTTGATCAATTAAAAAGACCTAGAGAAATAGGAACCTTTCAAATTGATATAGGAAACGCAAAGAGATTTGGTATAAAATATACGGATGAAAATAATGTTAAGAGGTATCCTGTAATTATACACACAGCTTTGATAGGAAGTCTCGAAAGATTCATTTATGCGCTTTTTGATACCGCCGTGAAAATGGAGGAAGAAGGGAAGGCTCCAATGCTTCCAGTATGGGTATCACCAATACAAGTAAGACTCATTCCATTTTCTAAAGAGTTTATAGAATACGCTCTAAAGATAGCAAAAGAGATTAATTCTAAAGGCATACGGGCAGATATAGACGACAGAGAAGAAAGCATACCTAAGAAGATACGAGATGCCGAGCGAAAGTGGATACCCTATATAATCGTCTTAGGTAAAAAGGAAATTGAGAAGGGTGTTCTAAGCGTTCGTAGAAGAAGAGACAGGAAGATTAAGGAGTATACACTTGAAGAGTTAATAAAAGAAATTAATGAAGAGGTTAAGGGATATCCTAAAATTGAGTCAACATTACCTTTGTCTGTCAATGTTAGGCCGGGATATAGATAATTCTTTCTTTATCAAATATTAATTGTGAATCTATGAGAATTGAAAGAATTTCGACAGGAATACCCAAGATCGATGAAATGCTTGCCGGCGGTATTCCTAAAAGGTTTCTAGTCGCTGTAGTAGGTGAACCAGGGTGTGGTAAAACAATTTTTTCTATTCACTTCATTTATAATGGATTGATCAATAACGAGACAGGTATTTTTGTAACAACCGAGGAGAGTAGAGAGTCGATTATAAGGCAGGCAGAGCAGTTTAACATGGATTTTATTCCATATATAGAGAAGGGAACAGTATTTATCGTTGATGCTCTTCTCAGACCAAAAAAGGATGAGTACAGTATTTCAAGTCTAGATATCGAAGAACTCGTCCGTAAAGTGATAGAAATAAAGAAGAAGATCGGATTCAGACATACCCGCCTAGTTATCGACAGTCTTTCAGCATTCTGGCTTGATAAACCAGCCATGGCTAGAAAATATTCGTACTACATCAAAAAGGTTCTGTATCAATGGGGTTTCACAGTCGTTGCTACTTCACAGTACGCGATAAGTACGGCAGAAGCATTTGGTTTCGGTATTGAACATGTGGCGGACGGTATCATCAGGTTTAGGAGGAGGATAAAAAATGGAAGGTTAACTAGGTATATTATTATTGAGAAGATGAGGCAGACGCCACACGATAAATACATGTATGAGATAGATATAGTGGATGGAAAAGGACTGGTTGTCCTAGGTAGAACAGCATATAGAAAGGAGGATATAGTCTTACCAGATAGTGTAATGGAGAAAATAAAAAAGGCTAAGAGAAGAGTAGAAGATGAGTAAGCTACGTTTGTCTTTGAAAGAGTTACTTTACAAGAAGATATTATTGAAGAAACAGTTAGAGGAGAAAATGTCTAAGGAATCCATATTGAAGGCTAAGAACGATTACCATGCTAAGAAAAGACCTAGGCCATGTGGATTTACTGTTCATAGCGTTATAGGATGCTCCTTTAGGTGTATATACTGTTATATTCCAGACATGGGTTTTAGTTTTTCTTCCGCTAAACCCTATGGTTTAACAGGAGAAGAAATAGTTTATGCTTTACTAGAAAACCCTTACTTTTTGCCTGGAAGACATGGTTCATACATAGCTATTGGAAGTGTCGGAGAGCCTTTTCATCCCGTTGGAGTGAATAAGACCATGGAATACGTCAGTGCATTTAGTCGTTATCTTGGAAACCCTCTTCAGTTTTCCACAAAAATGTACATAAGTAATGAATTAGCGAAAAGGTTAGCATCGTTTAGGAATATCTCTATTAGTAGCCTTATCACCATTATAACGACTGAAAAATCTCACATCCTTGAGCCTAACGCACCATCCGTCGCTTCTAGGCTAGAAAGTATAAGAAATCTAAAGAAGAATAATCTTCATCCAGTGCTCTTTCTAAGACCAATCATTCCAGGTGTAAACGACGATGAGATATCAACTATATTAAAGGATGCTAGAAGGTATGGTGCTGAGGGCGTTGTTATAGGTGGTTTCAGAGTAACCAGAGAAATACTTGAAAGGTTTGAGAATAGTGGTCTTGAAACTTCAGAAATTAGAAAAAGGTTGAAAGGGAAATTGGCTGACAACAAGCAAATAAGCATTTACACCAGAGATTTGAAGGAGGAGGTGGTATATGAGGCTAAGAGAAATGGATTAGTTCCTTTTCTCTCTGCTTGTTGTGCAAACACGTATATATTCTTCAAGAAATTTGGATACGGGATACCTTGTGCTGGATTAGATTTTGCAGAAGGATATTTCTGCACTAACTGTCCGGTTCAATGTAAGAACATAGAGGTCGTTGTTGACGTGGAAGAAATTAAACATTATCTAAAGAAATTTTTTAATATAGAAGAACACGACAGTGTTATTTTAGACAGTTTTAAAATCACTATTAAAACGAATAGGTATAAAAAATTAAGAAACAGAGTTCAGAAAAGGATAGGCTATAGGATATTAATAGAAACCGCATATAGGAAAAAACTGGTAATCGAGAATGAATAAGTTTACAATAAGAAACTTTTTGAACAAAATATTATGGGATAAGAGAGAAGTACCATCAAATTACCTCATATACTTCATTTCTAGAGGAGCTCCAGGAGATATTGAAAGCGTGTCAGCTGACAAAATTACACGTGTTTATTCTAGAGGATTCGAGTTCAAAGAGGATGGAAAGGTAAAATATATTCCTTTCCACAGAATAGTATTGATCAAAGATGTAAAAAATGATAGGTATGTTTTTAGATCTCCCAAATATTTCTCAAAAGATTAGTTTAGAAACTGCCTTTGCTTACCATGTATACCATGAGCTCTACTAGCCTGTTGGAGAATCCCCATTCGTTGTCATACCATGAAAGTACCTTTACAATATTGCTAGGTTCTCCGCCTATAGTCTGTGTATACTCTGCATCAAGTATAGAGGAGTGTGGATTGCCTATGATATCTTGGCTCACAATGGGATCCTCGTTATACTGTAAAATTCCCTTCAATTCCCCTTCAGCAGCTTTCTTAAAAGCTTGGTTAACCTCATCTCTTGTTACTTCCTTCTTAAGCTCTGCCACGAAATCCACTAGTGCACCATCATGTACAGGTACTCTAACCGCCATAGCATAGAGCTTGCCTTTAAGCTCGGGGAATATTTCCATTATAGCTTTAGCTGCTCCAGTCGTAGTGGGTATTATATTTAATGCAGCGGCTCTAGCTCTTCTTAAGTCTCTATGTACTAAATCTAATATCCTTTGATCGTTTGTGTAAGCATGTATAGTTGTCATAGCGCCTTTAACTATTCCAAAGTTATCATGAAGTACCTTTACTAAGGGTGCAAAACAGTTCGTTGTGCATGAAGCATTAGAGATGATATTGTGCTTTTCCGGATCATATAGGTGATGGTTTACGCCTAGTACAACAGTTATATCTGGATTTTTAGCCGGGGCGGAAATTATAACTTTCTTAGCTCCGGCCTGTAAATGTAGTGCAGCTTTTTCTCTTTCTCTGAATCTTCCTGTAGATTCTAAAACTATATCAACGCCTAATTCTTTCCAAGGTAGCTTGGATGGATCAGGATTACTTAGTACCTTTAATTCCTTTCCTGCAACGATAATCTTGTCGCCTTCGACTTTTACGTCATATGGCAATATACCAAAGGTAGAGTCATACTTTAATAGATGAGCAAGGGTTCTTGCATCAGCCAAGTCATTGACAGCAACGACTTCGAGTTTCTCATTGAACTCCTCGTTGTTCAGGCTAGCTCTAAAGAACAGTCTACCTATTCTTCCAAATCCATTAATTCCTACTCTTACAGTCATCTCTTCCACCTTGTAGTCACTTTATAATTATACTTAGAGGTAAATAAATATGTGACCATTCATTATACTACATTAACGTAGTATAAAATAATTCAAAAATTTTCTTATTCTAGGGTGTATATTCCAGTTTGAGAAGGAGAATAGCATTCTAGAGTTTAAGCATGTTTTGGTCATTCTCATGTCTAAAGATTAAGTTATCATACAGTGACAGAAACACTAGCTATAGTTTTAAACAAAATGAAACGGTAGGGACAAACAGTATATAACTAGGGATTTAATAGTATTGTAATGGATGTGAAAAATATGTTATCTAAAATCCCTATTAACATAGAAGGAATGCGTCAAAAAGATATAGAAAAGGTAATCCTTAGAACCGCAATAATTGCAGAATTAGACGCTATCAGTCTATATGAGGAGATGGCGTCTCTAGTACAAGATGAAAAAATAAAAAAGGTTTTGCTAGATGTAGCTAAAGAAGAAAAAACACATGTTGGAGAATTTTTAGCTCTTCTAAACCTTAAAGATGAGGAGCAGGAACAGGAACTAAGAGAGGGTGAAAAAGAAGTAAGAGAGATTCTCGGAGAGTTATAGCAGTATCTTCAGTCTAGTTCTCTCTAAATATATCCAATTATTTTTTGGTTCAAAAAAGATGTTTATAGCTCTTATTTTAACACACTTTTCCATAGCTTTTTTCAATAGCTCATAAATTATCGGATCACCTTTCTTATAAGGTTTAAAGGCTTTCACATTGGGTAATCCTGAGATAAAAAGTATAATTCCCTTTCCTCCACCTTCAACGTGTTTTATGAGATCCATTATATGTTTCTGTCCTCTCACAGAACGGCAGTCAGGGTACATAGCAACATGTTTATTTCCTCTTAAAACAGCGCTCTTTACTTCTAAATAGATCTTCTTACCACTACATTCAATGAGGTAATCTAACCGCGACGTACCTATCAAAACATTTCTCTTAACTATCTCGCAGTTTTTCAGCCAAGAAATATAGTTTTTATATATTGCTATTTCGAATGATTTCATCTGAAGATATGTATCTACTATAGCTCCCTTGCCACAGTCGTCAACAGCAAATAACCTATATCTAGTCTTCCCTACTTTATCTCTTTGAAAGCAGTAAGCCTTTTTTCCTCTAACAATAAAATCTGCAAGCCTCCCGGTATTATTGATATGTGCTTTTACGTACCTTGTATCATCCAGTTTTACCTCTACAACAAATCTATTTATACGCTCTATAATTGTACATCCATAAACGTTCTTCAATCTAAATATTTTATAGGGCAAAAGCTCACCCATATCAAGAATAACTAGGCTACTTCTATCCCAAATATGATTGATGCTACCCTGCCAATAATGTAGGTAATGCCTGCGGCCCCCAGACCCGAAAGAACTATTTCAGCTACTTTCCCTCTTATTGATGTTCCAGCTGAAATTGCAATTATAAAGCCTGCAAAAGATAACGCGAGTGCCGCAAAAACCAGCGATAATAAGAGTGATATGTTTATGGGTAAGTTTAAAAAGTAGGGAGTTAAAGGGAAAAGAGAGCCGAACAAGTAGAAAAGTCCTGTGTATAAACCCGACATGATGGGATTTTCAAGCTTTTCCTCTTTTAAACCATATTCTTCCTCGGATATGATCTTTGATAATAATCTTGTATCTCTGATAGCCTCCTCAGCGATCTGTTTAGAGGTATCGTTACTAAATCCCTTAGTCTTCATGAGTTCGACAATTCTATCTTTGAAAAGGTAGGGTACATAATGGGATGCAATATTTATATTCCTCAGAGTACCCTCGTGAACTTGTCTCTGTGCTCTGACGCTAACAAAAGAACCTATTGCCATAGATAATGCTCCCGCTAATCCAACGATTAAACCTCCTACCGCCACAAAAAATGGAATCCCATAAACGCCAGCCAACCCGCTTGTTACTGAAAGAATCTCAACTAATCCGTCGTTCATTCCTAATATAGCATCCCTTATATGATCTAAAAACTCTTCAAATTTAGATTCTTCATAGGAAAACTCTCGTTCATGAACAAATTCATCTTCAAGAATTCTTCTCAGAGCTTCTCTCTCTTCTCCGGATAGCTCGGATCCCTCCAGTAAATTAGAGTAAAACTTGATAGCCTCAGTCTCGCCGAGTTCTAGCATACGTAAGGTTAATCCGAGCCCAAGTAATCTAAAAATACCCGTGTAGATGAACACTTTAACCCTCTTCACCTTAAGAAAGTGGGAGGTTTTATAACCTCTTCTTTCCAAAAAATTCCTCCAGAAGCTTACATGCCTTTTCTCCATCTCTGCAAACTTCAGCAATTTGCTCTTGAGTGTCCTATCCCTATATATCTTGGCAAGTCGGGTATAGATGGTAGCAGCGAAGACTTCGTCACGCAGAGCTTTTTCGGCATTGCTAATGATGTTATCACTAGGCTCTCTCACATATATTCTATAGGATGGTACAAGATTAAACTAATGCGTAACTTAATCCTCTGCTGATAAGAACAAGCGAGACGAAACGAAGTATTTGAAACGTCATGTAAAAATAAAATTTAAAAATTTTCTAGTCTCCTAGAAGCTTTTCTTTGTCATACGTTTTGTTTATCATTTGGTGGGCTTAGTGACATGTTCTAGGAACCTTCTTGCTTCTTCAGCTTCTCCTTTAGGAACTTCTTTGTGACATATCCACCAGTCAAAGCATTCGTACTTCTTAAGTCTCTCTTTGGCTTCTTCTACCGTTGATGCTGGAGGAACTATAACATGTTCGCCGACAAGTTCATTATTAGGCCAGTTTGCAGGTATTGCCGCCTCATATTTATCTGCAACTTGCAGACCTTTAATCATTCTTAATATTTCATCAATATTCCGCCCTAGCTCGGCGGGATAATAGAGAATCGCTCTAATTATACCGTTGGGATCTACGATAAATACGGCTCTCACAGTATGTGTTACTGACTGTGTATGTAGGAGACCGAGTTTTTCTGCGATCAATCCTCTTGGATCTCCTATAATTGGAAACGGTATTTCCTTTCCTAACTTTTCCTTTATCCACTCAGTCCATTTCAAATGACTAAAATTGCTATCAATGCTTAATCCGATTAACTCGGTATTAAGCTTCTTAAAATCCTCGTATCTCAGGGAGAATGCATAGAATTCAGTTGTGCAAACGGGAGTAAAATCAGCCGGATGACTAAATAATACAAACCATTTTCCGCTAAAATCATCAGGAAGTTTCATTTTTCCAAAAGTCGTCTCTGCTTCTAATTCTGGAAACTTATCTCCTATTAGAGGGAATTCCATTTTCATTCACCATCTATAAATTTAATGGTTTAAATTTATAAGTATTTGGTTCGATATTAGAACTATGGACTCGAAAGATATTAGGATATTAGAAATGCTTGAGAAAGATGCTAGGATATCTCGAACAAAAATAGCAGAGGCATTAGGAATCACTGAAACCGCTGTTAGAAAGAGAATCAAAAAATTAGAGGAGTCAGGAGTTATACTGGGTTATTACACATTAATAAACTACAAGAAAATTGGTATGGTATTATCGTATACTGGAATTGACGTAGAACCTGAAAAACTTCTAGAAATAATCAGAAGACTAAAGAAGATTAAACAAATTGTTTCTCTCTTTATCACCTCGGGAGACCATGACATAATAGCAGAAATAGTATGTAAAGACATAACAGAAATCGAGGAAATACATAGGAAGATTTCTAGTATGGAAGGTGTGAAAAGGATTTGTCCAGCCATTGTAACGGAAGCTGTGAAACTCGTTGCTTTTACTCATAGATAAAAATAGTTAGCTAAAAATATAGAATTTTTGTTATAAAGATTAATCTTTAGGCATACTATCCTTATACTGACAAGGATATTCTCAAAGTTTAACATCAATTTCTACTATGTTTATTTTTGTTAAAAATATCCTTTATTTAAAACTTATGAAGCTGTGTTAATGAAGCTTTAATGTGGTCTTTACTCGTGAGAGAAGGAAACACGAGCACATAATTTGATTTTTCTTTGATTTTCTCAGCGATTTTTAAGCTATATGTTTCTGATGGAAGTATTTTATCTATTTTCGTTTTCCATACCATCGTTTCTTCTGGATCATAGATAACAATTTGCTTAGGAAGTTTGTGCAACTTTTTACCATTAAAGTATGTTCTATTATTTTCTCTTTTATCATCCCTGTATACATCTAAGAGGAAAGAGGCTTTCTCAAAGGTCTCGGGAACAAGTTTTATATCCAGACCCTTTATTGAGCTTCTATCGAAGGGTGATAAGTTATAATTTATCCTAATATACCACTCTATAGTACCTTTATAATCATCTTTGAATAAATCTCCGCCATACTTAAGCATTGTAAAGTTTCTTGGCTCTACATAGTATTTTCTAATATTCTTTAACTTTAGATATCCTCTAAAAATAGTGGGTTTTCCTATGCTCTTAAATCTAAGCTTTAGTATCATCTCTATATCTCTCAGTTTTTCTAACCAAATGAATGCCCCGTATTTGTTTCTCCTAGGAATCTTATAACGTATTGTCCTTAAGGGTTTATCTTTCAGGAAGGCTAAATGGATA
>Ga0116200_10000116_pt1 | contig 20057 bp, 33 predicted proteins | sample Mar14436cmmetaG_FD_94478 | JGI IMG/M metagenome (GOLD analysis project Ga0116200, IMG submission 94478) | Marine hydrothermal vent microbial communities from Guaymas Basin, Gulf of California to study Microbial Dark Matter (Phase II) - Marker... ... | reverse complement strand
TAATACCAAAAATGGAGAGGTGAGGGAGCCATGAATGAAGTCGTAAATCAAATAAATAAGCCTTCCTCAGAGGAAGAGCTAAGTTTTGAGGAGAGAAGAGTAAAAGATCTGGAGCAGCAGCTTGCCAATGCAAGGAGCATTGTCAAGGATCTGGAGCAGAGCCTAATTTGGGCAAAGGAAAACTTGGAGATCAGCAAGGTTCTCAAAAAGGAGCTTCCAGAGAAGCTAAACATGAAGTTTGATCTTATCGAGGTTCATAGCAGCTCTGATTTCAATCTGAGGATCGAGCTGATCTATGACATGAGCTATGGAGTTGATTCAAGGATTCTGGAAGCCATCCAAGAGATCCTTGCCAGATTCAAATACAATCTGCATAAGTTTGAAGCCTTTGCAGATTGCCAGAGAGGATGGATGCACTTGGTGGTGTGGTTCTGATGGAGCAAGAAGATTTTGAATTTGAGGAACCTTGCGAGGAAGAACCTTATGAGCCAGAGCCTATCGAGTGGTGGGAAGTTGCTCCAAGGAAGCCTCGCAACATCCTTGATGAGGATAGGGAAGCAATGGAACACAATGAAGCCAAAGCAGAGCTTTCAAGCAGATTTGAGAGGAATCCCTATGAAAGGTGATGGAGCAATGGAGCAGCAAGCAGTTCTTGAGTATGATCTGGAAGCCATTGAGGATGCAGTAATTCGTAATGGTGGAAAATGCCAGAAATGTGGAGAGCCATTGAAGAAAGGATCCATAAGATGCTATGATCACTCCAATGGCATCCAGATTATTGGCAAGGAGAAGCCTCAATGGGTTTTCTTCCATTGTGATGGATGCGGATACGACAATGCTCTCTGGAAGGTTCTAAGGCAAATTCGAGCTGAAAAGCAGCTTGCGAGGGAGAGAAAATGAAGGGATTTTGTGATAGATGCGGAAGGTGGAGTTCCAGATTGGAGCCAGTAGTTGATGACTATGGCTGCATTGAAGGATACTTTTGCCAGAAATGTCTTGCTGAAATCGAGAAATCCATTGCTGAAGCCTATGAGGATCGAGTCAAAGTCTATGGGAAAGCTATTCTCTTTCCAGATGAGAGGAAGAGCCTATGAGGAGCTTCAAGTATGGCTTGCAAGCCAATAAACCCTCTCTTTCTGCTGATGTCTTTGATGAGCAAGGGAGAAAGATTGGCAAGCATAAGATCATTCTCTATGATGATGACAAAGGCAAGCTGCTGGATGGAAGAACAGTTGTTCTCAAGGGAGATAGATGGGTTTTAGGTTCTTGGTGGAATGAGTCATGAAGATCGGAACCATTCTCATTCTCTCTGAAGGCATTTCTGGAAGCAAATACTATCGGATCAGTATGTTTGATGAGGATGGCAAGGTGGTTGCTCAGTTCTGGAGTGAGACAAAGCCAGAGATCCAGCTTGATCTTGGGAATGGAAACTTGAGGATCATAGGAGCCAGTAGGGAACATATAAGCGAGGGAGAAAAGGATAGGGTTATGGATCATCTGAAATTTGCAAGAAGCTATCTTCTTGAGGCAAAGAGAAACTGCAAGGAAGAGCCTCTGAGGGAGAAAATCTCCTTTGTAATTAACGGAATTGATGTTGTTTTAAAAGAAATTGGAAGGGGGGATGGAAGAAAATGAGTGAGCTTTTAACTGTTGTGGAAGGAAAGCTGCTGGATCCCAATACCATAGAGTTCCAAGGCAACACAATTGAGGTTAAGGAGTGGAGATCCAAGGCTGCATGGCAATATCTAAGGTTTGTTCATGGATATAAGCGAGCTAATGAGATGATCAAGGCTCTCAGAGATCATCTTAATGCCTCTGGAGTTTTAGTGAATGAGCCTATCTCCATCATTGCCTTGGAAGAATACTTCAAGCAGAATGAGACTCCATTGCAGTTCATTATAGCCAATGGAAAGATTGTCTCGGTTGCAACCTTGAAGCATATTCTGTTTCCACCAGATCAAGTCTATGCTGCTGCAAGAAGGATTGCAGAGAGGCTAAACATTGCTCCTCATCAGAACAGAGCAGTAATGGGAGCCATCTATGTTGTGGAAGAGAGGCTTGGAATGAGGCAAGGGATCCAGATCTATGCTGGAGACTTGATTACGGATCATGCAATTAGAGTGAGCAGCTTCTCAGAAGTCATTGGCTGCTTGAATCCTTTGAGCTGGCTTGGATCCAGCTTCTTTGATAGGTTCAATGTGCATCATTTTGGCTTTGATAGGATCGTGAGGATCAGAGTTAAGAGTGAGCTGGAGAAGAGGCTGGAGATGGCTATTAAGAGACAACTTGAGCAGATTCCAGATGTCGAGAAATACATTCTTAGAGCAAAGAAGTTCAAGCTCTCTCCAGAAGATGCCAGAGCCTTTGCATTAGCTTTTGGCTCCAGCTTCAAGCTCGGAAGGAAAGTGATCCAAGCTGTTATGGAAAGATTTGAGCAAGAGCATCAATCATTCTATGGATTGGCTCAAGCCTTCTCTTGGGTTGCAAAGCATGGAGAACTCAGAAAGACTCCAGAAGGCATGACTTCCAGAGCCAGACAAAACCTCTCAACTATTGCTGCATCATTACTTATCTTGAGAAATCCCAAAGCTGCAAAGAAGGTTGTTCTGAAATGGCTCAAGGATCACATCAAGGAAGGGAGACTCAAAACCTATGAGGAGCTTGTAGAGGATCTCAACCTTGAAGAGGCTGAATGATATGCCTTGGATGAGGAACTGGAAGGGAGAAATAGTAGAGATCCCTTCCATTTTTGTTCCACCAAAAAGAAGCAAGCATCCCTACTGGAAGTATAGGGATGACAAAGATAGGCTCAAAACTCTTCTCTCAAAGTTTCTGAACAAGGAGCAGCTTTCTGAGGCTGAAGTCAAGGAGATTGCAGACTATTTCCTCAACTACTCTCTCCATGTCATGTCAATGGCTTACGCATCTATGGATGAGGAGTTCAGATCAATATATGCAAAGGAAAACAAGGAGCTTGCGAGGAAGATAAGGGAGATGACTTCCAGAGCCAGATCCAGACTTGATCTTGAGGCTATCATAGGCTTGCTGCTGGAATACGGAATAGATCCAATATAAGCGAGGGAGAAAGCCATGAAGATTCAAACTGAAAGATTCTATCTGAGCATTGATCGGTATGGATTCACTCTTGCCATCATGATCAGAGAATGGGATATTGAGCTGCATTTTCATTTCTGGAGATTTAATGAGGAGTGAGCTATGGGAAAGAGAAAGAAAAGAAAGAAGCCAAGGAATTGCCTTGAATGTGAGGAGAAAATAAAGGAGTCTGAAGCATATATAATCTGCAAGAAAACTGGATGGAAGATTGCCATGAAGGTTGCGAGAGAGCAGACTCCATGCGAGGATGAGGAGTGAGCCATGCCAGTAGTTGCAATTCAGAGAGAAAGAGAGCATGATGATGATAGGCATTGTGGAAAATGTGTTCATTGCCAGAAATGGAGTGATTGCTTGGTTGCCATTGAGGATAGGAACTCAAGGATCTCTAAGCCTCACAATCTGAGGCTGCTTAATCAAGAGTATGATGTATGGGTTTGCATGGCTCCAGAGGATTCAAAGGATCCCTTTACTATCTTGAGCATTGGCTTTCCCAATAGGTTCTGGATGAGGATTAAGGCTCAATCATGCAGCAATTATAGGGAGAGATGATCCTTGCCTACTATCTGCACTTATGATGGCTATTGTGATTTCAAGGTTCTCAAGAAGCCTCGGAATGGCAAGTATGTCTATCCAATCTGCACTTATGAGGGAAGCTGCATTTCAAAGCTGGAAGCAAGCTATACTCAGATTGCCTTTAACCCTACATTGCGAAAGCTGAGGCTGAAAAGGAAGCCAGAAATTGAGGTTTAGCCTCTATCTTTTCTTGCATATCCTCTCCTTTTTTCTTCTCTATCATGGCTTCTATGATTGCAGCAGCAATTGGGAGAGAGCTGGCTGCATATTTTTTGGCTGTTTGATCTTCTTTGGCTTGATGTTCAAGGTTCAGAGAAGGTATCCCTATGTCTTTGCCATCTTCTCCATCTTGATTGCTTGCTGCATGGATTTCATTGCAGCTCCTACATTCCTTTATCCTTTCGTGATCCTCATGCTGCTGATTTTCTTTCTCGCATTCAAGAAAAAAAGTGAGGCTAAGAGAGGAAATCATCAATTGGAACCAGCAGCTTAGGGAAGTATTTTCTCCAGCCTAAGTGAGCATAGATGTCGAGCATTGGATTGACTTGAACTCCTAATCCCATGAATGTTGTCTTGAGGCTCCAGCCAGCATAGGATGTTATCTCATAGGGATCAAAGTTGTAGTAGTTGATCAGATGGGTTATCCTTAGATGCTTCAAGTCATGGAATCTGAACTTTTCTCCAAATAGCTTCTTGAGGTATTTTGCAGCCAAATATCTGGCTTGCCTATCTGTAATGTCGAATCTTAGGATGCCTTCCCTTCTTATCCACTTGAGGATCTCCAAGCTCCAAGGCTCATATTTTGGATCTATTGGGATCCCTACTACTTTATGGAATGTTCTTCCAGTTATCTGAGCAATGAACTTCTGATCAAGCTGGATCTCTCCTTTCTTCCATTTTGCCAGTATGTCAAAAAATCTGAATTTCCTTAATGCTTGCTCTATCTGTTCTGGATCTTGCTCCTCTACTGCTTTCTTTAAGGCTTCCTTGTTTATTTTCAGCCTTTTCGCAACTGCTGTAGAGAGCAGAAGAACTTTCTGAGGCTTGCTTATGCTTGAATCAAGGTATTTGCTTCTCCACTCTGTTATTTCCCATCTCAAGAAGTTGCCATAAGGCTTAGTCTTTAACATATCAGCTCTTGTTATCTTGCTTACAAGCTCGCTTTCCCTTGCAGCCATCAAGTATGCAAGCTGGAATAGGGTTCTTGCAAAGTCATCCTCTATAGTCTCTATGCCTTCCCTAAATCTCTTCATGGTTAAGGCTGAAAGATCCATCTTAGGCATCTTGAGTCTCCCTCTTGCTTTTTTCTCTCTCGCATAACTGTTCCCTCTGGAGTTCCCATCTTGCAAAGATGCTTGTTTCCTTATCCAGCATGATTATTACTGCAATCAACAGAGTCATGGATGATAGCAGAAAGATCCCAAATGCTGAATTGGAGATCTGCTCATACTGATAGTTTGCTAACTCACTCACGATCTGGAAGGAAAGAATGCATGATGCAAAGGCTACAGTTCCTATGAGAATGCAGCAGAGAACCTTCCTCTCCCAAGGATAAGTCATTATGTATTGATGGATCAGCTCTGGAGAATTATCCTTGCCAAAATAATGATTCACTACTATGGGAGAGAAATCCATCAGCAGCTTTCTTCCTCGCAAATATGTTGCGGAAGTCTTTACAAGTAGGTATCCAGCAACCATGAATCCAAATCCAGAGCAGCAGACTATTCCAGCAGACAATGGAATGCTAAAGTAGGTTGCAGCCATCATGCTTAACTCCATGTAAATGCTTCCAGCCATATAGAACATTGCAAGGAATAGAAACATTGCCAGAATCAGCAGAAGGATCCTCATTCTCCAGACTTTCTTCAATTCCCTCAATATTTCCATTTTTCCTTCCCATCCCTATATAATGGGCGAGCATATTTTATTACATTTCCGAGTTTCACGGCTTTCGACTTGCTTGAGTCATGACTCTCAATTCTTAATATATCATAGAATATGCCTAAAGTCATATCTATTATTCAACTGGAATCTTTGGTCTCTACACCAAAGATTTCCACTTCCGAGCTGCACAAAACTTAAAATTTCTTCAGCCAATTTCTCTTTCAAGGTGGTTGATCTGAATCTGAGGGAGCTTTTAGGAGAGGAATATTGGCAACTTCTGGAGAAGGGAGAGAGAAGCCTTGATGACTTCACTTATATCTGCTGTTGCGAGACTTGTGGAAAGGTTTTCTATGAAGATTCCTTGGAGAATGTAAAGAATCGGATGCTTTCTGGAGATTGGGATCCTCAAGTTCCAGATGTATGGTTCCTTGAGGCTGCAGAGCATTGGCTTTCCCTAAAGTTCCATTCAGTAAGAGTCTATGTTCAAGATAGGATTGGCTTGGATAAGAAGGTGGTTATGGATCTTAGCAAGAGATGGAGTGAGCTGAAGCTCCTTAAGGGATTGTCTGATAAGGATTTAAAGAAAGAGATTGAAAAGCTAAGGCAACTGATTAAATTAAGGAAAAAAGGCAATGAATAGCAAAAAAGTTGCTGTTCTTTCCCTTTCCTTCAGCTTTTATTTCTTTACTCTCCCTATCAAGGTTATTCAGCTTCCTCTTTTCTGCATTTTCATGGCTGCTTTGGTTCCGATTGGTGGATGGAGATTTGTTTCTAAGCTGCTGATGATCTTTACTGCTCTGGCTGTATTCTTGGAGTTTCCCTTTCTGCTTGTTTATTCCTTGATCTTTGCTTCAGCAACCATGCTGGCTTTCCTATTCCAAGTTGCAATCTACATCTTCTTTTGGTATCTTCTTTTTGTCTCAATTGCGTATAGGAGCATGGAAAATTATTTATTGCCTCTTAAGTCTTATTCTTTCATAAATGATTGAGTTTACTGATTATGAGAAAAAATTAGCCTTAAAGAAGTATAAGCGGAAGTTCATTAGGAATTTCAGAGGATTCCCTCTTCCCAAGGACATGATCCTTGATAGCTTGACTTTGGCTTGGTATATTCGAGCAGCCTATAGGCTTGATGACTTCTTTGCTGTAATAACTGAGGGAGTTCAGAGGATAGGGAAAACAAGCCTTTCAAGTCAAGCCTCTGCAGAGGCATTTGGTGAATGGGAAGTCTATGAAGTAAAGAAGTATGGAGTTAATTTGCCAGCAGTAGGCTGCACTAAGCCTAATTACGATAAAGTGAAAGAACACATGGTGTTTTTGCCAAGAGAGTTCCTAAATGTGGTTACAAGGCTTGAAACTGGAAAAAAGCAGCCAGTATTGATTTGGGATGATGCTGGCTTCTGGCTTTATGCTCTGGATTGGTATGAGCCTTTCGTTAAGGCTGTAAACAAGTATATCCAGCTTGCTGGAAGGCAATTCAGTTGCATCATCTTTACTACTCCAAGCCAGCATCTGATCAGCAGCAAGGTTCTTCAAGCCATGCCAGACTTTTGCCTCTGCAGAATAACAAAGATTGGCTTTGATACTCCAAGAAGGAAGCTGAGGCAAGCCAAATTCTATCAGAGATGGGATTATCCAGATGGGACAAAAGGTGGAGTCTATCTCTATTGGGTTGATCGTTTTGATGCTATGCTTCCAGATGAGTTCTATAGGTGGTATAAGCCTATCTCGGATGGATACCTTGAGCAAGGGAAGAAACTTCTAAAAAGGGAAGTTAGAAGGCTTGATAGGAGAGCTGCAAGGGAATCAAAGCCAGATGAGGTTATGGAGCAAGCCTATAAGCTGGCTGGAGATCCAGACAAATTGAAGGAAATAGATGAGATCCTCAATCAGTTTCTTTAGGCTCTTCCTCTGGCTCTTCCTCGAATCTGAGGTTAATGATTTCCCTCTCTGAAATTTCCCTATCCTTCTTTAGTGTATGGCTTTCTCCTACTGGAACTCCATATTCGCCTTCCCATAGGAATCCCTTCCCTTCCAGAGCCTCAAAAAGCATTGTGATCATTTTCTCATACCATTCCTTGCAGTAGAATTGGAGATATTTGTCTCTGAGGATCTGCTTAATGAACAAGTCTGGAACATTCTGGAGTTGAGGGATTTCATAGTTTCCTATCTTGGATATGCCATTCTCAATGATCTCTGCATACTGCTGAAAGACTTCTCTTAAGTCTGCTGGCAAAACTGGAATGTCGAGGATCAGCAGCTTCAAGGCTAAGGCATAGTCTCCAGCTTCAGCAATCTTTACGATCATGTTAAGCCTCGACCATAGAAACTGCAGATAATTGAATTTGACTCCCTTTGCTCTCTGGATCCTTGCTTCTGGAGTTTTAACTGGATAACTCATGATTCCATTTTTCATGTCGAATGTCTTAAATATTTTCTGATGTTAGAAATTTCTAACGAGGCTTGCCTTTATGCCAAGAGTGGATCCAGAAGTCAAGAAGAAAATCATGGATTCTGCAGCATTTCTTTATTGGTGGGATGAGAGGAGAAAAATCCATCCAATTCCTAAAGATCCCTTCAGAGCCTTCATGATTGACATTGGCATTCCAGCAAGGCTTAAGGATCCAGAGGAATGGAAGAGAAGAGTGAACAGATCAGACTATATTCTCATTGATCATCCCTCTGTAAGAACAAAGATCCATCAGCTCAAGCAGATGGCTAAACAAAAGAAGCAAAAGCAGAAAGAGACATTGCAGATTGAAAAGATCAAGCAGATGCTTATTAAGTCTGCAGTTGAGTTCACTAAGCAGCATGGAGTTCCCATGCCTCAGTTTTTGAGATTTGACATCTCCAAGGGATGGACAAGATCATTCTTTAAGGGAACATATCATGGAGAGAAGCTGATTGCCTCGGTTAATGTAGGAATAAAGGGAAAGAACCCTCTATTAATGAAGTCTGCAATGTTGCATGAGCTTGGGCATTACATTGACTATCTTAAGCGACCACCAAGAGTGATAGTTGCTCCATCAAGATCTGTTCTTAAGATGAGTAGGGAGAGGGAAGCATGGAAGTATGCGAGGAAGTTTCTCACTCATCCAGTTCAGACTTGGAGCATGGCAATGAGCTTGAAGGGATACAGAGATCTCTATGAGCAGAGCATTCTTGGAGAGCCTATGAAGATCTGGATCTGGAAAACTGAAGCTAAAACAAGAGAGGCTGCTTTAGGAGTTAAAAGGCTGTATGAAAGGCAAGGGAGAAAAGTCAAGGTTGAAGTGCATAAAGGCAAGCCATTCCCATACCAAATATATGTGTTAGCGAGATGATTGAGATGTGTAGGGTTAGAGCCAAAATAAAAAGATCTGAAGTTGTGTTGAATACGATAGGATACCGAGGATCCAAAGAGGCTCAGACTCCACTTGCAGACATTAGGCAAGCCAGAGCCTTCATTATGAGGAAAGAGGATGCGAGGAGATTAGGCATCAGAACTGGAAGCAAGGTTACAGTAAAGATTGGGAGAGCAAGGATTCCTACTGAAGCTAAGAACTGGAGCAGAGGATCCAAGTTGCTTTTGCCAAAGGAACAGTATCCATTGAGGGACATCAAGTCTGTAAGGAACTATGTGGTTGAGGTTCCGAGCAGCAGATCCAGAACAAGGAGCAGAAAGAGAGGGAGAAGATGAAGCTAACTGGAATATTTGCAAAGGCTGGAGCCAGCCTCAAGAGGAGACTCAAAAAGAAGATTGAAGATATTAGGGAAGAGAGGAGAATCAGAGCTGAAAAACTCAAGAAGATCAGAGAGGCTCAAAAGAAAGCCTTTTGGGAAGAGTATGAAAGGCTTGCGATAGAGAGAGCAAGGGAGCTTGCGAGGGAGAAGGCAAGGAAGGAAGTCTCCAAAAGCAGAAAGCCATTCTCTGCAGCCAGCCTTCTTGGATTCGAGATTTCTGGATTGAAATCCAAGACTACTGAGGATATTCTTCAGCCACCATCCAGCTTTGGATCTCCATCAGATCTGATATTTGGATCTTCAAGGAAGAGGAAGAAAAAGTGAGCAGCAAAAGGAAAAGGAAGCCATATCAGACATCCAATATGTTCGGAATTAACATAAAGACAACCACAAAGGAAGGCAAGAGGGAATACATGAGGCTCTATATGAGATTGAGGAGAATGAGGGTTGCAGATGTAGTAGGGATTCCCAAGGCTAAGTCAAGGAAGAGAAAGTAATGTCTGAGAAGTTCATTGTCGAGCTGAAGGATCCCAAGACTAAACGGAAGTGGATAGTTAGAGCTGTAAAGCATAAGCTGAAAGAGGGAGAGCTGAAGTAATGTCTTTGCATTTCGTTTCAAGCTCAGTATTCGCCTTGCATCCACCTAAAGGAGAGACTAAAGAGGAGTCTAAGGAGACTCAAGAAACTATTACTGAAGAGGAAGCCAAAGAGCTATTTGAGGAGCAGCTTGCGAAAGAGAAAGAAGAGGCTCTGAGGCAAGCTCAAGAAGAGCTGGCAAAGAAGGAAGAGGAAGCAAGGCAAGAGGCTCTAAAGCAGCTTGAAGAACTGGAAAAAAAGGAGAGGGAAGAGGCTCTAAAAAAGATTGAAGAGGAAAAAAGGAAGGCTGAGGAGCAGTTTCAGAAAGAGCTTGAAGAAAAAAAGAGGGAGCAAGAAAAGAAGTATAGGAAACAGATTGAGCAGCAGATTCATGTTAGATTGAGGGAAACTGGAGCTGCTGGATGGTATCCTTCTCCAAAGGAGATTGCAAAGGCAAGGCAAACTGCAGTTTCCAAGGTTCAAGAGGAGCTTTCAAGATGGGAGCAGCAGCAGAGAGAGGCATTCTATGAGCATCTTGCTCAATGGGAAAGTGAGCAGCTTGCAACTCTTGAAGAGCAGCTTAAGGCTTGGAGAGAGGAGCAGCTTCAGAACTTAGAGGAGCAGATCAGCTCATGGAAGTCTGAAGTGTGGAATCAGATTGTAGGAGACATTCAATCTCAAGAGCAGCAGATCAGAAAGCAGTTTGAGGCTCAACTTGAAGAGGCAAAGATTGAAGTTAAGCAGCCAGAACCTAAGAAGAGTCTGGCTCAACAGATCATTGAGCTTCCATCCCTTAACTTGTTTGATTGGATTGCTGGAGCTTTAGGATTCAAGGAGTCAAAGGAGTATCGGATGTGGAAGTTTCAGAGGGAATTAATGAAAGAGACGGTTCCAGATGTAGGCTATGAATTGAGCAAAGGCTTTGTTGCTGGAATTGTAGGAGTAGGAGAGAGCTTTGTCTATTCCATTGCAGACATTGGTGGATTCATGATCCAAGGCTTGGGAGACATTACTGGATGGTATGAGTTTGAGTATTCTCCAGAATGGCATCCTATTCCACCACCTACTATCTTGGGAGCTGGAGTTTCCTCTGCAATTGAGTCTGGAATCAGCCTTTCTCCCAAGGCAAGTTTTGAGGCTCAACAGCTCGGAAGGATGTATGAGGAGAAGGGAATTGCAACTGTTGTAGGCTATGGCATAGGATCTGTTGTAGGAGAGATCCTTCTTGCAAAGGGATTAACCAAGGCTGGCTCCTTAGCTAAGAAAGGCATCTCAAAGGGAGTCTCCCTAACCAAGACTCAGATAGGCAAGGCTGTAGGCTATCTTGAAAAAAGCATTGTTCCAGAGCATTACTTTTACTATAAGGCTGTTCTTCAGAAGCCAATGCTTAGAACCATGCTTGGAGAGTTTGCAGAGAAAACTTTTGTCTCTCCCATGAGAACCTTTGCGAGGGAGTTAATTAAGCCAGCCATTGGAGAGGAAGCATACTATTTCCTAACCAAGATAGGCATTAGAAAGCCAGTTGTGGAGAGCATAAAGAAAGCAAGCAAGGTTGTTTCCTCTTCAAGCAAGGCTCTTTATCATCACATTAGGAGATCTGTTCTTTATGGAGAGGCTTCTCCATTCTCTGAGATCTATGTTTATGCTAAGTATTTTGGGATTCCCAAATTGAAGGAACATTTTATTCCGAGCTTGAGATTGGGAATTACTGGAACCTTTAGGGAGATAAAGAGAGGCTTGCTTTATAGTGAAGCCTCTCCATTCTCTGAGGTTTATGTCTATTCCAAGTATATTGGAGTTCCCATGTTTAAGAGGAGCCTTTCTGAGGCTCTAATTTCCATGAGAGGAGCAGTTAGAAGATCCATTATGGAGTCTGTTTTGGGAGAAGCCTACATTTATGGCAAGGCTGTTGTCTCTCCCAAGCTGGCTGAAAGATTTGCTCGGATCAGCCTTCCATCTTTGCCTTCAGAGATAACTTCCTCTGCAAAGGCTGTTTTTGGAGACATTAAGGGAGCCATAAGCGAGCTGAAGCTCTACACTAAGGCTGCTTTGGGAAAGAAATACATCTTGCCTCTTGCGAGAAAGAAGTTTAAGCTCCCAATGAAGCCATTTGTGTTTGAGACTAAAAGGGAAGCCTCAGAAGTCATAAAGAAGGTTGTTTCTGGCAAGAGCTTTGCCTTGACTATTGGAAAGGAGACTACAAAGAGGGTTTCTCCATCAGCCTTGAAGATGTATGTTCCAGTTTCGAGAGCCATTATGGAAGAGGTTGAGGAAGTCATCTACATTCATTATCCTCATGAGAAACTTGGGAAGCCAGAGGCTCCTCAGAGGCTAAAGAAGAGATCACTTGCAGCCAGCCTCATTTTAGGATCTATTCCAGCTTTCACTCCAAGAGTTTCTCCATCGCATAGCATCATGGCTGGATCTGTTCAGCTTCAAGGCTTAAAGCAGCCTCAACTTAGCAAGCAGATTCTTAGGCAAAGAGCTGCTATTCTGCAGCAGCAGAGATTGAGGCTCAAGATGGAGCAGCAGAAGAAAAGGAAGCCTAAACCTAAGCCTTTGAAGGTTGAGGCTGATATTTTCGGATATAAAACTGCAGCTTGGGAGTTTCCAGTTGCAGCTCCTTTAGAGGCTCTGAATCTCATGATCCTTGGAAAGAAAGAAATATCCAGAAAGAGTAAAAGGAGAGTGAGGAGAAAATGAGAAAGGGAAATCCCTCTTTGAAGTTCCCTCTCATCAAGTTCAGCAGAATTAATGTTCTCTTTGTATGGTTCATTGTCTTTCTGGCAATGACTATCTATGCCATTGGATGGTTCACTTGCGGAATCTTTGTCATGAAGTTCATTGATGCAATCGTTTCAACCTACAGCTTTGACTCTCCTTGGGATACTACTGTTACTGCTGTTAGGCTGTTCTTCCTTTATCATCCCATAATTGCCATCATTGGATGGATCATCTATGGGATCCTCAACAGCATCAAGAGGGATGTTGATAGATGGAGAGTTCCCTACTGAGAAAGGCTGTTCCCATCTTGATTGCAGCCTTCTGCTTAGTCTGGATGCTCTCCTCTTCTGCTCCCAAGGTTGCTGCAGCCTACACTATTACATTCAAGGGAACCTATTCTGATGATGGCTTGATGACTTCTCCAGTAAACTGCACTCTCTGGAGAGAGGGAGAGGAGCCTTTAACCTTTGAGCTTGATGGAGAATATGTTGCCTCTGTTCAGCAGCTTCCAGCCATCCTTCAGATCCACCTTGAATATAATGAGTCGAGAACCATCTATATTACTGAGGCTGGAACCTACTATGTCTTTGTTCCGATTGACTCAAGAACCTATTATTTCCAAGTTCTTGACTTTGTAGGCTTGGAAAATGGCTATATCGAGACATGGCTGAATGTTAATGGAACTTTGAGGCTGATTGAAAGGCAAACATTGGCTCTTATGAATGACATTCCCTTCGAGATGTCTTGGGGTTATGCCTATGAGATTGCCATTTACGATCCAGATGAGGGAAGAGCCTTTATAGGCTCCTTTACTGCAAAGCAGAAATCAACCTTCCTCATTGGAATCACTAAGGATCTGTTTCCAGAGGAGATTCCTTCCTCTGCTGGAATCTATAAGTATTGCCAGAGGCTCAACTCTACTGCAGCCAGCTTCTATTACTCTGATCTGAATGACAATACCAATTGGGTTCATTTTGCCTTATACACTCAAGGCTCTGATTCTCCCATTGCAGAATTTAATTCGACTTCTGAGCCAGTTTCATGGCTGTTTAATGATTTGGATCCTTCAGAATCCTATATTGGCAAGATAACTGTAAGCCATGAAATTCTTGGAGATGACTATTTCTGGAGCTTCATTCTTCCATCTACTGAGGCTCCAATCTCTGAAAATCCCTTCTCGATCCTTGACAACATAGCCTTGAGCTTTCCGATTCAGTTCAGATATGTTCCAGTAATCTTCTTGGTTCTATGCATCTTCATGGCTTTCTCTTGGTGGAATCTTCCAGTAGGAGTGGTTGCTGGATACCTCTTTGCAGCCTTATTTGTCTATTTAGGCTGGCTTCCCATAACTTGGAGCTGGATGATGATCTCTGGCTCCATAGGATTTTTAATTGCAATCATATTAGCTAAGGAAAGGGAGAGTGGAATCCTATGATCAATGTTGAAACTGCATTAATGCTTGCCAATGCCATGTTCTGGACAACCCTCTATTCGATAGGGAGAACAAGAAGGGAGAGCATGATCTCCATCTCTGGAATCATTTCCTTTGTTTCATGGTGGATTGTAGGCTTCCTTTGGCTATTTCTTGCTGCAGAGCCAGTTCCTCAAGGATCTGGAGTGAAATATGGAACCTACTCTATTAGCTTGCTGTTCTTTGCCATAGGCTTGATGATCTTGATCCTTCAAATCATTGATCTCTTGAATATAGGAAAGGCAAGAAAGGAGTTAGGAGAGGTGGAGTATTGAGGCTATCAGCATTTTCCATCATGGCATTCTTTGTCTGCATGAACCTTAGCCTATACCTTCTGAATCAATCTTCCATCTTGGGATCTGGAATAGGCATTTCTCCCTACAGCTCTCCAGAGGACATGAACTTCATTTCTGCAAATCTTGGAACTCAAGGCATAGTCATTGCTGGATCCACCATTACTGCATCCTTGATCATTGGATATTTTGCTGGAAACATGATTGTAGGTGGAACAGTAGGCTTGATTCTGCTGGCTCTTGAGCTGATCTTTCCAGTAGTGAGATGGATGCTCTTTGGCTTTCCTCTGTTCCTTGCAGACATTGGAGTTCCAGACTTCATAAGCTCAGTTATCATTGTAATAATGAGCTTTGTGTGGTTCTGGTTCTTCATTAGCCTCTTTGCTGAAAGAACTGGAGTAGGAGAGGGATACTGATGGCTGGAACATATAAGCGAGGGAGAAAAATCTGGAGTGCAGTTCTAATCATTTTCTTAGTCTGCTCCATCTCAGTTTATTTCCTCTCTCTGATCCCTAAGCCAGTAAAGGCATCATGGCTTGCTGGCTATACATATCGAAAATCAGCTAATATTGTAGGCTCAAGTGGAGCTGGATTGAACTATCAGATAATGGTTAAAGTCATGAGGAGTTCTGGAACAGATTCTGGAAATACCGTCTATGTAAGCAATCATTGTAAGGAAGATTTTAGTGATATTAGGTTTGCAGATGCTGATGGCAATGTTTTCCCTTATGCTATAGTCTATCAGACTTCTGATGAGGCATGGTTCTGGATTAAGATCACAACCCTTGACTTGAGTGTGGATCAGACTATCTATATGTATTATGGGAATCCAGATGCAGTTTCAGAATCCAATCCAGATGAGACATTTATTTTCTATGAAGATTGGGATTCTGAAACTCTGGATACAGACAAATGGACATGGTATGCTGATACCTATGGGAGTTATACGATAGATACAACCAATCATCGTTTCATCATTTATACAACATCTGGCTATAGCATTAAACCATATATCAAAAGTGATGTCTCAGACATTGTTTTCCCATCTTCTTGGATCATAGAGGACTATTATGGAGAAAATCAAGCCTTTACTGTTGATTGGTATCATACCGTTGATTCAAATCCTCTTGGAGCAACTCGTTGGGCGAGTTTTGGGCTTGGAACTGCAGTTCCAAATCCGACAACCTCTTCTGCTTTTGTTGATGGATATTATATCAAATACACAAAAACTAAGGATTTCAGATGCGGAGTCGGATCCAATACAGATTGGAACTCAACAGATTATAATTGGAGATCTTTCTATCCCAATCTTTGGAAAATTGTTAGATCTGGAGATACTTGGAAGATCTACTGGAATGGAACCCTTGTTCACTCAGAAGATAATTCTGAAGAGTTCTCATTGATTTCTTTCAGAGCCAATACTTGTTCTTATGAAAGGTCAATACTTGGAGCATTCAAGATTCGTAAATATGTTGAGCCAGAGCCATATATCTCCTCTTGGGGAGAGGAGACTACATTCAAGCCTACTCTTTATGTTGGAAGCAATGTTGAGACATACTTCAAACTTGATGGAACCAAATATTCAACTCCATATTCAGAGCAAGTGGATTTTGGAACCTATCATAGCCTTGAAGCTCTATATTCCACGATCATCATTAATGCATCATATCATTATGGCTTCTCTCATTGGGAGAAAAATGGAGAATGGTATAGTGATGACTTGACTATTGATACTGGAGCCATCAATGAGGATGTCAATTTCACAATGGTCTATACTAATGTCCGTTTTAATGTCTCCTCTGATGGAGTAGAGGGAATTGCAGTTTCTGTTTCTGGCTCCACTCTTTATACTCCCTTCATTGCTTACAGAGGAAAAGGAGCAACGAGCTTTCAAGTCTTAACCTTGACTAAGAAGATCAATCAAACCCATTCATACTGTTATATTGGAGCCTATGTCAATGGATCATTCTATTCTGGAGAGGCTACATTCACTATAACAGCCTATGGAGATACTGATGTTCTTCTCGATTATGAGGTTGTTTATTCTCCACCTGAATCTAATGAGCCAGTTATTACTCCCTCAACCTCTGAGGCAACATGGTATTTCAGAAATGACTTGCATACGGTTCAAGATGAGATTGGATATAAGCTCTCTGAACAGAACAGCATGACTACTGAAAGCTATTCCGAGGATGTTTCTGCAGATTTGTCAATTACTTTAGGCTTCAGAGCTTGGGTTTTCAATAAATTTGGCAAAACTGAGATCACTCCAAATGTTGTAGGGTTATATACCATCTCAAGCAATGGAACCCATGAAGTCAATTCAACATGGATATATACTGGAAGCAATGAGATAGTCTATGCTGTTGAGATCAAGATCTACTTGCGTTTTGGAGAGGGAGATTGGATCACTATGCTTGTAGCCATAACTGATGATGACTTGAACATCATCATTCCAGAGGGAACATGGAGAATCTTTTATAATGTAGAGCTTTTCAGAAACTCAACCTATACTAAGGCTACTCTCTATTGGGGTTCTCCAGAATATGATACGAGGATCACTTTGCCTACTGCTGCAGCTTCTCCTTGGGATGTTGCATTGCTGAAGCTCCTCAACTTGGATCTTATAGGCTGGCTCCTAACTCCCTTCACTTTCCATCTTGGAGATCTCTTCTACTCCATCATTGTTCTATTCCTCTGCATTACAGCATACAATGATACTGGAAGCCTAAGCTATGTTCTTGCCATTCTCTGGCTGTTTGGTGGTGGTGGAATACTGGCTTCCTTCCTTTCTCCAATAACTCTGAACATTGCCTATATTCTGCTGGCTTTCGCAACAGCCTTCACTCTCATGAAGCTGATCCTAAAATAACCCTTTTCTTTTTTCTTCCCAAATTTCATGTCGTAAATCTTTAATATTTTCTCAAATCAGCTTATTTCTGGAGAGTTGAAAAGATGAGAATTGCTGATGTCATTGCTATGACTTGCCTTGTGGTTGTGGTTCTCATTGCCTTGATCATTGCTGGCAATCTCCAAGCAGTAGCCAATGATCTTAAGGATTCAATAAACTCTTCAGATTATAGTCAAGCTGTTGATACTCTCTTTAGCAACACATGGACTGGATTGACTCTGGCAAGCATAGGAATCATAATTGCTGCTGCAGTAGGGATCCTTGCCTTGGTTCTTGGATCCCTCGGTGGAGTCGGTGGTGGATCTTTCACTTAGATAGGCTCAAGAAAGGCTCCCTCATCATCTCCCATTATTTTTTCTTGAGCATTATGTCATAAGGCTTATTAATTGATTCTTCAGATATTGGATTTTGTCATGTTTGGAAGAGGGAGAAAAAAGAAGAAAGAAAGGCAAAGTTCTGAGGTTCCAGATGCTTTTACAAGGAAGCTAAGGGAAGAGCATGGCTCTCCCATAATCAGCTTTCCAAGGAGAGTCATAAGGGAGCTTGGAATCAAATTTGGTTCTGAGGTTAGGATCAAGAAAATTGGAAAGAATCCCTTTAGATGGGAGTTAGAGTTTGTTCCACCTAATAAGGAGAGGGAACATATAAGCGAGGGAGAAAAGGATGAGTAAGCAGCAAGCTGTTCAGCCTACAATCAAGGATGAGGTTCTTGCTCGCATCATGTCTGGAGAGGCTGTTCAGACTTTCTCTCCAGAGGAGTTCTTTCAGACTCAATACACAATCTATAGCTTGCTTAAGGATGAGATTGTTCTTCAAGAGCTGCTTAATGACAAAGATGCTAAGGTTCTGATTCCGTTTCTAAGCCATCTTCTGAGGACAACTAACATTGATGATCCAGTTTCCGTTAAGTTCATGATGCTTACTTGGGAGATTGCTTGCAGACTTGTTTTCTTAGTGTATAAGCCACCTACTTTGGTTAATCGAGCAAAATTTGAGGCTTGGTTAGGATTTGGGAGAGCAGCAGTTCATGATGCAGAGAAGGGATGGAGAGGCAAACTTGTTACTGAGAGGATCAAGATCTACAAGGTTGAGGGATTGGAGACTAAAAGAAGGAAGATTCTTGGGATATTCTGAGGCTGATGTTTATGTTGAGTCTTGCTTTAGCCATTGATCCAAGGGATCCATTCTGGAGATTCTTTCTTCAAACTGCTGTTCCCTTCTGGATTGGCTTTATCATTTTGATCATTGTTCTTCCACCATTATTCATTTGGTTCTGGAAGAAGAAGGTTCCTCGACCAGCAAGAACTCTGTTTTGGTGTGCAATCAGAGGCTATGCTCCATTGCTGCTTGTTCATGACTCTGGAAGAGCAGACATTATTGGAATCAAGGAGAGAAAGGCTGAAGGCATAGTGGAGACTACTGCTGGAACCTTCAAGATCCTTCCAAGGTTTGCTCCAGTTCTTTCGGATGAGGAGCTGCAGCAGATTGAGGATCCAGAGATGAGAAAGAGGATGCAGATGATCAAGAACATGGCAAGCCAGAAAGTCAAGATAGGAAACATGGAGTTCTGGCTGGATTTTGAGCATTGGATGGCTAAGAGAACATGGCTGTTAGGGATGCCTACTCCTCTCTTTGTAGGCTATACTGGAAAGCTCTGCTTATTGAATCCAGAGGCTCTTGCGTTATATGAGGCTGCAGAGCTGAAGATTGAAACTGCTGATGGAACCATGTTCAATCCTAAACACAAGAAGGATGCCAATGAGGAAGAGGCTATGCAGCCTTTGATCTTGCTGGATCCTCGGAAGATTGGAAAGTTCATTACAAGCCATTTTGATCAGAGCCAGATTGCTGGAGTAATTCAAGCTGCAGAGGAGAGAGCAAAACTTGGAATGAGAATCAATCTCAAGAGGATTGCAGTTTTCCTAATAATATTCTTGATCGTGATTGCAGTAATCTTTGCAGCCATGTATCTTCCTAAGATGATGGGTGGAATGATTCCGAGATGAGTCTCAGAACCAAGTTCATTCAGACATTGGCTTGCAATCTCATCTTGCTTGGAGAGATGTGGTTCTTCTACTGGCTGCTATGGGATCTAAGCTATGTTTTCATGGGAGATCCATTGATGTTCCATCTCGGATCCATCATCAAGAATGCCATCTTTCTGATAATACTTGTTTATGTGCATTCCATCATCTCTCTTGCCTCGATTTCTCCAGAATTTAGGAAATGGCTCACTACAATTCAGAGAGGCAATCAGCAAGGATCAAAATCCAGAGCCAAAAAGAAGCAAGAATCCAAGGGAAAAAAGATGAGAAAGTCTGAACCTAAAGGATTTATCTGAGAATCTCCTTGAATTTCCCATTTTTTTCTGGCTTAAATTTTAAATTTTGAAGCCAATAAATTAGGATTTTCTTTTGCCTCTATGGAATGGAAGGGATGGCTTGCCAAAGACAACCATTAGGATTCCAGAGGAGAAGGTTGAAGTCTATAGGGAGTTCTTCAAGTTAGTTAAGGAGAGGCTTCATAGTGATATTTGCTATGTTACTGTTGAGCTTTGGGAAGCCTTCTTGAATGCCATGAGGAATGCTCCTAATCCACCTTCCAATCCTCATGAGATCAAGTTTGTTAGGCAAAACATCCAGATCAATTTAGGCTGCAACTTCTATTATGCTCCAGAGAAGCCTCGGAGAAAGATCACTCCAGAAATAGCCTTGAACAAGAACTATTTTTTCCCATTGCTGATTGAGGAATGGAAAACCTTGAAGCCAGAGGCTAAAAAGTTCTGGCT
>Ga0116200_10000114_pt1 | contig 20089 bp, 20 predicted proteins | sample Mar14436cmmetaG_FD_94478 | JGI IMG/M metagenome (GOLD analysis project Ga0116200, IMG submission 94478) | Marine hydrothermal vent microbial communities from Guaymas Basin, Gulf of California to study Microbial Dark Matter (Phase II) - Marker... ... | reverse complement strand
TTTCTTCAAATTTTGGGAAAATAAAAGATTTGATTCTTAATTTTTGTTTTCAAAAAAGTTATAGTGGATCTATTCCTATTTTTATGGATGTATTATCAAGGTTCCATGTCTTCACGAGCTTTGCTTTGATGTCTTCTTCCTTTGTATAACTTAGAACCTTAATTCTAGCTTCATTCTTAATATATTCTTCCATACTCCGCATATCGTTAACTATATTTTCTGGAGCATAGATTGTGACGTTAATGAATGCATCTACGGGGAGATCAAGCATCTTCCTCATGTACTGGATTCTCCTTACAACATCCCTTGCAAGACCTTCGATTCTTTCTTTCTCAGATATTTCTGTATTAAGCACGAGGAAACCATACTGCGATTCGGTGATCTCATAGCCTTCTATAGGCTTTTTCAAAACCTCAATATCCTCCTTTGTTAATACGACTTCATTTCCATCAACGGTAAAAGCGACTTTCCCATCTTCCTCTAGCCTTTTGACAACTTCGTTGGGATCCATCGCTGAAAGCCTGTTTACAATACTTGTAGTGAGAGCCCTATACTTCTTGCCTATGCTAGGATACACGGGTCTTACTTCTACAGTAAGGATACCTTCTAGCTCCTTTACAGGTTTTACATATACATGCTTAATATTTACTAGCGACTTGATTATATTTTCAAATGTATGTATTGCTTCTTTTATCTTAGGGTCATCTGTATATATTGTTAGGCTTGGTAAAGGTTGTCTAATTTTTATACCGGTCTTACTTCTTACTGCTAAAGCCGTTTCAACTAATGAGAAAGCTATTTGTGCTTGTTCTTCAAGCGTAGGGTTAATATACTCTTCTTTAAAGCTAGGCCAATCACAGAGATGTACTGACTCCACGCTATTCTCCATGACTTTCTTAACTAGGTTATGGAACCAGTATTCAGTGAAGAATGGTACGAGTGGAGCTGACAAAAGTAAGTAATTGTACAGTACGTAGAATAGGGTCTTGTATGCTAAGGTTTTAGATTCCGTTTCTTCTTCAATCCAGACCCTTCTCCTTATCAATTTTATGTAGACTCTGCTTACATCCTCTACGATAAACCTTCTAAGCTTTCTAGCGGCTAGATGAAGTTTATATTCGGAGAGATGATTAGTAACTTCTCTTATAAGGTTATTAAGCCTTGAGACAATCCACTTGTCTTCGGTCAATAGTTTTTGATAATCTAGGTCAACTCTCTCGGTCTTGAATTTATCAAGTAGCATATAGGTTGCCGCGAAATTGAAGACATTCCATGCCACATTAAGATCATTAAACACTTCTTTCATAGCATTCCATGAGAAACGTAAGTCTTCCCACACCGTGTTTGAGAGTACATAAAGTCTAAAGACGTCTCTCCCATATGGTCTGATAGCTTCTGGTGCTGACACAAAGTTTCCAAGAGATTTATGCATCTCATGTCCTTTCTCATCGAGTGCAAATCCGTGCATTAATACAGTAGTATATGGTGTGTGGTCAAAGCCTATTATTCCTGCTCTCATCAAGCTAAAGAACCATCCTGAAATCTGGTCATGACCTTCGACTATGAAGTCTACTGGCCACATCTCTTCAAGTTTATTATTCTTTGGGTAGTTTAGTGAGGCAAAGAATGATATGCCTGAGTCAAACCATACATCCATGACATCTTTTACCCTGCGCATTTCTCCACCGCACTTTTCGCACCTTATAACCACTTCGTCGACACAGGGCCTGTGAAGGTCTTTCAAGTCCGTGTTGTTTATAGAAAGCTTAAGCAATTCTTCTTTTGATCCGATGACTTTTCTACTGCCGCATTTCTCACATACCCATATAGGCAGAGGAGTACCCCAGTATCTCTGCCTAGAAATTACCCAGTCTCTTGCTCCTAAAATCCAGTTCTTAAAACGGTGCATACCAGCCCATTCAGGTATCCATTTAACTCTTTCAGATTCCTCATACATCTTGTCTTTTAATTTACTTATACTTATAAACCACTGCTTTGTCGCTCTGAATATTAGCGGGGTTTTACATCTCCAGCATACAGGATACTTGTGTGTGATCTTTTCTTCTCTAAAGAGATAACCTTTAGCCTTAAGGTCATTGATTATGACCTTATTCGCGTCTCTAACAAATAATCCTTTATATTTGCCCGCGTCTTCCGTGAATACACCATTGTCATCTACAGGGGATAGTACTGGAAGGCCATACTTTTGACCGACTATGAAGTCCTCTTCACCATGACCGGGAGCTGAATGGACACATCCTGTACCCTCTTCGAGATGGACGAACTCTTCGCTTAGGACGACAAAGTGAGCATTTTCGAGTTTTTTATGTACAGGTATCTCATCCTCCAATGGATGACGATACCTTAACCCCGAAAGTTTCTTTCCTGGAAAAACTTCGAGGATTTCATATTCGATTTCAAGCGGTTTAAGTACATGTTCAATTCTCTCTTTGCTCATAATGAGAACCTCATTACCAACTCTTACACGAGCATACTCAAACTCTGGATGCACCATGACGCCTGTGTTAGCTGGAAGAGTCCAAGGCGTCGTTGTCCATATCAAGATATATTCGTTGTCTTTACAAGCTACAGGAAATTTCACATATATTGAAGGATCGGTGAGATCTCTATATTCGGTTACCTCATAGTCGGAGAGAACGGTTTCACATCTTGGACACCAGTGCATTACCTTAATTCCTCGGTCAAGCAGCCCCTTCTTCTCAGCCTCCTTCACGAGCCACCATCCTGCCTCAATATATTCATTTCTCATCGTCAAATAGGGGTTTTCCCAATCCATGAAAACTCCTAGATCCTCGAATTGTTGTGTCATGGCTTTGATATTATTCAATGCAAGCTCCCTACATTTTTGAACAAATCTAGCTACGCCGTAATTCTCAATGTCTTTTTTACTTTTGAAGTTCAAGGATTTTTCAACAGCTACCTCAATTGGTAATCCGTGGCAGTCATAACCAGGCTGATCCCATACATTGTATCCGCACATTCGGCGGAATCTAAGAACGGTATCTTTTATCACTTTATTCCATCCAGTGCCGACGTGGATGACGTTTGAGCTAGGATATGGGGGGCCGTCCAAGAAATAGAACTTTTTCCTGTTCCTGTTCTTCTCTTTCACTTTTAGATATATGTTATTCTTCTGCCAATACTCCCTAACTATACTTTCAACTTTATGTGGATCATACTTCTTCAAAGATAACATAGTCTTCACCAAACTGGATACGACTTAAGAAGTAGGGAGGAGATTTAAAATTTATGCCGACTAAAGTACTACTGGCAAATAATATGCATCCCCTCCTTTAGACATTAATTAGACCATAACTATATAAAATTTACTTACTACCGTTACCCCTTCTTCCACAACCTTCCAACAATGTGAACCTTCTCACCACAGTACTTACATCTATTCTCTTCGTCCAAATTCCACTCGATTACATCAAACCCTATCCTCCTTATAACTAATTTCCCGCAATGGGGACAATATGTATTTTCTCCCCCATGCCATGGAATATTCCCAACGTAGACATAATACAATCCTTCTTCACGTGCAATATTCCACAATTTTTCAATGGTTTCGATTGGAGTTGGTGATCTATCCGAATATTTGTACATCGGGAAAAACCTACTAATATGGAGTGGTGTTTCGGGACCTAGATTATCGAGATGCCATTTAACCATTTTCTTAAACTCATCCTCAGAGTCATTCAGGTCCGGGATAACAAGATAGGTTGTCTCAACATGTACTCCCTTTCTCTTCATCTCAATTATTGCCTGCAGAACACCATCAAGTTTTCCCCCTATAATTTTCAGGTATGTTTCAGGGTTAAAGGCTTTGACATCGATATTGGCGGCGTCAAGATATGGTATAAGCTTGCTCAGGGGTTCAATGTTTATATGTCCATTAGTGACAGCTACAGTATAGAAGTTCTCTCTCTTAGCCATCTTCGCAGTCTCATAAATATACTCAAACCATATCAAGGGTTCATTATACGTGAATGCGAGAAATGGGACCTCGTAATGTTTCATTAGCTCAACGACCCTTTCGGGACTCATATAGCTTCCCACGAAATTGTCAGGAGAAGCCTGCGAGATCTCCCAGTTCTGGCACCATGGACACCTAAAATTGCATCCTACACTACTGATACTGAATATAGGAGCTCCAGGATAAAAGTGAAAGAGGGGTTTTTTCTCGATAGGGTCTATAGCGGTCGATGAAACAAGCCCATAGATTAAGGTATAAAGCTTTCCGTCAATATTCTTTCTCGTACGACACCTACCAACCTGACCCTTTGACAACGTACAGTTCCATGGGCAAAGACGACAGCGTACCATTCCTCCTTCAAGCTTATCATAGAACATTGCTTCATGAATATATCTTGAATTATTCGGAGTCATAAGAACCTCTACTGAATATATAAACTAAACCCACTAAAAAATTATTACCTAGATGTATTTCTAACACTATTTTAATATTATTATAGCAATTATCTTATTGAAGAATCATGTGACAACGTAATATTCAAGCATAATACTAATCTATCTATATTATGAACTTACCTGTTATTTTGAATACAGAAATGTTTATAATTTAGTAAGCATAAACGTAAACATGTGTCTGTAGTAATTAGCGTAAGAGTTAAGAGGGAAATTAAGGAAGAACTTGAGAAATCTGGAGTGAATATAGCTGAGGAAGTCAGAAGCTACTTGGAGCAACTAGCATGGAAAATTAGGATCAGAAGAAAAATCAATGAATGGGATGAGATTTTAAGTAGGGTTAAGCCTAGTAAGAAGGGTTTTTCCGTTAAGAGTGTGAAGGAGGATCGTGAAGGTCATTGATTCTTCTTCATTAGTAAAATATTTTTCGAAAGAGGAAGGATGGAAGCTTGTTAAAAAGGCTATATTGGATGGAGTAGTAACTCTCGACCTTGCGGTAAAAGAGGTTGCAAATGCTCTTTGGAAAAAGGTACTTAGAAGTGAGATTAGTATTGATGACGCTAATAAAATAATAACTGATCTATTAGAGGCCGAGGTGATTAAGGTGATTAGTCAAGATAAATACCTTACTCAAGCCTTTAAGATAGCGGTTGAAAACAAAATCACTGTATATGATGCGTTATTCATCGCTCTAGCCAAAGAAATGAATATAGAACTGATAACGTCGGATGCTAAACAGGCGGAAGTAGCAAAAGAAGAGGGAGTAAGTGTAAGAATTATTTAGACATAAGCTTATCATAGAACATTGCTTCATGAATATATCTTGAATTATTCGGAGTCATAAGAACCTCTACTAAATATATACAATAAGCAACATGGCATTACCTAATGATTATTAGTAAACCTTATATAGGTTTACCTAAAAGGTATTACAAATGTGGTGCTTATGGAGTACGTTACTGTTTCTGCTAAGATTCCTCGTAGGCTGAAGGAGTTACTCAAAAAATATGGGATTAAGCCTGGTCCCATTATTAGGAAAGCTCTGGAGGAGGAAGTGAGAAAGCGTATACTCGACGAGATTGAGAAAGAAGCTAGGGAACTTAGCAAAAAAGTTTCTCACATACCCGATGAGGAAATTGCTAGGATCATACGTGAGGATAGAGAAGGAAGATAGTCATGTACCTTTTTGATGCGAGCTCAATTGTAAATCTAATCAAGAAAGGTAAAGTTAAACTGTTTGCTAAGGGTGTAACAATCGACTTAGCGCTGTATGAGTCTCTTAATGCTGTATGGAAAGAGTATACGATATTGAGGAAAATCGACAAGGATATTGCATTGAAGTTCATAAACATTATTAGCAATATATTCAAGGTAATTAGAATTCTATCTATAACAGAGTTAGAAAAAGAAGTCTTTAGTTTAGCTTCAAAGGAAAATCTCACAGTATACGATGCATCCTATCTATATACTGCCATGAGAAATGGGCTCATACTCGTAACAGATGACCAAAAACTCAAGGATATAGCATCAAAATATGTGGAGGTAATTACCAGCAAGGAACTAGCCGCCAAGGATCGGTTTTATTGACATAGATAATTAGATTACTTTCCGAAGTAGTATATTCATAATTAAATTTCTTCTGCCGATCCTATAAGGAAGATACTGTCATACATGTTAGCTAGCTTTTCTGACCAGGATCAACATTCTTATCAACACATTCATATACCAACCATACTTACCTAGCTCTACATAAGCTGTATGCCAGTTAACCTGTATAAGGCATGTCAGAAACAGAGCGAGTATATGTTTAAACCAGGACACACTAAGTAAGATATATATGCTTCTTATCATAGTTTTTATAGATTCCTATGAGGATATGGCCTCACTGTATTCCTTGTCTCACTAAGGTAAGACTGAACGAGATCCTAAAACTACCTATAAATGATGAAAAGAAAATTGCGGCTATGGCTAGGTTAATGAACGAAACCAGCAAATACATCCACTCAGATTCTTCTACTGTAAAGCTAGCTACACTGAGTTTCAGAATGGTTAAAGAGTTCTCAGGAGTGGACGATCCGTATAAAAGCTATAAGGAAGAATCCAACAGAATAGCGAGTAGCTTGTTGGAAAGGGTGAGGGAGAAAATTGAGATAGCTAGAGGATTTGAGAAATTCAGAAAATTGGTCATTCTAGCCATAAATTCGAACATGTTAGATCCAGGAACCCCATACAACTTTACACCTAGACAGTTAGAGCAAGTTCTGTTCGATCCTAATCTAAAGATTGATGATACAAAGAAAATCTATAGCAAATTTTTCCAAGTGAGTAGTATAGTATACCTGCTTGATAATTGTGGAGAAGCTCTTTTTGACCTGTTGCTTGTCGAATTCTTGGCAGAAAATGTTTCCGCTGATATCACAGTAGTAGCTAAGGGTAAACCGTATCAGAACGATGTCACGTACGATGAAGCATTAAAGTTAGGCTTTCAGGAATACGCTAAGGTTTTAAGCACGGAGAGTGATGCGGCTGGGCCTATTAGAGGCTTTATCTCTGATAGAGTCCTCGAAGAGATAAGTAATGCGGATCTAGTGATCTCAAAGGGAATGGCCAACTATGAAACCTTCCTAGACGAACCATTTTCTAACACAGTAGCTTTCCTATTAAAAGCAAAATGTGTTCCGGTCGCTACTTCACTCAGAGTAAAGCCGGGTGATTCCATAGCATATTTTCTTCATAAAACAAACGGGAACTAGAGTATTTAAATTCTTGAACTCAAAAGCATAGCATTGTGGATGCATATGCTCTTCGATTCTTATCATAACCTCTATACTTTATTTTTCTGTTTAAGGAGACACTACCATGTTTTTCAGTGAATATTTAAAGAAAGACTTTTTCAAGAATAAAAACTGAGATGCTTACAAAGGCACTGAAAATATTAACTAAACCGTATAAGGCGAGAAAAAATGCCTGACGGATAAATTAAGTTGAAGAAGAAACTGAAAAATACTTATGTGTTACACTGGTATGGCTATCTTCTCTACTTTAACGGTAACGGTAGTTGAAGGGTCTGCTGGTGCTTGTTGAGCTATGTTTATTGGGAGAGAATTCAATGATATGTACTCTAACTTGGCGACAAATGCAGTAGTGTTTAGCCCGATGAAGTCTAATAACGTTATCTTAATGCTAGCATTTCCAGAACAAAAGATGGAAATCGGGATTCCCTTAAATCCTTCGAAAAGTATAGAACAGTACTCTCCATTAGGTCCTCGGGTAACCATCTTTGCTGATGTTATATTTTCGTGTTAAGATAATTATTTATAGCAAAAGAGAACCATTACTATAATGGGATAAATTATGATAAAAATCTTATATGTTGGAGATGCGGGAGTATTGGCTGGGCCAATCTTCTTTGCTTCACCTTTCATTATGGAGATTAAGGGTTTAAGCGTTAATGTATTTGGAGAACCTCTGATAAAGGCTTTTGAAAAAGATAGTGAGATTAAGGTAACCCACATGAGTTCATGGGATGCCTATGCTAATTTTCCTAAAACTGTTGATGAAATGAAAGATTATGATATAATTATTCTAAGCGATATAGAGGCCGAATCGCTATTTTTCTATCCAGAGTTCTATACACCGAGTGAGTACGGGAAGAAAACTATTACTAAGCCTAATAGGCTAAAGGCTATTAAACAATTTGTTGAGAATGGCGGTAGCCTAATAATGGCAGGGAGCTGGTTTACTTTTGCTGGTAGACATGGACAAAGTGGATGGAGGAAAACGCCTGTTGCTGACGTTCTACCAGTTGAAATACTACCTGAAGACGATCGTGTAGAAACACCTGAAGGAGCTGTTATAGAAGTTGTGAAGCCTGAACATCCGATTATGAGGGGTATTCCATGGGATGAGTGTCCCCCATTCCTAGGTTATAATAAGGTCATATTAAAGGAAGGTGCGGAACTGTTAGCCACCATCAGATCAGTTGATTCTAAGGAACCTGATCCCTTAATCGCGGTCTGGGAATACAAGAATGGTAGAGTTATGGCTTTTACCTCCGACCCATGTCCCCACTGGGGCATGAACTTTATGTCCTGGGAATACTATCCTAAGTTCTGGATACAGGCAGCTAGATGGCTTGTTAAGAAAATATAATCTTTAATCAATGATATTTGAAGGTATTTTAATGGATAAAGAATCTTTGTTTGTCAGAAATAGATTATCTCCTTCAGGATATTATAAAAATATCTGGATTAATAAGGTGTGGTTCTGGCCGACTTATCTAGGATTGCCTGACATACAGCTTCCCGATATTGAACATGAAATAAAGATGTTTGAAGAAAAATGTTTCAAGGAGATAGGTCTTGATTCCGTTTCTATCCAAGAGGAAGTTATTAAAAAACTTCTTTCGGCAAACGGGTATGAAACAGTGATTTTCTCTAGTAGTCTAAATGAAGCTTCTCTCTTTAAGAATAACGTTATAGCAGGTTCTACTAAAGGTAGCAATTTTTACAACGAGTTACTCAAGGCAGGCTACATAAAGTCTTCTGAAAAAGACAACGAGATTTTTTACATAGATCATAAAGGAACACCACTTTACTTCTCTTATTACCTTTATGCTAGCTCAAACGACTGGAAGCACATAATTTCTCAACTAAGAAAAATAGATCTCATTACTCAGAAATGGGATAAGAAAAATGTTTCGGTCAAATGACATAGATATTATATTAAAAATATTGGAGGATAAAATAAATATATTAGATAGAAAAAAGGAAAGAAACATGCTACTCATTATACCAAAAGACTCCCCTATAGAGAATCTATACATTACGTTTAAACCAATACCCCTAAGTCTAGAGAAACTCACCGTTTTTTGGAGTGAAATACCTATAGGATCTGTTAAAAATAATCAGAAGATTTATAGGGCATTTAAGTCTCTTGAAAGCGAGATTAATTATTCAGGGCTTATACTTAAAAGAATAGCATTTATACCTAGAAGGGAATTAGTCAAACTTAGCAATAAAATTCAGGGACTACAAATAAGAGAAGACTTGTGTAGATACCTTAACTCAGATAATGATCTTTTAAAAAGAATTGCTAAGATAAAGCCCCATAGATTGGAGATTAAGTTGGGTATAAAAACAGAGCTAGGAGAAGAAATTCCCAAAAGCGTTAAAGTAGATAAGATAAGCGAGCTCTATGAAATTGCTTCATACTATGATCCACCAGAAAACCTTTACTGGAATATAGTGTTAGAGGTTTATCTTGTCAGAGGCCTGACATATCCTAGAAAAATATTTGAGACATATAAGATTCTTGAAGATTTAGGCTACAAGATAATTAAATTTTGTTCGCTTTTACTAAAAAATTAAATTAAAAAGTTGCTCTTGGCTCTAAGCTATATGTTTTTAGCCTCGGGCTTGTATTTCGCATATGAAGTCCGTGAAGCTTAAGTTCACCTTGATAGACGAGGAGGTAATAAGGATGCTCGCGGGCGCTACTAGCCCGACGGCGTAAAATGCCCTGTCCGGTTCAAAATGCATAGTACGCTATAGCAGAGCGCCAAACAAACCATATGTCCAACGCTACTGCTGCAAGACGTGTGAAAGACAGCTCAGCAACATAACTGGGCTGTTCTTCGCTCGGACAGAGTTGCTACCAAACAGGGTGCTCACCATAACCTACCTTTACTTTAAGCTGGAGATGAGCCAACGGACAGTAACAGGGAGACAGAGAGGAGCGGGAAGACCGTCAGCCGCGTAGCCGACTCTTCGGCGAGGCTTTTGGCGCCTGGATTTATCTCCATGAGGCTGAGGGACGAGGTTGATGAGCCTACGGCCTGCTGGTTGTAAGGGCGAGAAGCGGACTAGGCCCAAGCATAAGTGTCGGAGCACGGTTCAGGAGAGATTCTTCTTCACCTTGGTTGGGCGGAGAGTCGCGGCGCATGCTCTTCTTGGCCGAGAAGAACGCGTCGGTAGACTGCGCGTTGTCCCCCACATAGGCGCGTTAACTGAGAACGCTGTCTACACGGACGAGTTTTTGCTGCTATGAGCACGTAGGCAGGCCCAGCCACGGCATTTTTGGTTAAATATTCGGGTGGTGTCTTCGCCGCTAGCCCTGTGCATGTTAACGAGGCGGAGAGCAGGGACTGGCGCCTGCCCATTTTTCTCTTTTGAGCGGAGTATCTCGACCGAGCTTGTAGGTTTTTATGCGGTTCCCACGTTAGCTTTTGTCAGGCTTTTATGATGAAGCTTCACTTACCGCCTGCTACTGGCTGATAGAGATGGTTCACCATGTAGCTTAGAGCCAAGAGCGTAAATTTTTATCATTTTGTGACAAGTACTTCTCTATTAATAGTATAGGATTTAGTTATAGCATCCAGAATCTTAACGTTAGCTATAGCGTCTTCTTCACTCGTAAACGATGTTGTATTTCCAAGTAAGCTATCAACAATATTGTGAATGGATTCTTTCACAAACCCGAAGAATCTACCATTAAGCTCGCTTGCACTATAAGTTCGGGGGTATACAAATTTCTTGCCTGAAATCTCTATCATCTGATAGGTAGTATTTATAAAGCTGGTAGCTTTGGTTCCTATAAACTCCGCCCTAAAATCGACAATACTCGGATATGTCTCTGGCAAAATCCAGCTGGACTCTAAGACAGCCATGCTACCATTATAGAACCTCAAAAAGGCTACAACATAGTCAGGAGTATCTATACCTAAAGATTTAAGCACTTCAAAATGCGCATACGCTCTAACACTTTCAACCTCACTTCCATAAATCCATCTAACAAGGTCAGCAGTATGGCTCATTAGAAAGTATACAACGCTCGTTTTCGATGACCAACTAAGCATCTTAGTTGGAACATATATCGTATCGCTTAGACGCACATAGCTATACAATACTTTGCCAAACTCTCCATTTGTAACTTTTTCTTTTAGAACAGCAAATGGGGGATTAAACCTGTTTCCAAAGTTTACGAAGAGACGAACATTGTTTTCTTGCGCCTTTTCGATCATCTTTAAAGCATCTTCAACCCTTGTTGCTAAAGGTTTCTCGACGAGAACATTAACCTTGTTCTCTAACACGGCTAAAACAGGTTGAAAATGTAGAAAATCGGGAGTTGCAACCGATACAAGATCTAGCCGATGATTCTTTAACATTTCGTTATAGTCTAAATATGCGTTAGGAATATCATATTTTTCAGAAATTACCCTAAGCCTCTCCTCATTTATATCACATACAGCTACGAGCTCGACTAGCGGATGAGACTTAAAAGCCTTGATATGGTTCTCTCCCTGAATACCAACACCAATAACGGCTGTTCTCAATATTTTCATATTCTTTACCTATAATAATGTGACCATATTGAAATAAAAAATTAAGGTATATTTAATCCGATACAAAGATATGCAAAAGGTTCTTCTTCATCAGCGATAAAACCGTGCTCCTCATTCACTCCAAATAATAGTATATCTCCTCTCGTCACATCGATTTCCTTTTTCCCTGTTATAACCTTTCCCTTCCCCTGAAAAACTATAAAGATCTCCTCACGATCTTCATGTCTATGAACGGTATGGGTTTCACCAGGCCTATAAAAATGTATATTGATGTATCTAATACTTTTAAGCTTGTTTTCACCTAAAAGCTGTACCCAATCCTTGCTAATGCTCAAAAAATTGATTTTTATCACAATGTTCTAAATCTTTATTTTCCTTAATGTAAGTATTTCGCTTAACAGGTATGGTGGATAATCGCCTAACCCCACGACCCTGGTTAGTCTACGCGGCCATATAATATCTGCCTCCTTGGATATCTCATACTCAATCTGATATTCAATAGAATCTGTTAAGCCGTTAGCGGTAACCTCCACGTGTTCGCTCGGAAACAGAACCTTTGAAACACTTATCTCTTTGTCACTATACTTGAGCTTTTCTATCTTTAGTGGGCTGTCTGAAATATTACGTAGCCTTATCTTCAGATATTCTTGGGTTTTCTCGATTATTTCGCTTTTAATATGCTTGTTAAATGTTAAGGGAAAGCCGTGGAACTTAGCGTATGTTCTAGGATAGCCGTTAAGCTCGTTTTCTCCTTTAAATTTTGTAATCATTTGAATCCTATAGTCAACATCGTACAATAGAAGGTATTGATTCGAATACTCTCGCAGCACACCTTGGTAAAGCTTAACTTCTCCTTCAACATCCTGTACTCTTACTGTTACGAGTCTACCAATACTGTTTTCTAAAAGTGCATCATAAATGCTTCCTATCGTGCCGATAGCCTTCTTCTCGACTGTTTCTAGACTTTTCTGTATTTCGGGAGTGACAACACCGCCTAGAAACGTTGTTGTTGTTCTTGTCAGTGAGGTAGCTATCTTATCCTTAACGTATGAGAGTGCATTGTATATCTTCCTACTTAGGATTTTTACAACGGAAGGACTATACAATCCCTTTAACTCTTGCCATCTCTTTACCTTCTCCTTCTTTGATAGAAAGTCTCTGAACATCATTATAGCATGAAGTTTCCCTAGTTCATCAGGATAAATCTTTCTAGAAACTAAAGAAGGCGACGCCCAAGGGTCAATCTTAACATCTTCTAGCTTTAGGTCTTTTGATACGATACCTAATTTTTTGAACTCCTCAAGAACCTGTTTGGCTTGGTTCAAAAACTTTTCCTCTCCAGTCTCGTGGTAGTTTTCGATGAGAAACGCTAGTAAAGTCAGAGGATTCTCTAAGTTTTCGCTAGGGAAAAATATCTCAAACCCTCCCCCGCTTCTTGAGGGGACGATTATCTTACCATAATATACATCCTTGTCTATGAAAACAAACGCTTTCTTTCTCTCGAAAAGTTTCAGGACTCTGTCCCTAGAAAACCACTCGGAAATCCCATAGATTATAGAGATGATGATTCCTATAATCACTAGGTAGAATATGGTATAGAGCATGCTGGTGACATTTTCAGGTATTATCCCATCAGCCATGGTTCTCTATTTTTAGACAAGAGCATACATTATTATTTGTAACTATCTATTTTTGTTATGATGAAAAAGGGTTTCTGGCTAAGTTATAAGGATGTTCTATCACAAGGAGCATATAAGATATTAGATGACCTATGGAATATTGGTGTTGATAAAGTTTCTCTGTTTGTTGCAGCTAGCGGCAAGATTTACTTTAACCCAAAGGAAAGATACTTTAGTAAAACTAATTTCAAAGTTTTTAAAGGACTGGAGAGAGATTTACTTAGGGAATTCCTAGAAGTAGCTAATAGTTTCGGAATACATGTAACCGCTACTATCGTCTGTGTCGTAGATCCAGTACATGCCACAAATAACCCGAATGCTAGGTTAGTAGACGTATATGGTACACCTCATAGTTATGGTTTATGTCCGAATAACCCTGACCTAAGAGAATATTTAAAGGGGTTAGCGAGGAATTTAGCTCTAGAATATGATATAGATGAGGTAGAGTTAGACTATATAAGGTATAAACGAAGTAGGGATGAGAAGCTCCTACCGTTGCATCTATTTATGGGAAGATACTGTTACTGTAGCTATTGTCGTGATAAAGCTCAGAAATATGGCATAGAGTGGGATAAATTGATTGGTATCGCCAAAGAGATCTTTGAGTTATCTAAGACAAGTGTTGACAATATGAAAAATATGAAAATGTATTTTTCAACAGGCGGTATAGCAGGGCTTTATTCTAGGAATTCGATCCTTAGCGAATGGCTTGAGTTTCGAGGGCGGTGCATATATGAACTTGTAAGGGAAATAAAAGAAAATGTCAAAGAGACGGGCGTCAAACTTAGTGCAGACTTATTCTATCCAACACTTTCATGGCAAGTAGGACAAGACTATAAAAAACTGGCACTGGTTCTTGATTCTGCAAAACCAATGATATATACTGCAAGGATGGGAGCCTGGGAAACCAGATATATTAGGAGACTGTTGAGGGTACTAGGAGAGGAATACATAAACGACTTTGAAAAGTATCTTTCTAATCTACTAGGTATAAAAATACGTTCCATAGATGAATTCGAGCTAAAAGGAGCCCCGCCAGAGGTAGCTTACCGTGAATCGTATACGGCTAGAAAATTAATGGGAGATAAAGTAAAGATATACACGGGGCTATATTCAGGCTATGATCCAAGTATAGTGGACAACAATGAGATAGTCTTTAGAAAAACTATAAAAAACGCCTTGAAAGCGGATATTGATGGTCTCTACTTCTTCTCATATAGTATCACACGAACATCGCATAAAAAAATAATAAAAGAGATATCCTAAGAAACTTCAATAACTTTTCTTCCCTATCGATCCATATAAAGCATCCAGAATCTTCATAGTCCAGATGCCATCTATTGCACTCAGCGTAATATCACAAATAAACAGAAGAATTTAGAAGATTTAAGATATTTCCATAAGATACTTTTTCTAGGGATGTTTTCGAAACATTAGCGTATTTTATTTTTAGAATCGAAGGAAGCGGATTATTAATAGGAGCTCCCGTGCCGAAAACAATTCTATCATCTCCAAAGACATCGATTAAAGTTTCAACCCCGTCCAATGACTGGAAAAATGATATATCGAAATATACATTATCTGCATCCTTAAACAGTTTTATTATCTTCAAAATTTCACTATAGTTTATACCATTAATAATTACCTTAACATTTTTATAGTCATCTAGCAGCTCTTTGATCTTGTCAAGACTTATATAGAATCTATCATGCCATCCTTCACGGAAATGGATAAATATAGGCAGGCTGTAGCTACTACCCGTTTCAAAAGCATAATGGAGACTTTTATCGTTATGCTGTAGACATTTAGGAATACATATTCCAGCCACTCTATCCTTCATGTCTTCTTTGTGGGTCATCATGCTTGGTAACAATGCAATATATACGTTATAAGAGTCCTCTTCGTTCAAGTAAAATTCATTTATACAGTTTAATACATACTCCGTATTACATATTACTGGATGTAAAATAAAATACGTTATTCCTAAATTTACTAATCTACGCAACTCGTTATTCATATTATGTTTATCGCTAAGTATAAAATATGAATCAAAGAGCATCGCTTATTCGCCCAGGAGTCTCTCAGCATTTCTGTAGAATATCTTTTCATAATCATTTAATGATAAGTTTGCGTCTAACACTTTTCCAAGAGAAACTGCTGGATCATTGAAAGGAATATCGCTTCCAAAAAGAATCCTTTCAACACCAGCTTTTTCTACAGCGTATCTTATCATGCCAGGATCGGCTATAGATGAGGACATTTCAAAGTACACGTTCCCAAACTCACTTAATTTATCAACGGCTTCTTTCCATAGTGTACCGCCCATATGATAAGCTATGATTATTAGATCAGGAAACTTCTTCGCAACTTTATATACTTCAACACCGCCATCATATGTATGAATCATCAGAACTACATCCAGTTCGGTCATCGTTTCCCAGATCGGCATAGCTAGATTGTGTGAAGGCTCTATGTAGAAATAACTTGGATGAAACTTTACACCTTTAAATCTATACTCAAGAACATATTTCTTTAATTCAGCAATAGCTTCGTCGCCAAAGTAAGGATTTACCGAGACCAGACCGTTTATTCTTTCAGGATATTTTCTCGTAGCATTTAAGATAAGCTTATTTCCCTCTCTATAATCATATAGAAGCGAGCTTATCGCAGAATAATACCCTTTTCTTATACCATACCGATCCATTACTTCTATTGCCTTATCAGCATCTAACCGAAATAGAAATCGCTGGTCACTACCTATATGTGCATGAACATCTACAATCTTTCCTCTAACTTTGTCCAGAATACCAAGTATGTCGACAGTATACCACCTAGCTTTCCAGATAATACTTTACAACTTTTGTAATAGCTTCCGCTATGTCATCTACATCGTCTTCAGTATAATATTCATTCCAAGGTATAACGATCAATCTTTCCAGAATCCACTCTGTATCTGGACAAAGCCCTTTATAGTAACTTACTTCTCTTGTATTAAATGGGTTCATCAACGGGAATGCTGAACGCCTAAAAGTCTTCTTATCAATTAAAGGTGTCTTAAGATATAATGGTTCACCAATATATCCTGCTGAATTAGGAATGCCCTCTGCTCTAAGAGCCGCTGAAAAATCGCTAATAGAAATCTTCAATTTTTCAATATTCACTAATATAGGATATTGCCAATAGGAATGTTTAACATTCTTTGGGGGAATAGGGAGATGTAAAACATCTGCAAGATCGGCTAGTTCATTGTTAAGCCTGTCAGCTAATTTACGTCTTCTTTCAACAACCCATTTAACCTTTTTTATCTGGGCAAGACCTACAGCACCTTGAAGCTCTGTCATTCTATAATTCATGCCCAACATAACATACCTCCTTCCCTTACTTCTATCCCATCCTTTGTCTGCAAACAGCCTTGCATAGTCGGCAAGTTCATCGTTATTTGTTATGGTCATCCCACCATCTCCTGTAGTCATGTGCTTTGACTGTTGCAGACTGAATGCTCCCATATCACCTATAGTTCCTACATACCTTCCTTTATACTCAGCTAAGTATGCTTGTGCACAGTCCTCAATTACATATAACCCCTTTTCTTCAGCAATTTCCATGATAGGATCCATATCCGCAGGCATTCCAAAAAGATGAACAGGAACGATTGCATACGTCTTGTCCGTTATTCTCTTTTTAAGATCGTCAGGATTCAGGGTGAGGTGATCTCTCCTCAGATCAGAGAAGACCGGTATCGCACCTTGGAACAAAACGGGGATAATCGTACCCATGTCCGATATAGGAGAGGTTATCACCTCATCTCCTGGACTTACACCTATAGCACCTAACGCAACGTGAATAGCCGCGGTTCCAGACGTTGAGGCTATCGCATGTTTTACACCGAATAGGCCAGCAAATTCTTGTTCAAACTTCTTAACTTTGTCACCGTAGACTCTGTTAAGTTTTCCAGACATTATGACTTCTCCAAGTTCTTTCAATTCTTCTTCTCCTATATTTCTTCCACTAGCATCACTAACTGTCGGGAATTTTTTTCTCCTAACAGGTTCTCCACCATGAATAGCTAGTCTAATTTCGATCACCTCTATAGGTGCTGTCAACTTAAGCTTAGATTTATAAATATGCTTTTAAGCTTTTCGCAAAGCTTAAAAGTCAAAAACCCTTAACTTGACAGCACCCCTCTATATGCCTAACTCATTTAATCCTTTTCTCGGTTTTAAGAGTTCTTGTTTTGGAAAGCCGTTTGGAAGGTCAGGATTAAAAAGCGCGTCGTATAGGAAAAATGCTACCCCGTCTCCTCCACTTTCAAGAACTGCTCTAATGAGAGAAAGCATATATCCTGCATTTCTCTTCTGTTCCCACCTTTTGCCTCCTTTCATAGATCTTCGTACGACTGTATTTGCATATATAGCTGGCTCAATCTTACAGTCTTTAGAGGCTATGAGCCTAGCTCTTCTTATAAGCTGATGAGCATAATTTGGAGAAACTTCATATAGCGTAGGCACCAAGAAGTCGAGATACCGTGAGAAATACGGCCAATCCTGATAACAGCTTTCAATAGCTGTCACATAATCCGTAAAAACATACGCAGAAACTTTATGACCTAAGCTTTTAGAAACTTCAGATAGGGATCTAACGGCATTCGTCATGCTCTCAGTCAGTATTGAAACAAAATATTTAATTTCGATTACTTCCCTTGTCGGAAATGAGAAACCATACTCTTCTTTAAACTTTTGCAGACATCTCTTACAATAACAGTAATAGCGACCTTCTACTGCTTCAGGATATCTTACATAGTCAAAATGTATCCCGTCAAGTCTATACATTCGGGAAACTTCTCTAATAATATCCTGTAGATAATTTATGTAAATATCCGAAGATGGACATACCCATAAAGTACTATACTTAGGGTCAACATCGCTCCACGTTGGTTCCTCAAAGTTTGATTTCCCATTTTTATTAACGAGAACTATGTCTGGATTGTTCTTTACTATTGGGCTAGGATCCTCAAGGCTTTCTTCAAAGAGACAAAGCCACGAATGAACCCCTATTCCTTCAGAATTCAGAGCGTCTACAACTTCTCCAAAAAATTGTGAAGCATGAGGATCGTGAGGAGCAATATTACTAGGATACATCACTTTACTATGTGTATCTTTAGTGAGGAGAAAAACTTTCTCAAAAATCAAACCATTTTAAAATTATCAATGAATTTTTCGATAGATTCCTTATTATAAAAATGTTTTAGGGTTGAGTAAATGCCAAGCATATTCTTCACTTATAATGTGACTAAAGGAAGTTTTACAGGCTTCTTTTCCTCTCCGGAGATCTGAATGGCAATAGCAGCTTCCATTGATCTAATTCCGTCCACTAAACCAGCGAATACAGGTTTATCATTTATTATACTATCGACAAAGCTTACCATCTCCTTATAGTACATGACGTTTGGATCCTCCTTGATCGTGATCTCGCGCTCTGCTTCGCCTTTCCAGCTAACCCTCATGCTTCCCAAAATATATCCATCCACGGTAACCGTACCTTTCTTACCAACAACACCCCAGGCTTCCCAGCTATGTGTAGCAGTCCAGGTCTGTGTCAGAGAGCCAAAGCAATCATTCTTAAATCTCATAGATGCTACCACTGTATCCTCTATGTTAATACCACTTGTAACCGTTTTCACATATCCCTCAACAGATTCATACTCGCCAGCAAACCATCTGAACGCATCAAAAATATGGACAGCATTCTCGACTAGCATGCCCCCGCTTCTCTTCTTATCAAAGACCCATGTTGCTGGAGCTGCAACTCCGAGAGCTGTTCCAATAGCGTTTCGCCACATTATAACAGGTTCTCCAATAACATTATCCAACAATTCCTTTACAAATTTAAACATACCATGGAACCTGAGACAGAACCCTAGACAAACCTTTAGATCCTCTTTTCCCTTAGCAAAGTTATAAAGTTTTACGGCGTCGTCTAAATTAGGGGCAATAGGCTTCTCAAGAAACACATGTTTTCCATTCTTTAAGGCATCTATCGTCATGTTAACATGAATATCAGGTGGAGTGGTGATGACCACAAAGTCGATTTCGGGATCTTCCACCACCTCATGGTAGTCAGTGGTGTATTTTGGAACATTGTATTTCTTCGAGGCCTCTTTTGCCTTCTCTTCAACTATATCACAAACCCAGGTAAGGTCAACATTCTCAATCTTGGCAAGATGCGGCAAATGCACAAGATTAGCTATGTTTCCACATCCGATCAAACCAGCTTTCAGTTTTTTCATTTTCTCACAAGAATATCAATTGGAAAAGATGGTATAAAATTGTATTGGAGAAGAAAATCTAACTACATGTAAGCTTTTTGTTTAAAAATAAAAGTTCCCAATATTATTGGCACTAAAATAACTCTAGGTAACATTGTTATATAAATTAAGAGATCGAAAAACGCATTATAAAATATAATAGCATATCTAACATCTTTTGGGAACATGGAAAAGTTAGCAGTCTTTGGCGGAAAGCCTATAAGGGGGAAACCGCTAGGGAAATGGCCGATGATTGGAGATGAGGAAAAGAAGGTGGTGATAAAAGTTCTAGAAAGTGGTAAACTTTTTGCATCT
>Ga0116200_10000113_pt1 | contig 20155 bp, 12 predicted proteins | sample Mar14436cmmetaG_FD_94478 | JGI IMG/M metagenome (GOLD analysis project Ga0116200, IMG submission 94478) | Marine hydrothermal vent microbial communities from Guaymas Basin, Gulf of California to study Microbial Dark Matter (Phase II) - Marker... ... | reverse complement strand
CGCCGCCCGGCGATGAAGTCGCCGGGCTACAGAGCAGCGGGGGATCAATCCCCCTTACTTGCCGCAAAGACCGTTTTCCTGCTGTGTTGCGGCGTAAGCCCGACTCGTCGGGCGCCGCTTCGTGGCACGGGCACTTAATGCCCGTGCGGGCCGCGTGAGAAAGTGTCAACTCATTCTGAACCATCCCGAAAAGTAATAGTAAGGAGGGGGAGACATAGTTGGATGAGCGATGTCCGCGTCCTTTACATTGAAGACAACCCTGAAAATCGCTTGCTCGTGAGGCGCGTTTTGGAGGCAGAGGGTTATTCCGTTCTGGAAGCACAGGACGGTCTTTCCGGGTTGGAAGTGGCCCTTCAGACGCGGCCGGACTTGATCCTGTTGGACATCTGCCTGCCGGAGGTGGACGGCTATGACCTGGCCAGGCGCTTCCGCAACACGCCCGATTTGCAACATGTGCCCATCTTAGCCATCACGGCCAACGTGATGAAAGGGGATCGGGAGCGCACATTGGCGGCAGGTTGCGATGGTTATATCCAGAAACCCATTGATATAGACCGATTGCCGGAGCAGGTCAGGGCAGTACTGGAGAGAACCTCCACATAGGGACTGCTATGGGCGTACAACCGCAGGACGCCACGATCCTCGTCGTTGAAGATAATCTCCAAAGTTTCGTGCTCATCACGCGCCTGCTGGCCTATCTCGGCGTGAAGAAGTGCGAATGGAAAGCCTCAGGCTGGCAGGTGCTGGAGTTCGCGGAGGCACTGCCGCGCATTGACCTGATCCTGATGGACATCTTCTTGCCGGAGGAGGATGGGTATCAGGTACTGGACAGGCTACGTGCTCATCCGCGCTTTAAGGACACTCTCATCGTCGCTGTGACCGCCGACGCCTCTTTTGAGAACATGAAACGCGCCCGCAACGCCGGCTTCGACGGCTTCATCGGCAAGCCGCTCGATCCAGATCGCTTCCCTAACCAGATTCGCCGCATCCTCCGAGGGGAGGCCGTCTGGGAACCGGGGTGATCCGGGCATCAAGGGTGGATGAATAGTTATGCCATCGCCAGGCTCGCCGGAACGATCCCGCATCCCGACCACCGGGATGCGCGGAGGGCTGGGCAGGACCCTGTTGACCGCCTTCCTGATCTTGGCGATTGTGCCGCTGAGTGCCATCAGTTGGTACACCACCGTGCGGGAGCGACACGACATCCAACGTGAGGTCATTGCCAAGTTATCCCTCGTCGCCGCGGTGACGGAAATGCAGGTCCGTCAATGGATCGAAAGTCGTGTCGCAGGTTTGGCGTTTGTGGCGGCTCAGCCGGTCATTCGGGAAAACGTGGTTTCCCTGGCCGACGGCACTGATGCCGGGACTGCTCGTGAGACGTTGCGCACCCAATTGCGTGCCGTACTGGAACATGATCCTGCTCTGCGCTGCCTGGCTGTGCTGGATAGCGAAGGCCGGGTGCTGGTCTCTACTGACCCGCAGAGCGAGGGCTCGCCGGCAGAACAAACGAGTGCGCTTGAACCTGAACAAGATTCCGGCCTTCACTTCATCACGCTTGATCCAGCCGCTGACGTGGGCTTGGTGATCACTCAGCGCATCACCGGCCTGGACGGTAGGGGTGGAGGAGGGCCGTCATTGTTGCTGACCGGCTGGCTAAATCTGGGCGACCTGGCTCAGACTATGCAGACGGTGGCCGCACTGGATGAGGCGGCAGAAGTCTACCTAGTGGATGCTACCGGGATGGCGTTGCCCCTGGGACGGGAGGTCTCCAGTCAGGGGATCGAGGCTGCACTGGCGGGCGAGGACGGGGAGGGACTCTATGAGAACTACACCGCTGTACCCGTCATTGGGGTCTATCGCTGGATACCGGAACTTGGGCTGGCATTGGTAGCAGAGCAGGCTCAAGAACAGGCCTTCGCCAGGACCGACAACGTCACCGCTACCGTCATCGGTGCCACACTGATAGTAGCGCTTGCTACTGCGATTGTGGCTGCGGTCGTGACGCGGCAGATCACACGCCCGGTCGTGCGACTGACCGAGTCGGCGCTCCGCATCGCGGAGGGAGATCTGGAGCAGCAGGTGCCTGTCAAATCGCGGGATGAAATCGGCATCTTAGCCTATGTGTTCAACCGCATGGCGGCGGAACTGAAGGCCCTGTACGACGATTTGGAGGGCAAGGTCGCCCAGCGCACGGCTCTTTTGCAGAGGGCCAATTATCAGATCCAGCGGCGGGCCATCCAACTTGCCGCCACCATCGAGGTCAGCCAGGCCGCCACCTCGATTTTGGACCCCGATCAATTGTTGCGGGAGGTGGTGCGGCTGATACACGATCGTTTTGTGTATTCCTACGTTGGCATTTACTTGTTGGATGAGAGGGGAGAATGGGCTATACTGAGAGAAGCAACGGGTGGTAGAGAGGAGGTGGCAGCCGCCAAAGCACAGCCTGTGCGAGTCGGGGGTGGGAGCGCGGTTGGGCAGGCCGCACAGACGGGGGAGCCCTACACTGTCAGGTGGGATGTGGGGAGTTCACAGCGGGCGTTCTCATCTCCCTACATTCGTGCGGAGGCGGCGCTGCCGCTTAAATTAGGCGAACGAGTCATCGGCGTGCTCGATGTCCTCAGCACTTATGAGGACGGATTTGATGATGACGATGTCTCTGTCTTGCAGAATGTCGCCAACCAGACCACCATTGCGCTGGAAAACGCCCGCGCCTACGATAAAGAGAAGGAGACGGCCCGTCGCCTGCGCGAGACGGAGGAGTTCCGCTCCCGCTTCCTGGCTCACATGAGCCACGAATTGCGCGAGCCGCTGACGAACATCATTGGCTTCTCCCGCCTGATCCTCAAGGGGCTCGATGGCCCTGTAAACGATCAGCAGCGACAGGATCTCCAGATCATTTACGCCAATAGTCAGCATCTCTTGGGCCTGATCAATGACCTGCTGGACATTTCGCAGATTGAGGCGGGGTTGATGGAGTTGCAGTTCCAGGAACTGGACCTGGCGGAGGTGATCAAAAGCGTGATGGCCACCACCGGTGCGCTGGTACGTGACAAGGACATCGAGTTGCGCCAGGAGATCGCGCCGGACTTGCCCACGGTATGGGCCGACGCGGCTCGCATCCGTCAGGTGTTGCTCCGTCTGCTGACCAATGCAGCCCGGTCCATCGAGCAAGGGTGCATTGCCGTGCGTGCCTGGGCCAACGGCCATGAGGTCCGGGTCAGCGTGAGCGACACGGGAGCGGGCATCGCTCCTCAGGATCAGGAGCACGTCTTCGAGCGGTTTGAGCAGGGGGAGCAGGGTGCAGGTGGGGTTGGTTTGGCGTTGAGTAAAGAGTTCGTCGAACTACACGGCGGGCGTATCTGGGTGGAGAGCCAGGTGGGGGGGGGCTCGACTTTCACATTTGCGCTGCCGCTGCGGTCTGGCGCTTCAGGGGAGAGCGAAGCGTTGAGGAAAATCTAGGAATGGCGATGGCACAACCCACTATGACACGAGATGAAATACGGCGATTATTGGTCGAGGAATTACCCTCCATAGTTCAAATCCCTGGGGTGCGTCGCGCATTGGATAGGACCTATGCCCAGCGGAAGGACGTGCGGGCTATTTTGGAGCACCTGGATGCACTACGGGAGGATTTCAACCGTCAAATGGCGGAGTCCGCTCGGCGGCAGGCCACCTTTGAGCAGCGGATGGAGATCCTGCGGGAAGACTTCAACCGCCAGATGGCGGAATTCGCCCGTCGGCAGGACACTTTCGAACAGAGGATGGAGGCCCTGCGGGAGGATTTCAACCGCCAGATGGCGGAGTTCGCCCGTCGGCAGGAAGAGCATTCCCAGCAGATGGCGGAATTTGCCCGCCGGCAGGACGCCTTTGACCAGCGGATGGAGGCCCTGCGGGAGGACTTCAACCGCGCCTTCACCGAGTTCGGCCGCCGGTTGGACGAGCACATCCGGCGCGTGGAGTCCCACATCAGCGCCATCGGTGCCCGCTGGGGCGTCATGGCCGAGGAAGCCTTCCGCGCCGGCTTGGCCAGCATCCTGGATGATCGCGTTGGCATGAAGGTGGAGCGATTCTGGCAGGTGGATACCGAGGGGAAAGTCTTCGGCCGGCCCGATAAAGTTGGAGGAGGCTGACCGGCAGCCGGAGACGCGCTCTTAACGACCGAGTCGAGGCGAAGGTCTCCGTGAGAGGTGGGCGGGCGAGGGGGCACGATGACCGCAGTGATCGCGGTAGCCAATAATAAAGGCGGAGTGGCCAAGACCACTACTTGTCTTTCGCTAGGGGGCAGCCTGGCCGAGCAAGGTCGGTCGGTCCTGTTGGTGGATCTGGACCCTCAGGCTCACTTGACTCTATCGCTGGGCGTCAAGCCGGAGACGCTGCGACACACGGTGGCCGAGGTGTTGCTGGGTCAGAGTTCATTGGTGGCTGTGAGCCGTGAAACTGCCGTGGATGGTCTGGACCTGGCACCGGCCAATCGGGAACTGGTGGTTCTGGATAAGGTGCTCTACGGACGCCAAGGGTACGAGCACCGGCTGAAACGGGATCTGGACGAGATGCGCTACCAACTCTATGACATCGTCCTGATGGATTGTCCGCCGGCCTTTGGGACGCTCACGCTCAACGCGCTGACGGCGGCCGATCTGCTCATTATCCCCATTCAATGCGAGTATTATGCTGTGCGCTCACTCCAACAGATGTTCGATATGGTGAGCCTGGTGCGGCGCAAGACCAACCCACGGCTCAGTTATCGGCTGTTGGTGACCATGCTCGATGTGCGCAATAAGATCCACCGGTTGCTTCTGCGGCAGATACGAGACCGCTTCCCAGAAGTCCTGTTCCAGACCATCATTCAGGTGGATACCCGACTGCGGGAGAGTCCTGCCTTCGCGCTGCCGGTCACCCGGTACGCGCCTCGTACACGCGCGGCTCGTCAATACCGCGCCTTGGCCCAGGAACTGATCTCCTACCTCTCTCCTGTCATTGAATTCACGACGCCGTTGGCCGAGGGAAAAACTCTGTTCATTAAGGAGCCCGTCGTGTCGGTATCTGCCCCCCAACCACCCTATCCGAGACACGGGGGCGTGGAGATGGGAGTAAGACAACTATGAAGGACGAGCAACTGAAGCAGCCGCTGGAAGAATTGTTCTCCGATCTTTCACCACCGGCGCCGGAGGGCGAGGCCGAGCCCCCGCCCCCACCCTCTCAGCCGGTGGAGGAAGCGCCGCTTGAACCGAAGGCCAAACCACCCGCGCCTCCCGAAGCCGGCGCTCCAGAGGATATACGGACCTGGCAGCGGCAGTTGGTTCGGGGGGTGCTTCGCGTCCTGACCATCGTGGGGGCTCTGGCCCTCGTTGCTGGCTCTTACAATGCCTACACTGAGGGGAAGGCGGGGTTGATCCCCTACTATGTAGGGGCCTATGTCGTTCTGACCTTGATCACTTTCTGGCGTCACGTTCCCTATGGCGTCCAGGCCGGGACTTTGCTGGGCTTGATTTATGGCCTGGGTGTACTCGGACTATTCGAGGCCGGGCTGAGCGGCGATGGACGGGTCTTCCTGCTGACGCTTCCTGTTCTGGCGGCCGTTTTTTTCGGCCGAGGAGGGGGCATCCTCACCTTGGCTGTCACTATGCTGACACTGGTGGCTTTCGCCTGGGCCTTCTCCACCGGCCACATCGTTATCCCGGTAGCACAGCAGGCCAACTCGGCCGATCCTACGGCCTGGTTGAGCGGCAGCATCGTGTTTTTTATGCTAGGCACCTTGTTGCTGACCTCACAGAACTACCTAATTCCTCGCCTTGCCGCCGCCTTAACCCGGAGTCGCGGACTGGCCCAAGAGTTGGCTGCCCATCGAGCCAGGTTGGAAGAGCAGGTGGCCGAGCGCACCCGTGAACTTCAGGAAGCCAACTGGCAACTTCAGCGCCGCGCCCTCCAATTGGAGGCCAGCGCGGAAGTGGGGCGGGCTGCTGCCTCCATCCTCGACATAGATGAATTGCTCAATCGCACCGTGGATCTCATCCGTGACCGCTTCGGCTTCTACCACGCGGGTGTCTTCATGCTGGACGAGGCGGGTGAATGGGCCGAACTACGGGCCGACCCCGGTGAGGCCGGACGGAAGATGCTGGCTCAGGGGCATCGCTTGGCCGTGGGGGAAACCAGCATGGTCGGCTGGACCGCCGCCCATCGTCAGCCCCGCATCGCCCTCGATGTGGGAAAGGACGCGATCCATTTCGACAATCCGCTGTTGCCCCACACACGCTCCGAGATGACCCTGCCGTTGATGGTCGGTGAGCGGCTGTTGGGAGTGCTGGACGTGCAGAGCACGGAGGAGGCCGCCTTCGACGAGGACGACGTGCGAGTGTTCCAGAGCATGGCCGACCAGATCGCGATCGCTGTGGAGAACGCGCGACGTGTCTCGGACGAGGCAGCCCTGCTGGAGGCGACCAGCCCCATCTACCGTGCCAGCCGCCGCCTGACGACGGCGACAACGAGCAGCGAGGTAGCCGATGCAATCATGGACTCTGTGGCCGAGACGGGGGCCGATGGGTGCGTCGTGGTGGAGTTTGAATACTCGCCTGCCGGTGAACCCGAAGCACTACTGTATCTGGGGGTGTGGCGGCGAGATCGAGAGCCGCAATTCCAGGCCGGCATGCGAGTTCCGATCGCAGAGAGTCCCTTTCCCTTCGAGATGGTGAGCACTTTGTGGACGGTGGCCGATGTGGAGCAAGATGAGCAGTTGCCCCAGAGCGCACGCCGGATTTTTGAAACGACCGAGGCGCGGGCTCTGGCCAACATTCCACTGCGCACCGGGGGACGGGTCGCCGGACAGGTAGTCGTGTTACGCACCACTCCTGGTCCTTTCTCCGACGCTGCCTTACGTCTCTACGAGATGCTGAGTGACCAGGCAGCGGTGGCGCTGGAGCGGGCTCGACTGCTCGAGGAGGCACAGCGACGTGCTACAGTCCTTTCCACACTGTACGAAATTGGGCGCAGGATCAGTGCTGCACTCGAATTGGACACGACACTGAATGCAATTGTCGAGAGCACGGCCCAACTGGTGCAGGCCGATAGGAGCATCATTCTGCTGGTGGATACGGAGGAGAAGCGATTGATCAAAGCGGTGGGTTATGGCTATCCGCCGGAGCCTATGGCAGGGTTTACCTACCAACAAGTTGAGGACGGCATCAGCGGCTGGGTGCTCAGAGAAGGGACCCCAACCATCTCTGAGAACATCCTGACCGACCCACGCAATACCGGCATTGCACTGGAAGTGGCCAGGAAGGAAGGCAAGGGCAAGTCCATTGTCGTGGCTCCCTTGCTGGTCAAGGGCCGCGCTATTGGCACTCTGACCGCGGTGAGGAACGTTGAGCGGCCCGTTTTCACCACGGACGAACTGAGGCTGGTTACTATGTTTGCCGACCAGGCGGCCATCGCTATTGAGAACGCACGGCTGTTCGAGGAGATGCAGCGGCGGGCCGCCCAGGAGCACACCATTCGTGACGTCGTCGAGAAGATCACCGGTGGTTTCGATGTCCAGACCATTCTGCAGACAACGGTTAAAGAGTTGAGCCGGGTGTTGGGGGCGAGTGATGCTTACGTCGAACTGGCCCCGCTCTCGGAGACGATGGGGGCGTCAGCCCGGCCGCTGGAGGAGGGGATGTAATGCGGAGAGGCATAACTCAGGAGATAGTCATTGAGTTGATATCCGAGTTGCATGCCTGGCGCATCCGTGCGCTGAATGTTTTGCTGACTATAACAGTCATTGCCGTCGCGCCGGCCATTGTGCTCGTCATCGTGGAGGCAACCCGCAACCCGGATCAATGGCCGGCGGCGTTGGTCTTTCTGGCGATTTACCTGTTCATAGTGGGATTGGCCGTCTTTCGTCATATTGACCCGCGCTTGCGGGCGTGGGGTATGTTGTTGCTGGGCTATGTGGCCGGGGTGCTGGCCTTCGCCCGAGGTGGGCTGGCGGGGGATGGGCGGGTGTATCTCCTGGTGTTGCCGATATTGGCCCTGGTCTTGGTCGGTATGCGCTCTGGCCTGATTATGGCTATCCTCAGCCTGCTTACTTATGCTGTCTTCGCCATTACCGCCCACCTGGGATTGATGAAAGGGTGGCTGGTCCACCTGGATAATCCCTTAGCCCTCGCGGATTGGATCTTCGCCGGAGTGCCTTTCACGGTAGTGTTGGTCACGGTTATGACGTTGTTGTGGCTCTTCAACCGCTTCCAGATAAGGACGCTGCAAGCCGCACGCCGGACAGCAGCCGAACTATCCCAGGCTCATACGCGGCTGGCAGCGCGCTCGGAGGAACTGGCGCGGCGTGCCCGACATCTGGAAGCCACCGCCAGGGTGGCCCGGGAGGCCGCCGCTATCCACGACGTGGACGAACTGCTCAATACCACCGTCCATCTCATCTCCGACCGCTTCGGCTTCTACCACGCCGGCGTCTTCCTGCTGGACGATGCGGGTGAGTACGCCGTCCTCCGCGCTGCATCCTCCGAGGGTGGACAGCGTATGTTGGAGCGCGGCCACCGCCTGAAGGTGGGCGAGGTTGGCATCGTTGGCTGGGTTGCCGGCGCTGGGGAGCCCCGCGTGGCCCTCGACGTGGGCGAGGATGCCGTTTTCTTCGATAATCCTGACCTGCCCCGCACACGCTCGGAGATGGCGCTGCCATTGAAGGTGCGCGATCGGGTCATCGGCGTGCTGGATGTGCAGTCCACCGAGGAAGCCGCCTTCACTGAGGAGGACGTGACTGCCTTGCAGATGATGGCCGATCAGTTGGCGGTGGCCATCGAGAACGCCCGCCTCTTCGCCGTCACCCAGGCCAGCCTGCAGGAACTGAATGCCCTGTACCGCCAGTACACAACCCAGGCCTGGGAGCGTTTCACCGCCGAACGCCCCCAGACAGTCCGGTATATGCTTGGAACACCTGCGGCGGAGGTCTGGCGCTCCTGCTTCGAGCGCGTCCGGGCCAACGGCGAACCGGTCACGTCGCTAGAGAGGGGGAATGGTAACGAGGGGCAATATACGCTGGCGATCCCTGTGCGGCTGCGGGGCATCCCCATCGGTGTCCTAGGGTTTCGCCGCCCGGCTGAGCGGGGTGCGTGGCAGCCTCACGAACTGGCTATGGTTGAAGCGGTGGCCGAACGACTGGGGTTGGCTCTGGAGAACGTCCGCTTGCTTGAGGAGGCTCAGCGCCGCGCGCACGCAGAGCGCCTCACCACTGAAGTCACGGCCAGGATTCGCACTCCGATGGATGTGGATACCATCCTTCAAACAGCGGTCAAGGAGTTGGGTCAGGTCTTACGGGCGGCCCAAGTCTCTGTCTATCTGACCCCAGCGGAGGAGGAAACGGCCTGAGCGAGGGCCGAAGAGAGAACAATGTCTGGTGGTCGTCAAGAAGCCTCGAGAACGCAGAGGCTGTGGGATAACAATGGTTGATGAGGGAAGTTGACAATGAACCAGGAAACGATCACAATACTGACGTCACGGGACAAGTTTGTCCTGGCGTGGCTGGCCCTGGGCCTGGTTTGGAATTTTTTCAGTTCCCTGGTAGGGTGGGGTTGGATCACGGCAACGATCATCACCTTCGGCATTTTGATCATTGCCGCCATATACATCTACCACAAGCGGGATGGCCTGCTGGCGAAGTTTATCCTTTTCGGGGTTATCGCTGGTCTCGTCGAACTGCTGGCCGACCGTTACCTGGTCGAGGTCACCGGCACGCTGGTCTATGAGAAGGGAGGGCCGTTTCTGCTGCGTTCTCCGCTCTATATGCCTTTTGCCTGGGCCGGCGTGTTAGTGACGCTGGGTTACGTCGGCTGGCGGCTGAGGCAAGTGCTGGGCCTGCCCTGGGCCACGTTTCTGGCCGGCATCATCGGTGCGATCAACATCCCACTCTACGAGCAATGGGCGCGCTCGGCCCACTGGTGGTATTACCAAAACACGCCTATGCTTGGTGCCACACCGTGGTATATTATCGTTGGAGAGTTCCTCATAGTCGCCTTGTTGCCTTTCCTGCTGCAGAAGTTGGAGATTTTGCATCCCGTCCAGATCATACCGTTGGGCATCATTGAAGGACTATGGATCTGGATTTGCTATGCTCTGACTTTTCAGTTGCTCGGCTGATGGAGGGTCTTGCCTCTCGTGGCTTTGGGCCTCTGGTGAACCAGGGCTCAAACTAGGAAGAGAGTGGGGGGAGGAGAAAAATGTTGGAACGACTGAGCACTGTACCTGTCGAGGACGAAGACCTGGCCCGCCGGGGGAGATTGCTTAACATCCTTCTGCTGGGCAGCATCGCTATTGTCACCGCGATAGACATTGTCTTCATCGTCGTCGCCGAATTTGTTGGACAACTCCCTCTTCAGGCTCTCATCCCGCCCTCTCTTGTGGGAGTGGTCTCCCTCTATTGTCTGTGGTTGGCCAGGAGGGGACGAGTGAGAGAGGGAATATGGCTTTACCTCGGCGTGAACTTTCTGGCCATCGCCGCCTCTATTTACATCTTCGATGGCTTCAGGAGCCCCGCCATGCTCCTATTTTTCTGGCCCATCAGTCTTACTGGAATGCTGTTGCAGCCTCGTCTAGCCTTCGGTACTGCTCTCCTCTCCGTTTTCGTTGGCATTTTGGCTCTGATCTTGCAGAGAGCGGGTCTCTATACACCGCTCGTAGTATCCGGATCCGAAGCACGAGACTTCACTACCCTTGCCTTCAACCTGATCGTTTATCTTGGGCTGGCATTGCTGATCTTCCTCACGGTTGGCAATCTGAATCGTGCTCTACATCACGAGCGAGAACTGAGGGCCACACTCCAGGCTCACCGCGCCACGTTGGAGCAGCAGGTGGCCGAGCGTACACGCGACTTGGAGCGGCGGGCTATGCAACTGCAGGCCGCTGCCGAGGTGGCGCGGGAGGCAGCGGCCATCCGTGACGTGGACCAACTCCTGGACACCACCGTCCGTCTCATCTCCGACCGCTTTGGCTTCTACCACGCCGGCGTCTTCCTGCTGGATGATGCGCGGGAGCACGCTGTCCTCCGTGCTGCTTCCTCCGAGGGCGGGCGACGTATGCTCGCACGCGGTCACCGCCTGAAGGTGGGTGAGGTCGGCATCGTCGGCTGGGTTGCCGGCACCGGCAAGCCCCGCGTGGCCCTCGATGTCGGCGCAGACGCCGTCTTCTTCGACAACCCTGACCTGCCCGAGACGCGCTCGGAGATGGCGCTGCCACTGCGGGTGCGCGGTGAGGTCATCGGTGTGCTGGATGTGCAGTCCACTGAGGAGGCGGCCTTCACCGAGGAGGACGTGGCCGTGTTGCAGACATTGGCCGACCAGTTGGCGGTAGCCATTGAGAATGCTCGCCTCTTCCAGGAGGCACAGGCCAGGCTGCGGGAGACCGAGGTACTGTACCGGGAATACAGTCGGGAAGCGTGGGGGGCATTGGCCCGCGCCAGGCGCGTGCGTGGCTATACTTATGACCGGGTGGGTATATCCCCCGTCACAGCGGATTGGCCACCCGAGGTGCGGCAGGCACTGCAAAAGGGGCAGATTGTGACCATAGGCGGTGGAGGAGGGAGGGATGGGGCCGCGCTTGCGGTGCCCATTCGCGTGCGCGGGGAGGTCATCGGTGTGCTGGATATCCGCAGACCCCTGGAGGCGGGCGAATGGACCTCGGAGGAGACTGCCCTGGTGGAGAGAGTGTCTACGCAGTTGGGGTTGGCGCTGGAGAGTGCGCGGCTCTACCAGGACACCCAGCGCCGCGCCGTCCGTGAACGGCTCGCTGCTGACATCACCGCCCGAGTCCGCGCCTCCACCGAGGTGGATACCATTTTGCAGACGGCGATCCGGGAACTGGGGCGGGCGCTGCGGGCTTCGGAGGGATTGATTCGACTGGGGAGCGGTGATGAAGTCAGTCTGCTGCGTGCGAATAAAGGGGATGTGAGCGATGGCGATGCGAACACCTGATAAGCGAACCAGAGGATGGAGCATCGGGCGTAAACTGACCGTTGCTTCTATATTGATGATCTTGCTGACCCTACTGGCCGGGGGGGGTGGCCTCTGGCAGGTGCTTACCGTTGGTCAGGCAATCAGTGATGCGCTCGAAAAAGAACAGCAACGGGCGTGGTCTCTGGAGTTGCTGGCCGCAGGACACAGGCTCGTCGCAGCGCTGGATCACATGCTTTTGACCGAGGATCCAACCTTGATGAGTACGGATGTCCCGGTATCTCTAGGCACCCTCCTGTTCTATATGGAGACTATGCAGGAGTCTCGTGGTGAGACAGAGGCTGGGGCTCTCTTTGAAGAAATACAGGTGACCTATAGCAGGTTGCGTCAGGCGGTTAAAGAGGTAGACGTGCTGGCCCGGCAGAAACGCTGGACGGAGGTGAGGGTGACGCTGGAGCAGAAAGTCAGACCGGCCAACAGGCGTATGAACCTCCTTCTCCGGCGGCTGGTGCGCCAGGCCGATCGTGACGTGGAAGTGACAGCCATGCGTGCCCAAATGGTGATCCGGCAGGCAACACTGCTGATGGTCACTCTGGCGGTATTGACCACGGCTGTTGCTTTAGGCTGGCGGCAGTTTGTGTTCCGGGGGATGAGTTTATCCATCGCGGAACTGCGGCGGGGAGTAGCGCGCATCAGCAGCGGTGACCTCGAATACACACTGGATGTCCGGACCGGCGACGAGATCGAGGAATTGGGCGACGAATTCAACAGGATGGCGGGGAGACTGGCTGACCTGATCGGCAGTCTGGAGCGGCGTGTGGCCGAGCGTACAGCAGATTTGGAGCGGCGCTCCGTCCAACTGGAGGCGGCCGCCCAGGTGGCGCGGGAGGCGGCGGCCATCCGAGATGTGGATCAACTCCTGGACGCCACCGTCCATCTCATCTCCGAACGCTTTGGCTTCTACCACGCTGGCATCTTCCTATTGGATGAGCCGGGAGAGTATGCGGTGTTGCAGGCCGCCTCATCGGAAGGCGGACGGCGGATGTTGGAGCGAGGGCACAAGTTGAAAGTGGGCGAGGTAGGGATTGTGGGCTACGTCGCGGGCACCGGTCAGCCGCGCGTTGCCCTCGATGTCGGCGAGGACGCTGTCTTCTTCGATAACCCCGACCTACCCGAGACGCGCTCGGAGATGGCGTTGCCGCTGCGGGTGCGGGAGCGCGTCATCGGCGTGCTGGACGTCCAGTCCACCCAGGAGGCTGCCTTTTCCGATGAGGACGTGGCGATCCTGGCGACGATGGCCGATCAGTTAGCGCTGGCGATTGAGAACGCCCGCCTGCTGGAGGAAAGCCGGCGCGCGCTGCGGGAACTGGAGGCGCTCTACGGACGGCGGGCGTGGGAGGCGTGGCGGGAACGGACGGCTCGCCGGCCAACGGCCTACCGTTACACCGGCGTGGAGGTGGAGCCTGCTCCCCCTTCTTTTGTACTGGAGAGGGGGAGCCTGCCCCTGTCCGACGAGCCCGCTGTATTGCAGGAGGGGGACGGCCGCCAACTGGTCGCCCCTATCCGCCTGCGCGGCCAGACCCTCGGCTCCATCGTCCTGCGGCGGGATCCCGAAGAGGAGCCCTGGTCGCCGGAGGAGGTCGCGCTGATGGAGGAGGTGAGTACCCAAATCGCGCTGGCTTTGGAGAACGCCCGCCTGCTGGAGGAGACGCAGCGGCGGGCGGAGCGCGAGCATCTGGTCAGGGAGATCACCGCCAGGGTGCGCGCCTCAATGGATGTGGACACCATCCTGGAGACGGCAGTGCGGGAGTTGGGCCGGGCTCTGGGTACCGACCGGGCGTTCGTGCGGTTGAGCACGGGTATGTCCGTGCAGGAGGCAGGCAGTGAGCAGCAAGAAGCATAGGGAGGATATGGGGGCTATTATCATTGCGCTGGGGATGGTCGTGGCGCTCCTTGGGCTGAACGGGTGTGGCGCCGCTGCACCTGCTCGCCCCGAGGCAGTGCGCATTGGGGTCATCTATCCGCTTAGCGGGTCGCTGGCGTCCACGGGCCAGGCCCTCAGACAGGCCGTTGAACTGGCCCAGGAGATCGTCAACCAGGAGCACGACCTGGGTCTGCCGCTGGCGCGCTCGGCCGGCCTGCCCGGACTGGGCGGTGCCCGCATTGAGGTTGTGTTCGCCGATCACGCCGGAGACCCTGAGCAGGGGGTGGCTGAGGCACAGCGCTTGATCGAGGAGACAGGAGTTGTGGCACTGCTGGGAGCCTACAATAGTAGCGTCACCGCCAGCGCCAGCCAGGTGGCCGAAGCGGCCCGCATTCCCTTCCTGAATGCCACCTCTACGTCTCCCACCCTTACCGAACGGGGTTACAAATGGTTCTTCCGTACCACCGCCGATGACAATATCTTTGCCCACAACTTCTTCGTCTTCCTGCTGGAGGTGGATCGGCGACAGGGGCTTGACACGCGGGACATCGCCATCGTCTATGAGAACACCCTTTGGGGCACGGGGGTGAGGCAGGCAGAGCAGACCTATGCCCGGCAACTCGATTTCAACATCGTCGCCGACGTGCCCTATGCCTCCGACGCGGATTCCGTCGTGGCTGAGGTGCAGACCCTCCTGGAGACGGGCAGCCCCATCGTGATGCAGGCATCCTATGCGCACGATGCCATCCTTTACGTGCGCACCTACAAGGAGATGGGTTTCAGACCCACGGCGCTGTTGGCGATGGACGCCGGGTTCATCAGTCCGGGCTTTATTGAGACTGTGGGGGAGGACGCCGAGTATATCCTCAGCCGCGAGGTCTGGGCGCTGGACCTGGGGGAGCAGAAGCCGCTCATCAAAGAGGTGGACACGCTGTATTTCGAACGGTACGGAACTCACATGGACGGCAATGCTGCTCGTGCCTTCACCGGTCTCCTGACTCTGGCCGACGCCATCAACCGCGCCGGCTCCACCGACCCAGAGGCGATTCGTCAGGCATTGCTGGCTACGGACCTGCCAGGCGAACAATTGATTATGCCCTGGGATGGCATCCGCTTTGACCCAGATACCGGGCAGAACACGTTGGCACGGGGAATCATCGTGCAAATACAGAATGGCGTCTATCACACCGTCTGGCCGTGGGATATGGCCAGCAAGGAACTGGTCTGGCCAATGCCGAAGTGAAAGGCCGATCGTCCTATAGGGAGTGCGTTATGGTGGCAGAAAGAATGGAGCGACCCCGAGGTAGTCTGGTCAATAAAGTGCGTTGGCCCATCGTCTTCTCTATTGCCATCGCTCTACTGGTTGTGGGCTATGTCTTGATCAATATCAGTACTCGGGCCCAGAGGCAGGCGGTCTTTCACATCCAGCAGAGTACGGCCGAGGAAATCGCCCTCCCTATCTCCACCTATCTCCAGGACGCTATGAACGACCTGGCGCTTTTCGCTCAGACCGGAGATCTGATGGCCAGGGAGCGAGCCGGGCAGCAGGCGGCCCTCGAACGGTTGCAGGCTCATAAGCAGGGGGTCTACGATGAGATCACGCTTCTGGATCAGGATGGCAACGAGATAGCAAAGGTCTCCCGCTTCCACACCTTCCTTCCGGCGGAACTGGGCAGCCAGGCGGATACGGCTGCCTTCCGACAAGCCCGTATGGGTTTGGATTACATGGACAAGGAAACGGTCATCTCGCCCCATAGCGGCTTGCCTGTGGTAGAAATGGCAGTGCCGGTCTACGACCCCGTCACCGGGGACGTGACGGGCGTGCTGGCAGCCCGCGTTAGTGTCAAGCGCATGTGGGATGTGGTCGCGGAGGTCGAGATCGGTGAGCGTGGCTATGCTTACGTGATCAATACGACGGGACATCTGCTGGCCCACACAGACCTGTCGCGCCATCTGCAACTTCAGGGCAAGCCCATTGACTATGTGGCGGTGGTGCAAAAGGTCGTTCAGGTGGGTATTGCGGAGCCAGGGGTAGAGGAGTATACCGGTCTGGAGGGCGAAAGGATCGTTGGAGCCTACGCCCCGATCGAGGGAACCTCCTGGGTCGCCATAGTCGAGCTGCCAACGACGGAGGCTTACGCGAGCCTGCGGCAGATGAGGTTGTCCCTGGTGGGCCTGCTGGTGGTCGCCGTACTGGCCATCGCGGGGCTGGCCTCCTGGCTGCCGCAGCGCATCGTCCGTCCGTTGGCCCAACTGGAGGAGGGGGCGGCGCTTCTGAGCAGCGGACATCTGGATCACCGTATTGCCCTCCGCACGGGGGACGAGTTGGAGGCGCTGGGCAATGCATTCAATCAGATGGCCACCCAGTTGCAAGAACTGATCGCTGGCCTGGAGCAGCAGGTGGCCGAGCGCACGCGGGCATTGGAGCGGCGGGCGCTGCAACTCCAGGCCGCGGCCGAGGTGGCCCGCGACGCCACTGCCGTGCTCGATGTCGAGGAACTGATGCGCACCACCGTCGAACGTATCACAGAGCGGTTCGGTTTCTACCACGCCGGCGTCTTCCTGCTGGACGATGCACGGGAGTACGCTGTCTTGCGTGCCGCTTCCAGCGAGGGGGGCCAAAGGATGTTGGAGCGTGGCCACAAACTGGCGGTGGGCCAGGTGGGTATCGTGGGTTACGTCGCCGGCACCGGCGAGCCGCGCATTGCACTCGACGTCGGCGAGGACGCCGTCTTCTTTGATAACCCCGACCTGCCCGAGACGCGCTCGGAGATGGCGCTGCCACTGAAAGTGCGTGGTCAGGTCATCGGCGTCCTTGACGTGCAGTCCACCGAAGAGGCTGCTTTTACTGAGGAAGACGTGGCTACCTTGCAGACAATGGCCGATCAGTTGGCGGTGGCTATCGAGAACGCCCGCCTCTTCCGCGAGACGCAGGAGCGGCTGCGCGAGTTGAGCCGTCTCTACGGGGAGTATAGCGCCACTGCCTGGGCCGAACTGGCATCGCCGGAGCGCCCATTGGGCTACGTTTACGACCGCGTTGACGTCGTGCCGGTGGAGAAGTTGCCGGCACCGGCACTCGACTTGGCCCTGCAGCGCGGGGAACCCGTCGCCCTCATCGAGCCGGAGGAGGCAGAGGCAGCGCTGGCAATGCCGCTCAAGTTGCGCGACCAGATCATCGGTGCTCTGGGCATCCAGGAGATGGACGAGGCACGAGAGTGGTCGCCCGATGAGGTCGCCCTCGTCGAGGCGGTGAGCAGCCAGGTGGCGCTGGCGCTGGAGAACGCCCGTCTGTTCGAGGAGACACAGAAGTCTGTCCGGCAAGTGCGGGCTCTGTACGAGACGAGCCGGGCCCTCTCCTCCTCACTTGATGAAGAGACTCTGATACGTGTCATCCTGGAGGCCGTTTATAGGACATTGGGCAGCGAGTATGTTCTCATTGCCACCGTGGACGAGGCGGCAGGAACTATTGGTTGCCGACATGGCCTCTGGCGCGGGGAGTTTGACGTTTTCCCTGAATGGATCCAGATGGCCCCGTATCCCCTCGCTCATCCGGACATCCTGGCCGACATCTACCGCACCGGGCGCACCGAGATCATCAGTGAATGGGACGAGCGCTTCAACCGCGAGATTTGGGACAAGTTCGGGCACGAGCGACTTCTGCGTGTTTTTATGCCCATCAAGATGCGTGATCGTGTTATCGGCGTCGTCGAGGTTGGCTATGACAAACGTGAAAAGGTTCGCATAACCGATGATGAAGTGCAGATGCTGTCCGCCTTCATGGATCAGGCGGCGGCGGCGCTGGAGAATGCCCGTCTGTTCGCCGAGATGCAGGCAGAGGCCCAACGCCGCGCTCTTGTCAACGAAATACTCCAGGCTGCTACCACGACGCTCGACCCTGAGGACGTGCTTCGACAGGCCGGCGCGGTCATCTCACGCCGGTTGAGGACGCTATCATGGCTTTGCCTGTGGGATCCCGAAACGGAGACTTTGCGGCCCGTCGCAATTCATGACTTCACCGGTGCCGACGTGACGCCGTCTGGCCCCTTTGTGATCACCGCCGAGATGAACCCTGTTATGTTCAAAGCGGTCCACACCCGGCAGCAGCAGGTCCTCCTCGATGCTCCCTCCCACGTCCGTGGCCCGATAGTTCAACTGGTCCGGCGGTTCGAAATCCAAGATGTCGCTTTTGTTCCCTTGATCACGCGAGACAGAGTTCTGGGTCTCATAGCGCTGGGCCGGAACAGGGAGCAGCCACCGTTGAATGAGGACATCCTCTCCTTCCAGCGGATCATTGCCGCTAGCCTGAGCGTGGTCGTGGAGAATGCCTACCTGTTCCAGGAGACCCAGGCCGCGCTGTCCGAGACGGAGAACCTCTATGAAGCCAGTGCTGCTCTCAATGCTGCTCAGACTTATGAAGATATCTTGAGCGTGCTCCGCGAGCATACGCTTGTGGGGCAGGCCGACCGTAACGTCAGTCTGAACTTGTTCGACCGTCCCTGGATCGGGGATGATATGCCGGAATGGTCTATTCCCATCGCCCGCTGGACGCGCCTGCCTCCTGAGGCTGTCAGTCCGCGTTACCCGTTGCGGGCCTTTCCTTCGGCTTCCCGGCTCCTGCGCCCTGATGCCCCCACCTTGATTGAGGACGTGGAGAACGACCCGCGCCTGGATGAGGACGCGCGTGCGCTGTACAGCCGGCGTTTTGGAGCACACAGCACCATTTTCGTCCCGCTGGTGGTGGGCGGACAGTGGATCGGTTACGTCAATGCCATCTATGGTCAGCCGACGGAGTTTCCCGAAACCGAGGTGCGCGGCCTGATGAGTCTTGCCGGTCAGGCGGCCATTGCTGTTCAGTCCATCCGCCAGCTGGAGCGGACTCAGGAGGCCCTGCGGGAGACCGAGGCCCTCTATCGCGCCAGCCGGGCCATCGTCGTCGCCCAGACACCCGATGACGTGCTGCGTGCCTTCACCGACCACGTGGTCGCGCCGCAGATAGGGCGCTGCGTCCTGGCTCTCATAGATCCCACCACTCCACCCGACAATCCTGTCGTGGAGATTGAGGCTGCCTGGGAGCCGGGGGTGGAACGTCCGGCTGTGCTCGGCAACCGTTGGACTGTCTCCCAGATTCCTCTCATCGCCAAGATGTCCGCCGATCTCATGGTCATCTCGGACGTGTCCACTTCGCCGGAGATGGACGAGATCTCCCGCCACGTCTTTCTGAATGTGCTGGACATCAAAGCGGTTGCCATCGTTCCCCTGCTCGCCGGCGAGCGGCATCTGGGCTGGCTGCTGGTCGAGTCACTGGAAGGGCCTTATGACTTTAGCGCACGGGAGGTGCGGCTCTACGGGGCTCTGGCCGGGCAGGCGGCGGTTGCTCTCGAAAGTATGCGGCTCTTTGAGGAGGTGCAGCGCCGCGCCCGCCGTGAGCGGCTCATCCGCGAGGTCACGGCCAAGGTCTGGGCCTCCACCGATCTCGAAGGCGTGCTCAAAACGACGGCCCAGGAGTTGAGCAAAGCACTGGGCACTTCTCATGCACTTGTCTGGTTGGGCACGCCACCTCAGGTTGACGACTGAGCGGGAGTGTGATAACATATTGAACGGATTCAGGCTTGCACCGGATGGAAAAACATTGCCCAAGGTGTGCTTGTCCGTTCAATCCGTTCCAAAAATCTGTTGATAGTATCACCATCAAAGGAGGAAAAAATGCCCGAAAAAACCATTGTTGACGCCAGCGTGCCCAACGCCGGCCGCATCTACGACTATCTGCTGGGTGGCCATCACAACTTCGAGATTGACCGCCGGGCAGGGGATCAAATCAAAGAACTTTTACCTTTCTTACCCAAAGTGATGCGCCTCTCCCGCTGGTGTCTCCAGGACGTGGCGCGCACGCTGACGGAGGAGCGCGGTTTCAGAACCATCATTGACTTCGCCTCCGGCCTGCCGACGATGGACCACATCCACACCGCCGTCGCGCCGGGCACGACCATCATCTACTCCGACCACGACCCGGTGACCGTCGAGTACGGGCGGGAGATATTGGGCGATACGCCCAACGTTCACTACTTCCAGGCCGACTGCCGCCGACCGGAGGAGTTGCTGAACCGCTCCGAGGTCGTGGAGATATTGGGCGACGATCGCCACGTGGCCTTCGTCTACTGGGGCGTAAGTATGTATATGAGCGATGAAGATATCGCCCATGTCGCGCGCGTGCTCTACGACTGGTCGGATGAGGGAAGTTGCATAGCTTTTTTCATAGCTATAGGCAACCCGGAAGTCCCGGCTGTTGCCAAGATGATGG
>Ga0116200_10000112_pt1 | contig 20246 bp, 23 predicted proteins | sample Mar14436cmmetaG_FD_94478 | JGI IMG/M metagenome (GOLD analysis project Ga0116200, IMG submission 94478) | Marine hydrothermal vent microbial communities from Guaymas Basin, Gulf of California to study Microbial Dark Matter (Phase II) - Marker... ... | reverse complement strand
TTATTATAGATTATTAGAAATATCAACTAAAAATTAGAGAGGTGAAAAGATGGTATGGTTTGAGATAACAAAGCAGATGGCGGCAGCGACCGCGATGGGCTTATCGGCAATTGGAGCTGCATATGCAATCGCAGTAACCGGAAGTGCAGCAGCCGGCGCAACCGCAGAGAAACCAGAGGTATTCGGTAAAGTGCTTATCTTCGTTGCATTGGCAGAGGCGATTGCGATCTATGGTTTAGTGGTAGCCCTGATGATCCTGATGGGATAACGTGACTTCCCACTCGGGCGTGTGATTCTGTAGATCCTCATAGAGCTGTAGATGTCCTAAGAGATCGGTGTCTTTTCTCTTATTCGGACCTCTATTTTTTATCTCATTAGTTTTTCTTTTCATATCCCTCTCTCTGTAAATCATTGCCTTTATGTTCTCCAGTCTCTCTGTACTCTCCCTCAGGTATTCCTGAAATTCCCTGTAGATCTCCTGAAATTCCCTGTCCTCTGGATAACGTCTTGCAAATTTCTCAAACTGCTCTTTTACTGCCTCTATGTTTCCCCAGTCCCTTAGGATTTTCTCAATTACGTAGTGGCTCGCTATCATCTTGAAGACCTCGTAAGACCCGGGCGTCTGTCACCAAACCAGAGCTCTGTACCACCGGAGGTCATTTTCATCTTGCGCCTGATATACAGGGCATCAAGCCTTGATTTTATGTCATCTAATGCTGATTGATTCCATAGAAGATAGTTATTAAATTCATTCCATGCATTCTTAATTTCGGGGTTGTTGGAATAATCTACTGCAAATCTTTCGATCACCCCCTCGTTTTCGACCCTTCCCGCTCTCTTCTCCAGAAGTTCTATCCTGTCCTTTAGCTTGCCGTTTATATATCTGTTTATATAGCTCTGAAACATCCCGCTGAAACCCACCCCCAGGTAGGTTGCGATATGGCAGCTGACTATGGTAACTATCACAAGTAATCCAGTAAAGATCAGGATAAACCAGTAATCCATTCTCTAATGGATATTATGGAGTGAGAGAAGAAAAATAAGCTCCTATGACGACATTACCAGTAACTCCCTGATCTCATCGGGGGATAAACCCTTGTCAACGCCAACACAGATTGCTCTTAGATTCTCTACCTCCAGCTCCTTTAGCTTTAAGAAACCGAGGATAAATCCGAGTTGAAATGGATACTCTCTAATTAAGATTTTGCTCTCTTTGGCGAGATATTTCCTTAGCATTAGTTCCATCTGCAACAGGGAATTTGTTTCGATATAACTGGATGCGGCGCTCTCCAATAAGGGACCATATGTGGTTTTAGAGAGTTTTGTGATGGCATCCGTCACATCCCTCGGAGTATGCTCCCCCAATTCATCGATCCTTGGATCGTGACCGGGAATGATAAATCGTTTAGCTTCATATCCGTGGATTACAGACCTGAGGATTGCCATTACATTACATGCATCTATCTCCATGGAGATCAGCGTGGAAGCTACTTTTCTATCTTCTCCTTCAAGATTATCTATAGAATTTTGAAGTTCGGAGAAATAGTATCTATCCAGTGCTATCAACACAGCCAGTAGATCCGGTGATTCTGGCATGAATCCATCCAGGCCCTTGTATCTCTCACGCAATAAAGTAATAATATCCTCCACGGAGAGATCCATTAGTCTTGATAGAAATTCCTCTGTATGCCTGTAACTGGGTAAATGACCCATCTCCCCTATAGCCAGTCTATCCTCGATCTCACCCCGTGATAGATTGCCCATCTTTAAGTTTAAAATAAGCTTTATCTGTTCGAATTCATATTTTCTTGAGAGGGCATTGAGGAATGGCACACAGCTCTGCGGGGATATCCTGATAATCTTATCAACTGTTCTCATGAGATCCACATCGAGGAGTCTCTCTATTCCGTGAATGGTAACCTTTTCCAGCCTGGAGAAGATCTCGGCGTAGCGGGTTTGCCTTAGAGACATGAGGCAATCGTTTAGGTTCTTTGTTCTGATTAATGTCTCTAGATCACTATTCTTTAAAAGGAGGCTCTTCATCACCCTGATTCTGGTATTCGAATATGCATAATCTGCCATACTCATTTTTTTTATTTTATTTATTACATTTCATTCTATAAGTTTGTAATATGTTCAAACCATTGCAGATGAGAAGAATCAGGATTCTGGTACTGGATAGCTATCTGGATAGGGTGATGAATGTATTGGGTAAATTAAGATCGGTCCAGATAACAGAGGTTAAAGAGGGAGAAAAGGAGATTTCACGTGAAAAAATCCTGGAGAGATATTCGAGCCTGTTGAACAGCATCTATTACCTGATAGATGTCCTGAAGATTCGGGATGAGGAAATAGAGAGGGTTTCTGTGCCCGAGAAATCATCCGGGGAGTATCTGAATGAGATGGAGAAGAATATCAATAGTATAGTGGAGGAAGCAGAATCTATATCGGAAAGACTTGAGAAAATATCAGGGGAAAGGAAGATATTAAAGAGCAATGAATTCGCACTGAACTGTTTGAGTAGTCTGGGTATTGATGCGGGATGGTTGGGAACATCAGATTTCCTGTACGTTACTGCCGGATTCCTTGACCCCGGGGATGTAGAAGAGTTGAAATTAAGGGTAAGAGAAACGACTAAAGAGGATCATATAATCCTGATGGAATCCTTTAAGGACAGGATTTTAGCCATCGTAGTAACATTGAAAGGGCATCAGAATGATGTTGAGGGGGTTTTAAAGGGGCTCAGATTCGATGCACTGGAGCTAACGAATAAGAATCTGAGAGAGATAAAAGAGAGATTGGAGTCGATTAAAGAAATTGAGGATAGATTGCATAAGGACCTGGACAGGATCAGGGATGAACACTCTAAGGATATTCTAGTAGCTAAAGAGATGGCCCAGATAGAGAAAAACACCCAGGAGATGGTACTGAACCTCGGAAAGACGGACAGGGTTTATACCATAAATGGCTGGATTCCGGCCAGGGAGGTAGATAACCTGGTCAGGGAGGTAAGAGAAGCATCTGACGGGTGTGCCGTGATTCGTATATATGAACCAGAACCGGATGAGATGGTTCCAGTATTACTCGATAATCCGAAGCCATTTAAGCCATTCGAAAGCATTACAGAGATGTTCGGCCTGCCCTCATATAATGAGATAGATCCAACCCCAATCATAGCGATAACCTTCCCCCTGATCTTTGGATTGATGTTCGGGGATGTGGGTCATGGGGCGGTCCTGGCACTGGCCGGACTCGGGATGATATTTATGAAAAAGGGTAATGAATCATACTGGAATTTCGGGATGATTCTTCTATACTGTGGCATATTCGCCATAATATTTGGCTTTTTATATGGGAGTATCTTCGGTAATGAAGAAATCCTGTCAAACCTATATGAAGACCTGGGTGTTGGACACACCTATACCACTCCACACGGAGAATTCCGAACCCTGTGGATGAGCCCCACCCATAATATGATGGAACTGTTCGGGATTGCGCTCTTTGTTGGCGTGCTCCACATGGGCCTGGGTTTGATAGCCAGTGCCGTTAATAAGGTACAGGAATCTGGTTTGAGCAGTATTGTACCCTCTCTAAGCAAGTTATGGTTCTTCTGCGGTGAGGTGACTATTATAGCGCTGATTTTCAGGTTTCCGATTCCCTTATTCATTCAGGTCGCCGAGATGTATCCCCTCTCGGATATTGTACTGTACGGGATTTGCATTCCTGTTGCCCTGATGTTAATAAGTGAATTAATCCATGAACTCCATCCGTTCGGGGTAAAGAAGCTACTTGGGGCAGTTGGTACCGGGTTATTCGATGTTTTTGAGACATCCTCAATGTTCCTGAGCAATACCATCTCCTACAGCAGGATAGGTATACTGGCAGTAATTCATGCGATGATGATGATGGCGATCTATAAAATATGCAGTATGGAAATGATATCAAACATATTCATCTTGAGTATCATGATTGTAGTTGGAGGCAATATCCTGGTTCTGGTACTGGAGGGTTTAATCGTTTTTATTCACACCATAAGGTTGCACTTCTATGAATGGTTTACCAAGTTTTACGGGGCGGGGGGGATTAAATATAGCCCATTTATAATTGAAAGAAGATATACCGAGCTTACCGACTGAATAATGAAGACAAAGAGAACCGAGATATTGATGAGAGGGATCACGCTTGGGGCAGAGTTCGCCCTACTTGTAGTTGTTCTGATCTTCCTGGGCTACTTTCTGGGTGCTAAAATCAGCGAATCAGTTGCTATGATCGGTATGATAATTGGGGCATTTCTGGGATTGGCCCTGGCAACATATCAATTGATTAAGCGGGTTGGCTAAGCACCTGCGGCGTGAGCGACTGTGTCGCTACGCACACCGACATAAGTCGGTCGTGTTTCTCGCCCTTTTTTGGGTATGCAACACCTTTTCCTTGAATTTGTCAATGAAATCAATCAGTCCCTCAGTATCTCCTCTATGATCTTCGCGTAGGCAGGTCTCGTTACAAAGACGCCGATTAAAACACCCATTATTGTCATGAAGGCAAAGCCCTTAAGAGCCTGAATTGAAAACATTGGTAACATTACGACGATGGTTGTTGCTGCAGCAGTAAATATTATGAAGAAGGCCCTCCTTATCCTTTCGGTTAAGCTAACGATTTTCTTCTTTTCCCTCCCCCTCTTGATCGTCTCATCCGTGATAACAATTTGATCATCCACTCCCGTTCCAACCGCGGCTATTATTCCCGCCACGGCGGGTAGATCGAGTTCCCAATTTATGAGTGCTGCTATTCCCAATATTATAATAATCTCGGAAAGCCCGGTAATTATCGTGGGTATAACGACAAATAGGGCCCTGTACCTGAGAAAGATTACTAATGCCACTGTAATGATCGCAATTACGCCTATAATAAAGCTATACTCCAGGAACTTCTCACCTAAGGATGACGGAAACTCTGATTTTGATTCAACGATCGCCTTTGCCGGCAGATTACCGGAACTCAGTAAAATCTTGGTCTCTTCCATTTCCTCTCTGGCCTGTTCGGGGGTTGGTGCACTGCCCGTTATCTGTGCGCTGTATTTGCACTGTGTGCACGGATCGCACCTAAGCCTCGGTGAGGACCTCAGACCTATAATGTCTAGTATCCATTCCCCATAGTCTCTACCGTTCCTTGGTCTTCTCTCCGTTGTAAGGTTATACTCCTCTAATTCGTTTCTTACCCTGTCAGAGATCTGATCCTCATCAGCAGCAAGTATCACCCTTCTATAGCCCTCAAATTCCGCCAATTTTTCCGGATTTAGTGTATCGTTTTCAATCACGAGTATTGGTATTAAAGAGCGATTTTCTATTATTTTGATATATGAATCGGATGTTGGATCATCCTCAACCTCTGTTAATTCATTTAGAATTGCATATGTCTCATTGGTCATGGCGATTATCGTGCTTTCTGGGCGATCTAAAAACATGTCAATTGGTTTGCCCCTTCTATTTCTCCCAACGGCACAGAACCTTTCCCCCCCGCTCAGACTTAACCGGATTCCAACGTGCCATTCTGATGGCCTTGTTCTCGTTACACCGCTCCCCTGGGGGCTCAGATCAACACTGATCTCAGAACCCAAAATTGCGAGCTCACCATCCATTCTCGCTTCGAATCTCGCCTGTTGCCTCAATATGTTCTCAATGGATGTTATCTCCTCAGGGGATGCTTTAGCTACCTGTATCAGGATATATCGCTTACCCCAGGGTCTTATCGGTATGTCCCTTAAACCCATAGCGTTCAGTCTTCTCTCCAGTATACCCTTTTCGATCTCAACTATATCCGGGGTTAAAGTTCCATTCGGTGGATCCTCAAGCCTCAATTGTATCTGAATCCCTCCCACGAAGTCAAGCCCATAATCCAGGCCATTACCAAAGCCAACACCCAGTGGCTCATTGGCCCTTCCCCTATTTACTGGGATTACATTTGTGATCAGAGCCAGAGAGAGCGATACCATTGAAATCAGTATTATTATCTTCCAGCTCTTTAAAAGCCTCCTTATTATATCCATTCTATCTCCTCCTGAGCGATAATATCCTTACTTTACCCCCCTTCTCCTCTATATACCACTTAAGTATTCCGGCATTCATGAACCATGTCGTTGTCAGATCACCAAGCAGACCAATCAACAGCACCGATGCGATACTTGCGAGGATCTCTATCTGGAATACTGTTGTTGATACAAGAATGATAACGATCATGACAACTATCGTTGTCCCAGTCATCGTTAACCCCGTTTTCATGGCGTCATTTATCCTGTCATCAACCGTTCCCGTTCTCCTTCTGAGTACCCTTGTTGTTAATAGGATATCAGAATCCACAGAATAACCGATAAGCATTAATAGAGCGGCTAAAGATGCAGGTTCCAGTAAAATCCCAAAGATGCTCATCCCTCCCAGAGCTATTAGTGCATCACATGTTCCGGCCAGGATTACCCCAAGAGACGGAATTGGGTCCCTGAACGCAAAGAATATTACCGAAATTATTAGTAGGTAGGCAAAAATTGCCGCCTTAATACCCTGTTCTCTGAAGGTCCTCCCCAGGGTTTTGCCAACCGGTTTGATATTTATATTCTTCTTCTGCAGATCCATGCTTATATTTTGATTAAGATAGAATCTTAGTGCACTCTCCAATTTTTCCCCATCGATCTCAAAGGCACTGATTGTCAATAGCTTGGTATTCTCATCGAATTTGACATCCGCATTAAATCTGCTGGATAATGTCTCCTCGAGATCGATCGGTGGTCTCTCTTTTAATGGAACGATTGCGGTATCTATCTCATTCAACCTTCCGACATGAGCCTCGAGTATCGGTTTAATCTCCGTTTCATTAATCCTGCTCGTGGTTATAATGGTTAATTTCCCCTTACCAGTTATCACATCCCTCCCCGGATAAACCCGAAGATCCTCTAAATTCAAGGGGCTCAGGTCCAGCTTTAATTCATCAATCTCTTCGGAGCTTATGCCTCTCTCTGTTATAATTTCAATCCAGGTACCGCCCTGGAAATCGATTCCCATCGGGATCCCCTGGGTATAAACCAGAGGGATCATTAACAGGGAGAAGGCTATCGGTAGAGCCAGGAGAATCTTATAGTTCACTATCCCAATTAATCTGGTATACATATCATCGAACATGTTTAGTATTTTATAATTTCCGCTTAAAAGTCATGGAGGGTTTAACTTGGATCAATCCTAAATTAATTCTGATGTGGTGAAAATGTTTAGGAAGGTAGTAATTGGCGGGACCTTTAACATGATACATAAGGGTCATAGAAGGATTCTGAAGACGGGTTTACAGCTTGCTAAATCGGCGATTATTGGGCTGACCTCGGATGATTTCGCGAGCCGCTTCAGGGTTGAAAAAGTCATTCCCTACGAGAAAAGAAGGGAAAACCTGGAAAAATTTTTAAGGTCTATAGGAAAACCCTACGAGATAGTTGAGATAATGGATTCTTATGGGATTGCGACGGTAGATCCCGAGATTGATTGCATAGTTGTCAGCGAGGAGACCCTTCTAAGAGCTGAAGAGATAAATGCGATCAGATTTAAAAAGGGACTGGAGAAATTGACAATAGTTGTCGTGCCCATTCTACTCGCAGAGGACGGCAAACCAATATCTGCAGACAGAATAAATTCGGGGGAGATAGATATGGAGGGCAGAGTTCTGAAGAGATGATACCATGAAAGACCAGATAATCAAGATATTAATCTTTCTGGGAATCGTTTTCATTCTATCTTTTACCCTGTTCTCCATAATCCTCAATATATTTTTCTATCCCGAAGTGGCAGCCACAACCACAACGACAGCAGATACAACTACTACAACTACTACTTCTACCACTACAGGCATGTCCACTACCTCTACCACTACTACCACCACTACAACCACAACCACTACAACCACCACAACCACGAGCTCAACAACCACCTCGAGAGTTCAGCTGAAGTATTGCGGAGTGCATTCTGATTGTGGCGAGGAATACTACGCAGGAACATATATCTGCTATAAAGGGGATGTTGCCCTCATGAAATATTTACCGAGATGCATTCGTGGGATCTGTAAGGAAAAGGTAGAGATTCAGCTGATAGACAAGTGTCACATAAATGAAACCTGCGTACCCGGAAGAAAAAGGTGCCTTAGGTCGGGAGAGATGGAGAATGTTACTGCGTTTGTGGAGATATACCCTGACAGATTTACAGGCTATAGAGGATATAGATTCAGGCTAAATTACACAGTCTACATATCCCCATATGAAACCTCAGCAATACTCATGGATGTGATAAAGCCGGATGGGACAGAAACACAGATAATGAGCAGGTGGGACATAGAGGGAAAAATCGACGAGCTCGAGATAGGGATCTACTCCATAAAGAGATCATCGGCAATTATCTGGATACGGAGGATATAAACTTTAGTGGGTACTGATATTGGATACAGGGCCAGTGACTGTTCATAGCCTCTCTGCAACGATTCCAAGAATCTTCTTTACGACATTTGCTGCGAGAAATGCCGTTGGCGAATTAAAACCTACTGGAGCAAATTCAACCAGATCAGCCGCAATCAAATTCTTAATTTCCTTGAGATTCCTGCAGAACTCCTCAAATGTCCATCCATTGGGCTCGGGAAGACCCGTTTCCGGTGCAATAGATGGATCGAAGACATCTATGTCTATTGTAAGGTATGTAGCTCCATGAATTCTGTCCCCAAGGTTTTTCATTACCGATCTTTCTTCAGATGAAAAGCTCCTCACACCCCTCTGAACGAGATTGAACTCCCCAAGGAGGTGGGATGCCCAGGTCGCGTGAGAGAATTTGTTCCCAAGGTACTCTTTACGGAGGTCTGCGTGTGCATCGAAATCCACTACCGTGTCTGGCTTCAGGACCCGTATTATTGGTAAGGAGATCAGATGCTCCCCCCCAATAAAAAAGAGAAAGGCATCTGGATTCTTCTCTCTTACGGAATTTATGGTTTCCTCTATCCTCTTTGAGGTTAATTCATATGAGCCGGGAACCGTTTCTATATCCCCCAGGTCAGAGATCTTCAATCTCTCAAATAGATCCACATTCAGATCGGAATCAAAACCCTCTATACATCTGAGCGATTCTCTGATCACTGCGGGAGCATATCTGCTCCCCGGATTTATAGATGTGGAGTCAAAGGGGACTCCAATAAAGATGACATCTGCATCCTCTACCTCGAAGTTGTAACCTAGGAATGAGTTTCTAATATATAGCATTTTAATATATCTGCAATTTAGCTCTACATAATATTGCGGAAAGTAAAGATGATAAGATAACTGCTCCAATTATGGCAGAGTATACCTCCAGACCGAAGATATCGAATTCGTAACCAAAAACTGCTGCTACAATGCCGAGGCTCAATCGGGAGTTAAATAATGAAGCTATATAACCCGATTTTTCTGGTACGAATAATCTGCTTGCGAGGTATGTTCCGATATACTTCGCTGAAAAACAGACGATAAGCAATAGCGATAAGAGCCACAAATTATTGATCATATCCCATATGCTAATACTCAGGCCAATCCAGAAAAAGAAGATCGGGGCAAAAAAGCCGAAGACTATACCCCTTAACTTTATCTCCAGATTCTCGTGTTGAACAACTATCTCTGAGGTTATCATGCCCATCAAAAACGCGATTATGGCAGATTCGAATCCGGCCTTCTCAGAGACAACGGCAACGGCAAGGATCAACAGCAGGATGATCTTGAATTCAAACTCTGCAACGTTTCCCCTGTAGTATCTGAATATCCTTCTGCCCAGAAAGGGGAGAATCTTGGCAAATACGAAAAGCCCGAGTATAAGGAAGATGATAAGCTCGGGGTTTTTCGTGAAGAAGACACCCAGAGCGGCCATGCTCAGAAGATCGGTAATCATGGCAGCGGAGAGGATCATTCTCTTATCATCTGTCATTTCTCCCTCCTGCTTTAGAATGGGATAGACCAGGGCTATCGATGTGGTTGATAAGGCTATGGATATCAGAATAGATTGCTGAATTGTCATACCCATGACGTGGTGAACGAGCCCGAAAACAAGCAGGAAGGGGAATATAAAGGATGAGAAGCCGATTACGAAACTGGGCTTAAATCTCCGCTCTAACTGATCCAGGTCTATCTCCAATCCCGCGACATACATCAATGTCAGGATCCCCAGATCTGCCAGAACCCTGATAGTTTCAACATCCCTCAGGGATACGAACTCCCGTATGAACATACCCGCCAGTAATTCCGCTATGGCCGTTGTGAATCCGAGTTCAATGGCTATAAAACCACTCAGCACTATCAGAGCACTCATGATAATGATCTCTTCCTTCATCTTAATCTCAATCTCCTTAAGAGAGCCGCCGACATAAATGGCAGGATAAGGGTCGCATCACCATCTATCGTCACATGTTTTGCCCTTTCCCCTACCTGACCCCAGGAGATGGCCTCCCTCGTCCTGGCTCCGGAAAGGCTTCCGTCAAATTCATTAGCTGTTGTTATACAGACCGTATAATCCAGACCGTCCCTGAATTGATTCCACCACAGCGTGTGATGCTTTGAGATTCCCCCACCAATAATTAGGGCCCCGGTTTTTTTTGAATTAAAAACGATATCGGAGAGTCTCTGCTCATCTAAGAACAGATCTATCTTTAAATCCCTGTGACCCTGCCAGAAAAACCAGAGCTGGGAGCCAACGGCACCATCCATTATTCCTGGGATGAACACGGGAATTCTATTCTTCCATGACCAGTAAACAATCGAGCTCTCTTTATTTTTCTCTTTCTCCAGCCTTTTGCCGATCTCCCATATCAGCTCGTGGGTGGAAAGCTCTTTTCTCCTGGAGTGTATTGCTCTTATAACCGGCTGAAGCTTTCTTTCGAGAATAATACCATAACTCTCGTTCGGAATTAAGATATTCCCAAGCCTGCTGATGCCCTTCTTATGAAGTTCGCGATCATCCATCTCGAAGCTTCCGTGATAATAGTCCCTCCATATCCTCGCAAGATCGTGATCCAGTGTCCCGGTCGTTGTTATCACTACATCCACAAGTTTTTTTCTGAGAAATTCCCGTATGACTCCTCTCACCCCAGTGGCTATTATACAGGCGGGAAATGAAAGAAATTTTGTGCACTCCTCTCTATTCATCCGTTCGAGGATATCAATTCCCAGAGCAAACTTCTTTGCCGTAAAGCCGCCAGAGTTATACATCTGCTCAATGAGTTCATCTATATCCCCCCCGAGTTCAATATCTTTAATTGGTTTCATATTCCAATAAATAACATAGGTTAGAACAGAGAAAAATGAATATCATAAAAAAGTTATCTGAATTGTCATTGGAAAAAAAGGTGATCCTATTTACCGTGATAGTATTCATTTTATTGGGGATCGGTCTATTCCTGAAGGGGGAATTTATTAAAGAATTAATAAATAGATATGGCTTAATTGGTCTATTTCTGTCGTCTCTCGTTGGTTCCACGATATTCCTCTTTTTCTCTGTGGAGGGCCTGTTTCCATTCCTCCTGACATCGGGAATTGAACCGATATCAGTCATTGGAGTTGCAACCCTTGGCTCTGTAATTGGAACGTGGATCAACTATGGCCTGGGCTTCATTGGCTCGGGGTTTATAAAGCAGAGATACGATCATCATAAGATAGACCGCGCCCAAAAGATAATGAACAGATACGGATGGATGGGTTTGTTCCTGGTTATAGCGATGCCACTTCCCATACCTATTCCGGTTGATCCCATAACGGTCATTCCGGGAATCGCCAGAATGAATTTCATAGAATTTACGATAGTTGTAGTTGCCGGAAAACTGCTCAGATACGTGCTCTGGGTAGCTATCTTTATGGGGATTATCAACGGTTTTTTCTAATTATTTACCCCTGGCACTAATAAATTACAGAATGCTTAAAAAGATACTTGCGGTTACCGTGGGTGCACTGCTCTATAGTGTACTAAATCTGATCATTATCATAGGACCCCTGATCTCCGGATTTGTTGCGGGATGGCTCGCAAGGTGCAGACTGAAGGAGGGTTTTATCGTCGGGGTTTTATCTGCAACCCTTGGTTTCTGCATATCCACATATATAATAAATTTTAATTTTGCGAGCCCCAGAATTTACAACCTTTTAGATATTTTAATCTTCTGGATATTCTTAGTGTGGAATCTCGTTGGATTTCTGTTTTCGGGTATCGGGGGAGCGATTGGTTCAATGCTCTCTGAACCAATATATCTCTTTAGTTCTCGAAAACCCAGGAAGAAGAAGGTAATGGAGGAGGTTGAGGCAGAGATCTATGTGATCTGCCCAAACTGTGGATTCAGTAATCCGGAGAAAAATGAGTACTGCAGCTCCTGTGGAACAAAGCTTGTGGGATGAGATCGAGATAGATGAGGAATGGGTGGGATTGCCAAAAAAGAAGCCCAATCCATTGGTCAGTGCACTAAAAGAGAGTTTAATTTTAATAGAGGTCTGTTTAATAGCATTTTCCATCGGGGTTGTATCGGGCTACATTCTATTTGAGGAAAGCACGAATGTAGTGATGCCCCTGATCGAAAAAATTGAGAAGGAATTTTCTCTGAGAGAATCAAATTTTCAAATAGCCATTGAAATATTTCTCAACAACCTGAGAACTACCATTATAATGCTTCTTGGCGGAACCTTCCTCTTTATACCCCTTTTAATACTGATGGTTAATGGCTTCCTTGTGGGCTTTGTCCTCAGACTTTTCCTCGAAGAGGGGCACAGTATTTTCGAATTCATTCAATCCCTCTTCCTTCACTCGATCTTTGAACTTCCGGCAGTATTCATCTCCGCAGCGATTGGGATCAGGATTGGACTGGCATATATATTACCAAAAGGTAACAGGGTCGTGGCGGTAAGCGAACGCATAAAGGAGGCGGGAGCCATCTACGTAGCAATAGTGATCCCCCTTCTCCTTCTGGCCGCATTTGCAGAGGCGTATATCTCAATGGCGCTGGCTCCATAATCTACCAAGATTTATTGAATAAATCCGATAGATTGATGTGAATAAGAGAAGAATCGAAAAAATAACCATTAGAATTTTGCTGGTATTTTTTCTTATTAGCTTTGTATCTATCTATCACACAAATAATCTCGTTGATGACAACTACAAAAACTTCATTAACTGGTTATATGATAACTCCCAAATGGATACAAAGATGAGAACGATCCAGAAACAAATGGATCTGTGCAGTTCCATGGAATCGGGAGATGATATTCTCATTAGAAAATGCAATAAACTAACAGAGGCTATGGATCTGAAAGAACGTATTAAGGCCTCAAGGGACCTCAGCGTCATTATAGTAGATCTTCAATTTAAGGATACAGAGAGCAGATGCTGTCTGGAAGATATTATCCAAAATAAAACCACGGGGTTATTAATCCTGTCCTCCGTACTTATCGCTGTACTCGCCCTCCGGGGCCTTATCATCGAAGAGGACATCAGATCATACATTAGGTTCTGGAGAAAAGTCTTACTATATACCGGTCTATTGCTTCTCATATCATGGATCATTGGGGCCCTGATTAAAATTATCGTTTACCCCTCACCCCTGGAATACCTCTACGGATATGCCACATCAGAGATTCCTGTTATTCCAGTATGCCTCTGGTCATTCTCGGCTGTCGCTTCCCATTTTCTACCTGTGTCACTATTCTTTATAGGATTATTTTTTATGGGAAAATTTATAGAGTTGAAATATTCACAGATGAAAAGAAGGTAAGACATGATGTCTTTTATTTACCCGAACCCATAGATAAACAGAAAAAATTCCAAGATGAACCTAAAAGAGAATAGAATCTCAAAGAAATCAAGAAACAGGACACTTAGGGATATAAAGATGGAGGTAGGGGGGGATACCTCAGCCATACTCAATGTCATAAAAAAACCGACCGGAGGATATGGGAGATCGCTGCCCAGGAAAACGAGACAGACGTTCCTAGGGGATAAAGAACTTTACAACGTAGACATCTCAGAATCAGAAATCATAAATGTTAAAAAACGCCCCGATACGGAAACCTTAATCGAGGTCAAGGATTTTGCCGAACTCAAAAAAGTAGAGAAGGCATTCAAATTCATTAATCGTTACGAAGACGACAAAGAGGTAATATATTTCGTGGGCAATTACTTCTATATGATACATAAAACATGAGATTCAAAATCCTGTCTTTTGGAGTAATATGCCTGCTGGTATTCAGCACAGGATGTATGGATAGAGAGCAATTAATGAGATTTATAAGAGGAGAGTGGACCTCTACAACCCTGGAGACCGTAACTACTACAATAACAACAACTTCTTCTTCTATTCCCACAACAACTATTCCTTCAACAACCTTAACAACAACTACATCAACTACATCAACTACAACTACACTTAGTTCCTTAGTCGATATTAATTGTGAGAGAAAATGGGACCCAGTTGCAAGGGATAGATGCTATCGTGACCTGGCGGTACAAAAAGAGGATCCGAGGATATGCAAGATGATAGAGTATAGAAGCTCCAGGGACGGATGCTATTACAGGGTAGCCCTAGTAAAGCGAGATCCAACGCTGTGCAACTATATATGGGACAGTTACTGGAGGGAGCGATGCCATAGATTTGCTGTAAAGGAAGATTAGGAATGGGGGAAACTCCAACAAAAACGTTACAGAAAAAGCTGATTAGAAAAACCCATATCTACCAGCTCATGATATCCTGCCTGCGTCTGGCGGGTATCTGTCCATGAAATCTGCTCGATCGCTTGAAGAAGCATAATTTAGATTGGGCTGAATAGTTACGATTAGAAAATGAAATTTGCGCACCTTGCGGATAACCATCTGGGGTACAGGCAATATAACCTTCAAGAGAGAGAGGAGGACTTTTACGATAATTTCACGGAGGTCATAGATAAGATCATCGAGGAGAGGGTTGATTTTGTCGTACACTCCGGGGACCTCTTCGAGTTTCCGAAGCCACCGATAGAGGCGTTGCTTACCGTTTTAGAGGGATTGAGGAGATTAAAGGACAGGGGGATTGTGGTTTACGCAATTCCGGGGAACCACGATATATTGATGAGAAAGGGTGCTTTACCACCACAGTTCCTCTTCAGGGACCTGATCAAGGTTATCGGAAGACACAAAAATCCATTTTACATCCACGAGGGGATATTTATCGGGGGCGTACCCTATTGTTCGAGATTCTATGCTAATGTCCTCAGGGAACGTTTAGAGCGATTATCTGAGGAGGCCGAAAAATACAGAAAGAGAATCCTGGTGTTACATCAGGGCATAGACAAATATCTCCCCTTCGATGGATCCTACGAGTTGAAAATCGGCGAGCTACCACAAAATTTTGATTACTACGCCCTTGGACACGTCCACAGGCGGATAATTCGGGACTATCACCGGGGAAAGCTGGTTTATCCCGGATCTACGGAGATCAGGGATATAAGAGAACATGAAGATTACAAGAGCAGGGGTAAGGGCTTTTACGTTGTGGATCTGGGTGGAGATGAGCCCGATATACACCCAGTAAATCTGGAAAGGATAAGGCCCTTCATAAAAGATTCCTTCAACGTTTCGGAGCTGGATGAACACATACAATTAATCAAAAACAACATACGAGAACTCGAAGAAAAACCCATTCTCTACCTGAGTATCACGGGGAAGTCGTATGATATCCCGACCATCCATAATAGGATCAATTCCGCATTCAGGGACAAGATCCTCTACCTCAAACCAAAGTACACAACAGAGGCCGAGACTACAAGCATATCGGTCTCCAGGGAATTTGATATATCGGATCTAATAAGGGAGTCTTTAAGGAAAGATGCCCCCGAGAGGGTGAGCTTTTCTGTTGATCTATTCCATAAGCTCTCATCAGACAGGGTGGATGAGGCAAAGCAGATGGCGAATAAATTTTATGAAGAATTTAAATGAATTAGAATGATCATAAAATCCATTAAACTTCAGAACTTCAGGTCGCACAGCAATACCGAATTGAATTTTGATACCGGGATCTCTGTACTGATAGGCGAGAATGGGGCGGGTAAAACAAGCATCTTAGAGGCAATATCATTTGCACTCTTCAAACAGCATGTGGCAAAGATAGACGATCTGATCAAGAGAGAAACCCACGAGATGGGGGTAGAGCTGGTCTTTGAGCACAATGGAAGGGAGTATAAGGTCATCCGTAAGAAAAGGGAGAACACCGGTCCAGAATCGAGATTATTCGAAAAGAAAAATGGTACCTTCCTCGGAAATATGATCCAGGAGGGCGACAGGGCAGTTACGGAGGAGATAAGGAGGATCCTGCAGACAGATGAGACACTGTTTCTTAATGCGATCTATATCCGGCAGGGTGAAATTGCGAGGTTACTGGACGCCAGCCCCTCTGAACGGAAGAACATCGTCGGCAGATTGCTGGGCATTGACGCATTACAGAAAGCATGGAGTAATATGCATGGGGTCATTGGAGATTTCGAATCAAAAAGGATCGAAATCGAAGCGGAGCTTAAGGGAAGGAAGGATATAGAAACGGAGCTACAGAATAATAAAAAAGAGCTGGAGATGAAAAAAGGTGATGAAATCAAAAAACGAGAGGAGATCTCCATGCAGGAGGAGAGAGTAGAAGGGCTTAAGAAAAGGAAAGAGGATTACGATAAGAAATGGGAGAGATATCTAAAGCTATCCTCCGATATGGACAACCAGGAAAGGGCTCTGAAAGAGAAAAAAGATAGGGAATCAAGGCTTTTATCCAGGCTAAAAAAGATAGATGAAGCAGAATTGGAAACAAGAGAGTTAAAACCAATGATCGAACAGATACCCTTCATGGAGAGGCTCCAACAATTAAAGAATGATGAAAAAATCATGCTTCAGCGGATAAAAGAGATAGAAAAAGAGCTGAAACAGATAGCGGAACATGAGAGGATATCCAGAGAAACCCGGAAAAATTATAAGGAATACTGTCAGATAAAAGATAAGATAGAGGAAATCAGAGGGGAGGGAGAGAGATACGCGGGCGCCGACAGGGAACTAAAGCAGGTCGAAGACTGCATCAGCAAATCCCGAGAGAAAATAAAGAAACTTGAGGGTGAGATATCCCGGGCATTACGGGAGGTATCCTCCAAACTCGACTGCGGGATAGATTCAATAGAACAACTAAAAGAGATTCTCGCCCAGAAAAAGATAAACTTAGATAAAACCCTGAAAGAAACTGACAGCAGATACACAGAACTAAAGGACAGGATCTCGGGTTTAAAAGCTATGAATCGGGAGTTAAAAAAGGCAATAACCGAATTGGGTCGCGCCAAGGGAAAATGCCCCACGTGCGGCGCACCACTTACAGAGGAGCACAAGGCAGAACTCCTAAGAGAATACAATACCCGTAGAGCATCGAACGATCATAAAATACGGGAGCTTGAATCACGTGCTAAGGATCTCGAATTAAAGAGAAAAGAACTCTCCGATATGCAAGAATCAATAAATAAAATCCCCGTTGACCTGCTCGAATCCAGATCGGGAAGAATCCAGGAGGAGAGGGATGAGATCAAGAGACGAACAATTGAAAGAGACCGGCTCCGGGAGAGGGTCAAAAAATTAACCGAAATCAATTCCATCCTGTCCGAAAAAGACAAGCTAATGAAAGAATTGGAACCCGATTATAAAAAATATGAATCGGCACAGGACTTCCTAGAGAGATATGGGAAAAACAAACCCGAGCTGGAGGCATCCCTCGCATCAGAAACCGAAAGGTTAATGGAGATCAGGAGGAGCTATCAGAGTTGCGCCAGTAAGCTGAAAACCGTACCAGAGGACATTACAAAGGAGCTGGATATGCTGAGAAGGTCTGAGGCCAGATATAATGAACTGCTGGGTGTCATCAAGGAGAGGGAATCTCTGAAGAGCGAGTTGACCGAGGTAAGGTCGAGGATATCGGAACACCAAGAGAGAATAAAGGAATTATCCAGGGAGATCGATACACTAAAGTATAATAAAGAAGAACATGAAAAGATAATCAAATCACTGGAAACACATCAGGAGAAACTGAACTCTCTGAGAACCGAGAGAGAAAATCTTGGGGTTGAGATAAAGAGAATTACAGAAGATATCGAGAAATTAGAGCAGAAATTAGAGAGATTAACGCTTAGGGAAAGAGAATTAAAGAAAATTGAAAACTTTATTTCCTTCCTGTCCAGGCTGCGGGAGTTATTCGGTAAGGATGGTCTGCAGAAAGAATTAAGAATCAGGGCAAGACCCGCCATTGAGGAGTTCACCAAGGAGATATTCGGCGGTTTCGACATGAGGTATTCTAATATTACCATCGATGATGATTACAACATTGAGATGTACGGTATGGACGGTTCCAAGTCGATCGACATGATATCCGGCGGAGAGAAGATAGCGATCGCCCTGGCATTAAGGCTGGGGATAGCGAGGGTTTTATCCAAGGGGAGAAGCGAGTTAATGATCTTGGATGAGCCAACGATCCACCTGGATTCCTACAGGCGACAGGAGCTGGTGCAGATATTCAGAAAACTTAAGATGCTGCCTCAGGTAATCCTGGTTACTCACGATCCAGAGCTCGAGGGTGCGGCAGATCACCTATTCAAGATCGAATGGAGAAATGGCAGGTCGATATGTACGACTGCGTGAAAGATTCGGGGATTTATATAAAAACCTTCTTTCCTTTTATTTTTAGTATACAATAAATTATTCTATGAGGTGATATTTATGAAAGAATATATACGAAAGATTGGTCTGCTGGGAATTGGAATTGTTGCACTTACGAAGGAAAAGGCCGAGGAGTTAGCAAACGATCTGGTTAAAAAGGGCGAGATCACTCAGGACGAGGGAAAGGCCCTGGTTAAGGACCTTCTGAAGAAATCGGAGGAGCAGGGAAAGGAACTGACGAAGAGAATTGACAGAGAGGTCAAGAAGACATTGAAGGGTATAAATGTGGCATCTAAGGAGGATGTAAGAAGGCTGGAGAAGAGGATAGAGGGGCTGGAGAAGGCACTGAAAAAGAAGAGGTAAATCCCCATATTCAATTTGATTAATTTATTTTACCTCATATACCCCATCTTTGATGGGAATATCAACCCTGATATCTCCGGGTACTATGTCCCTGAACATCTCCGGATGCTCTGTGTGTACTGGATATAATCTCTCTGGATCTATCCCTTCGATGATCTTTCTCAATTCAAAGCGAGATGCGTGTCCGGAGCAGTGAGCCCGATAAAATTTTAAATTGAAGTGGTCGAGCCAGTTTTTCATTCTTTCAAAGCTGATCTCCATCTCTTCGTTAAAGGGTTCGGAGAGTGAATGGATATAAACGCTATTCTCTGGCTTCAGATCCACGAGGTTGTTGAAGTACCAGAAATTCAGTACGAGCATATACTCATCCTGTTTCCTCCGGATTTCATCTGCAGTCAGGATATTTGGATAATTTAGTCTGTTCTTGATAAATTTATAGTTACTGTAATCGCCGTCATCATAGGTTCCAGTTCCCAGTTTTGGCTTAAAGAGCATTATATTCTCGTCATCCGAATCCGGGACATTCAGTTTTTTATCAGAGGCGTATCTCTCAAGGAAACATGCATGCTTGAAGCTTATCACAAGCTTTCTGTTTGACTCCACGGCGATCTTGTAGAATGTCTTAAAGCGATCAACGTCCTTGAAATTGAAATCCGCTATAACCAGTCCACGGGAATCATTGACTATCTTTTTTGCGGTATTATAAACGGTCTGCTCGGTTGAATTATCCTTCTCCACGTCAATTCTCGTGCCCTCCGTTATCATCGCTACAGGTTTAGATTCCTTTGCCTCTTCCATGAAATCCAATGTTAATTGGGGGCTGTTCCCATGGAGTCTCAAATCTCCCGTATATACAACCGCCCCCTCGGATGTGTGGATTATAAATCCATAAGCTCCGGGAACGGAATGGTCTACATGAACCGGCTTTATTTCCAGACTGCCGATCTTTATTCTGTCACCGGTTCTGAAGGTTTTGAATGTTCTCTCAACGGGCGGTTTTCTGTAGTCCTTTCTGAAGAGTGGTCTTCTTTTAAAATTCAGGACCTCATTTTCTATATCTCTTTTACTCTGCTCCTCAACCGCCTCTAAGATCAATTTCGTGGTTTCTCCGCAGTAGATCGGAATATCCTCGTGGAGGAAGGAGATATAATTGGCATGATCTGCGTGGGCATG
>Ga0116200_10000111_pt1 | contig 20271 bp, 13 predicted proteins | sample Mar14436cmmetaG_FD_94478 | JGI IMG/M metagenome (GOLD analysis project Ga0116200, IMG submission 94478) | Marine hydrothermal vent microbial communities from Guaymas Basin, Gulf of California to study Microbial Dark Matter (Phase II) - Marker... ... | reverse complement strand
CCTCCAGTATAAATGGGTTAAGCTCCTTAAACATGTACTCAACCTCCTCCCTCGTATAGACAAAAGCCTCGACCCACCCATCAGAGTATTTCAAGTACTTGAGCGGCCTATCCTTAAACGGCAGCTCCTCCTCCCTAACAACTACTATCAGATCGAAGTCGCTAAACCTATTGTATGTACCCTTAGCCATAGAACCAAAAAGAACTATAGACAAAACATTCCCATACTCCTCCCTAAGCAAAGCATCTACAAAATTCTTCAAGGATCTGAACCTGGATTATCTAAAATCCTTGTTACTCTATTCCATAGGATACATTTAAGGTAACTTCCTGAAAGGATAATGACCTTTAAATCATTGTAGCTATGGCTTAACTATGAAAACCTTATTCGAAAGATATTCTCTTAAGTCATCCATAGGGCATTCATCACAAATATCCAGTTTATAATCAGACCTCGTAATGTTATGGTAGGATCCACTTATAGTATATACGTATTTTCCTCCAACATATACATCAAATGTGTAGCCGTGGGCTCCGAAGTATACTGCAACTCTTGCAGAGCCGTCTCTAAGCCATGTTACTCGTGTTACGTGCTCGTTATAGTCAGCGTCTCCTGCATTATTCGGAGGATTCCATAGATCCTCAAAAAATATTATAAAATCTAGGTAAGGGACTGCTTCATCAACCTTTGATAAATTATAATATCCTGATCCCCACTCGTAGCTTACATCATTGTGGTTCATCCAGATTATGTAGTTATCTTTACCAGCTAATGGATTTTTAACCACTATAACCGGCTGCTGTTTTAACGTATCGTTGACCTCGATGTAATATGTATCTAAGAATACTAACGACCCATTAGCTATAATATCAATATCGCTAAAGTTTCCAGGAACGCCTCGATGGATAAGCCACTTCATTCTAATGAAGTCTACACTATATGTAACATTACGTTGATGTATGTAGATGTCTAGTGTAGGCGGCACTAATGCACCCCTCTCAACTTTAATGTCTTTAGGCGATGCAAAACCTATGGTTGTCCCTATCTCAACCTGAAGTATATGTCCAGGAACTATTTTCATGTCCTCAGGAGCTAAACACCATATCTCAACAAATTCTCCGGGATCCACTCTTATTAAATATTCATCACCGTCCCAGCTAATTCTACTCTCGGAAGTTCCATATAAGTACGCAGAAAGTACCCTAGGCTCCCACCTACCATTTATCGTTATTCGATTAATATAAACGGTATCTCCACCAGAATTCTTAACGCTTATAAGTATCGTCGATCCATAAATTCTAAACTCCCACACCGATAACATTATAGGCCTAGTACCATAGCCTATAGCACTAAGTATTCCGGAAACCCAGAATGAAAACGCTATTCCTATAGCTATTGCAACAGCAATAATTATTATTGTTGCTACAACGGGACTAATACCTGTTTTATTATTATCATCATCTAACTTAATAACACACCCACTACAAACCAAATATTAAACACCATTCTATTTAAGCTATTTAATCTTTTAAATATTACGCTTAAAATTAGTTGATGAAAAATAGTGCGAAGTTAGTAGGAGAGCCGACTACTTCTTTACAACAAAGTACGTTAAGTATACGTATACGGATATATATGAGGCCATTTTAGCTGAAAGATCCGATGATGTATCGGGAGGCCTATCTACGCTTATAAAAACGTACCATCCACCACCTACTTTAAGCGCGTAAATTATGGGCTTACCACCATACTCGTAGAAAACCATCTTCTGATCATCAGGCACGCTACTTACATCAAACGTATCCCAGCCATCCCAGTCTGTAGCGGTCCCCGTTGGTAAATTAGCTCCAGTAAAGACGTTATTTAGATCATCTACAAGATTTGTTGAAGTAGGTTTACAGTTCCATGTTCCTGTATTACCATAGGGTAAACCAGTAGCCCATCTTACGCCATCATATGTTACTGATCCTCCACTAGTTTTCTCGGTGGCACCGCCCGTGCATGAATCAAGCCCTGACCAACTATTTATCGTCTGTCCCCATCCGCTAGTCCATCCGCTACAACCATATATCCTTGCATACCTTTTATTCGCTGTTCCCCAGAATGGATAACCCGTCGGCTGTGTCCATACTCTGCCGCCTGAAACAAGATCCTTTATTTTTTCGTGCCACTCCTTAACGGAATCTCTGAATCCGCTTAATCCTCCATTAGCATCCAAATATGCTTTAGGTATTGGAAGAGGCTCACTGTGTGCGTTTATAACTATATAATGGCCGTCTGGCGGATTTTCTATAAAATCTTTGAGTTGACTCATATTACTAATAATTATTACATCAAAATATTGTTGTAATATATCCACGAACGGCTGGGGATCTCTATGCCATGCAGGATACTTCTCATTAATAACATTGCTGAGATCTTCGTCATCTATAGTTATGTATATTACGTATGCTTTTATAACCTCGCTACCTACGTTTACAAAACTTGCTAATCCACCGCCCCTCTTTCCACATCTCCACGTAACATTAACTATATATTCTCCTGGATTAATGCTCACTCTTATAAGATCCGAAAGATTCTTAGGCTCCCACTCTTCTCCAGGAGCTATAACTAGAGGATTAGCTAATTCCTCCTCTCCAACCTTCTCTCTTGTGTCAGGATTGTAGAATTCAACTTTATATATCTCCAAGTCATCCTGCCACTGATTTCGAACCTTTAAGTATACAAAAATTAATCTCTTGCTTGGATCATTTGGATCTTTTAGTCCTGTGTTATATGCTACTATACCGCCACTCGGAAATGCCATCGGCGAAACTACTCTTGCATGAAGAGCTCTGTGAAACTCAAAGCCTAATGTAGTGTGTAGTGTTACCTCATGAGTTACGCCCGGTGCAAGGGTTATATTTTTAATAACACCCTTAATCTGTACAGTTTCTCCTGGATTAATGTACACTATTATTCCACTACCAGCTTCATACATCCATCTAACATCACCGGGCGGAGGATATGTTTGTGCATCAAAAATATAGCTTACCGGCTTACCATCTATAAACATCTTATCGATAAAGACTATATCGCTCCCTAAATTTTTAACGAGAATAACGAAATACCCGCCATACAGTTCAAGGTCACTATATATAGCCAACTTAACAGGTCTAGTACCGTATCCGATGGCACCTAATAGTCCCGAAGCCCAAAATGCAAATGCTATTGCAAGCGTTATAGCAATAGCAACCAAAATCACTGTAGCGACAACAGGGCTAACGGCTCTCCTATCATGCCAGACCTTTATACCCAAACCAAATCTGCTCATATTTAACAGCCACGACTGTTAATTTAAAATAATCTCTTTTAAACCTTACGTTTATTTTCATACATTTTAGTTGGTTGAATGATAATATGGCATGCTTAGGCAATACTTCATTTTAAGACTAAGCTAGATTTATTTCTTGCAGTGTATAAAACACCTATACCTCCGACTTTATAGCATAATCTAAAAAGCATACCATAAGAATGTGTAAGACTTTTCTAAAATTCTGGAACATTAACTGTACTTTTTTAAATAAGAAATACCTTTATATAGTAGGAGGAATACAATAGATTGAGGTGGCATGCGTGAAACGAAAGGGAATCAGCCCAGTTATAGCGACTGTTATTATTGTGGCAGTAGCTATAGCAATTGCAATCGCCGTGGCCTTCTGGATGACTGGTATAATAGGTCTATTTACAAGATTTGAGAAATTAGAAGTAACCTACTGTTACGCTGAGTGGAGTGACGATAGTTGGACTGTTAAGCTTAAAGTTAGAAATACGGGCTCCGCTGACGCCACTATAGTTAATATATTCATCAATGGTAAGCCATATACCGCATATAGCCCTGCTCCAAGCATTAGCCCAACGATACCAACTGATGGCTTACCCTTAAAATCCGGCGAAGAGCAGGAGTTCACAATAACCCTCGATCCGGACGCTGGATTTGAGCATGGTATGAGCGTGGAGTTTAAGATTGTAACTGCGAGCGGTCAGGAGTATCCGAAGATGACAAATCTACCATGAAATCATACTATAAGATTTTTTTAGTAATTGTAATTCCTTTTCTAATTAGATTATTTACATGGTGTTTTTTAAGTAGGATAATACCATTATCGAACTATGATACATTCGTATATTTACCCGTTGGTAGCAGGTATATTAAGGGTATCTTAGACCATGATGTATCAGTACTTCTATTGAACTGCGAGCATCCGCCGCTGGCTAAACTGTTAATTGGTCTCTCGATATATCTATTCGGGTTCACTAATAGCTTTAATGCCTCTGTATTGTTACATGCAATGATTTCCTCGATAATAGCTTATTTTATCTATTTGATGGGAGCAAAAAATAGCGAAAGAAAGGGTCTGCTATCGTGGGTTCTCTTCACATTTGATCCTTTTTCTATTCATTGGACTATTTCATGGCTAGATATACCTATGCTAATGTATATGACCATTGGAATATACCTCCTATACTATACAGACAATAAGCATAGGTATGTTCCTGCCGGAGTAATGTTCGGCTTAGCTTTCTTGTGTAAATATACATCGATTTTAATACTTTTCATATTCATTATGCTTTCCCACTTATTTAAGGTTATAAACATTAGATACTCCCTCAAAGCGATCGCTATTGGACTAATAATACTCCTTTTTAATCCTCAGTTCTGGGTAGGGGGGGCCACATTTGCAGAAGTTGTTGCGAAAAACCGCAAGGTAGGAAATTTAAGTTATCCAATCATCAGCTTCCCCTTATTTAATAACCTATCCTTTTTCTGGATCCCCTCATATATATGGTGTTTTTCTAGCTGTAATTCCCATGTGCTTCCACTGGTAACTCCACTCATATGCTTCATAGCGTTTATATACAAGAAAGTTTTGCGGGGGAGTGTTGGCGTTGACTATAAGGCATTGTTGTGGCTCTCTGCCTCACTGATTACATTGTCGATCCTCCCAAAGCACTACGTATATTATAATATTGTCTTAATTCCTCCACTAGCATTAATTACATCAGAAGCTATTCTAAATAGCAGGAAAGCTAGAATTGGTATTTTAAAGCGAATAGTATTTATTCCAGCTAGCTATATGATAGCGCTCTCACCACTGCAGTTAATAATTTCGATAATGTTTCCCACAGGATGGTGGTTCCTATGGGATGTCATGAGAAACCCCCATGTTATGGGCTGCTACTCAATAATAGCATTTATTATATCAGTGATTGCGTTTACATGGGGGATCCTCTTTGCATTCATATTTCTTTGAAAACTAATGATATGCATGCCTAGTAAAAGGAAAACTTGTATTATTGACTTATCATTTTTAACAGTCCTTTGTTTACTTTTAGTTAGAGGAATATTTGAAAAATAAAATGCTATATTCTATGCATCAATGAATCCAGTCGAATCCTAGTACAGGATGCTCCCGGAACATGACTGGCATCGACATCTGTACAACCATGGTCATCGGCCATATTAAGGCCTCAAGATATAACCTCATCATTCACTATCCTCTGCTTTCCTCCGGGCCTACAGTAGTATATGGCTGTGGATACGTATACTTTGTCACGAATATGTAGTCTATTAATATTCCTCTATGTCCGCCCGGAGGTGGGTCAGGATCTGCATATATCTTAAGGTATCCCGAATCAGGTAACGCCGCATCTAGTGTTTTATAAATAAGCTCTCCCCTATATTTTCCATACACCCTTCCATTTGATGTCCAAAATTGTGCTATACGCCACTCAGAAGTTATCTCAACGTTGCCTTCATAGTATTCTCCATCCACGTAAACGCTGTGTTGCTGGCCATAGTCCCCTAACCTCTGCCCGAAGTAAACGTTGTACTTAAATGATACGTAAGAATCGTCATTTCCTACGGCTACCAGATCATCCATATCTTCAGCTACATCTTCCCCATATCCTCTAACATTATATCGTACTCTAATTCCCTCAAGTCCATTTAATCCTGATGTGCTGAATTTTGATATGAGGAATCTTCTAGGGCCTCCGCTACCGGATTTATAAGTTACGTTTAAGCACCATTTATCATCGACGTAGGTTATGCTATAGTATTCCTCATACCCACTAGGCACAATCCATTTATCTAAATCCCTGAAATCATCAAAGAACTCGAAGACTGCATCACCATCTCCAGCATAACTCGCATGCTGATTGCCATAGTACATATATATTTTAGTCTCACTTGAAGCAGGTATCTCCGGGACCTTTACCCATATAACAGAATATCCCTCCGGATTATTCCAGTACTCGATCCAATATGGTAATAAGGTTATCCCATCCTCTAGTGTAAATCTTATGTCACTTCCATCATCTTTAGCTTTAGAATAATCGAAATTATCTCTATTTAATATGACTTCGACTTGAAAGTTTGAAAGCGAAGTACCGCTTCTCTCTTCTATTGTTATAGCCCTTCTATATCTCCATCCAACAAGCCATGACGGCCTATAGGATTTGCTCACGGCAATACTCTTGGATGATACGTAACCTCCAGAGGTGTGTATCTTAAATTCGATCATTTGTCCAGCATTTACTCTTAGATCCATTACAATTATTACAGCTTTTTCGCCGGGATTTAGAAGATACGGTTCTTCAGCCTCTGTATTAAGGGGATACCATCTTCCGCTACAGTTCCAGACCCCCCATATGTTCTTCGGATCTGCGTATAGAACATCTATCATTGATGGACTTGTTCCAAAATTCTTGATTACTAGCTCTATGTGGTCTTGGGTTTCATAGATCGCCGTAATTCTAACATCTTCGTATCCAGTAAATAGGCCTACTAAACCTGTTAACCAATACATAGCTGCAATCGCTAAAGCTATAACAATTGCAATCATTATAATGGTTGCAACTACAGGACTTATACCCACCCCTTTAGGAGAAGTTTCATCGTATCCGGTCATCAAGGTATTAGTAATAATTTAAGCTTGATATATATCTATTTTTTAGTTTAATTAATTAATAGAAATAGGTTATTTTAGAATATTTAGATTTACTATTATTATTAATAATAATGTAACGTACTCCAAATTAGCTTATCCTATCCCTCTTCCGTCCATTCCATATGGAATTTATCGGGATTATCAAAGTTTGTTTCATATAATGGATCAGAGGGGGCTCCTTCTAGATAAATCTTGAAATAGTCGAACTGATATATTGCCTGCTCTCCTGTATGTGGATCCTCCCAATAGCCTATTCCCACGTAGAATCCGTACAACGTAGAGCCGCCATCTCCTATAATATATCCCCCTGCTGGCTTCCACGATTGTCCGCAGGGACAATCACCTATGCTATACCACGCTATAAATTCGTTTTCTCCCTCTCTCTTAATTTTTACTTTAAATATATACCATGTTCCATTAGGGTAACAGCAACAGGAACATGTAGGAGATCCTCCGCTGTAATAGCAACGGGTGCCTGAATAGAATCCTTTTGATGACCCATAATCTGTAAACCAGCTTAGACTAGTATAGCATGTGCTAGTCCAGTATCCACCTATTCCCGTCCATGCAGCATACCCGTTCCCTGATCCATCATAACAGAATATAATCATTATATCATCATTTCCTTGGATCCATCTAGCTCTTAGCTCTATTATAATAGTCTGCCCAATCTCCATGTCTTCCAGAGTCCAGGAATCAAGCCTACAAACATATATATGGTATGATGGAGATCCCCTCTCTGCACTCCATTGTGCATGACCACCTTGTAAAACCCATCCGTCAATACTTCCTTCAGCCCCGCTTCGTAGAGTCCATGATCCATGAAGCCTATAAACGGTATTAAGCTCTTTATAAAACTCTAGTCCTAAAGTGGTATGTAATGTTATCTGATGGGAAACACCTGGCTGAAATATTCTAGCCATTTCACTCTTATTTAACTCTAGCGTGAAAAGTAGAACTATTGTTTCACCAGGTTTTAGGTAGGCTATTTTCTCGTTATTCTCGGTAATCGTTCTATCTTCACCGTTTTCTTCATTATATGCTCCCGTTATAGTTCCATGATATTTCCCATCTAACATTACATAATCTATAAAAACTTGATCTCCGCCAAGATTTTTTACTCTAACATAAAGTAAGCTTCCACCACCTTGAAGCTCCCCATATATAGCTAGTTTTATAGGCCTAGTTCCATATCCGATAGCTCCTAATAATCCAGAGACCCAGAACGCAACAGCTATTCCGATAGCAATTGTAACAGCAACTATTATAACGGTTGCAATTACAGGACTTACAGATTTTCTATTTTCAAATATCTTCCCACACATGCTATTTAAATACTTCATGACCTAATTCTCTCATCAATACCTTATATTTTTAATGTTACATTATTTCTATAAAGTATCATGTAATTTAATATTTAACCCCTATGTCTTGACTTTTATTGTTACAGCCTTATAGTATTCGTGTCCTCGTGCCGTTTTTATCATGATTTCATGAAACGTCATGGGTGAAAGAATTCTTTTTAATTGCCCATTATCTACGCTTAATTTAAACCACACCTCTACCTCCTCTCCAGCCATAATATATATTTTATTTTCCGACTGTATAAGTCTGCTTTCTCCTTTCTCGTTTATAGCTGACACTATCAGCGCCTCATACTTTCCATCCAGAAGTATGTACTCAATTATGGAGGTTAATAATCCATTATTTTTTATAGTTATTTTAAATATTTGTGTTTTATTATTATAGTAGAGCACATCGCTTAAAAGTATTATTTCCGGGTTTAATTCAAACATTAACTTTGAGAACTGGCCTATTAACCAAACAGCTGTAGCTATTGATACTGCAACAACTACTGCTAATATTATTATTGACGATACCGTTATGTGTACACCTTTAAAATTCATTAATTTTGATTTCTTTAACAAGCTTATATATCTTTACACCATCTTTTTATGATCTATATAATATTATTTCTACTGACTTATAAGGAAATAGTTTTCCTCTTATTTCACAAGTTTTAAAGTTGCATATATTATCAAATAATGATTATTTAAATTAAATTGACAAAAATATGTAACATAAGAAAAATGATCCATCAATATAACACTTCGATTTTAAGCGTTGCTTATCAGACAATTATAGCTGTAGCTATAGTAGCTAAGTTCCTGTATTTCCGACCTACTTGACTCTATCAAAAATATTATTTTATCGCGCACAGTATTAGTTATAGGTGACAGCATCTATTTGAACATAATTATAAACTTGAATGTATGTAGTTTATGGAGAAAATTGAACATTTTAGGCTTAAGGAAAATGATTTTAAACAGCTACGCGAGCATATGAATTTTTACAGTTTTTATAGACCTTCTACTTGCTTTATTTTTTATAAACTACGATTTAACTCTTCAGAAATTCTCCTGCCTTCTTGGTCAATTTAAATCCTATCATAGGTCTTCCGTTTACGTATACAAGAGATGATATTATTAATCCCTTCCCTGTTAGTGATGTTATAGTTCTCCAGAACGTATCCCTAGGCAATCCACTCTCCTGCATTACTGTTCTATGATCTATCTCGCCTCCGTAATAGGATATGAGATGTAGTATTTTTCTTTCATTCTCTGTTAACTCTTCCTGGGGTTTAGGTATCTTAGTAACCTCTAATGGTTCACTAAGTCTAACCGGTTCCTGCCTCACCGAGATGAATTGCAACGGTGACTTTTCCTCCTTCTCACCATACCTTGAATATATTTGCATGACCTTATCATATATGGTCATTTTAGTGGATACTGGCTCAAATCTAGTTATAGGCACTAGCTTCCTTATGATATATTTATCAACGTCTACACCCATCTCCTTTAACTCCTTAAGTGCACGCTCATACATTTGATCAGGGAAGTTATAGTAGCTAGCTATATAAGTAGCTACATCCTTCATCTCAATGATCCTCCTCTGCCATAGCCAAAGCAGCACAGTCTGCCTTCTAGCAATTTCCTCTAATATTTGCTCTCTTGTCCTGCCAGTTCTATCAGCCAATAAGTTTATTAGATAACTATCTCCAACTATCACATGTTTATCGCTTCTCGGATCCCATTTAATGAGCTGCCTATACTTTTCATAATCCTCAATCTCCCATAGAGCCATAAGCCTTCTTCCAAAGCCTCCCTTCGGTAATACTGTTCTTGCAACATATACAACCATGTTTAGCATTGGAATATATGGCTCAGATATGTTCATTGGCGGGCTCATAAGCCTCCTAATAGCATTCTCTAAGCTATCTGCGTGAAATGTAGTTAGACCTCCATGTCCGGTATTGTGTAGAAGTATTGGGTTCTCTCCTCCTAGGAAAGCCTCGCTTTCGGGCACTGAAACATCGTATACGTACCCTCTATATTGCTCCCTTACGATGTCAACTATTGGGAGAAGGACAATCTCCTCATCGATTAAGTTATGTATTCTGTCTATAATCCTTCTATCCTCCTCCGTAGGCTCTCTTGTCCTATTGTTCAGAATCCACTTTAACACTTTTAGTGCTATATCTTTCCGTACGAACTTCTGCCTCCTCTTATTGTTGAGCAGTATATATGTATATTTTAACGGCATGTTTTTCGGCTTCAGATTAGCATATAGTCTTCTTAATGCATCTATTGGAACTCCGTTGCCTAGGAATGGTTTTCGAGATTTCTTATAATCTATCGTTATGCTGTAGTATTCGCCCTCCCTCCTTACCCTTACGTTGAAGCCAGCTAGTCTGGCTAGCCATGCTAACTCCTGAATGAGATGCTTATTCTTCTGCACTATTGTTAGCTGGTGGGGGCGTTTTGTACTTCTCCTTGCATCTGCCCTTAATCCATCGAAAAAGGTTTTAATTACACTCTGAGGAGATGTCCACAGCTTCGACGGCACGTGTTTCTCCGCATTTCTTCCACCACATAGGCTCTTGAAAAGATACGCCAGTAACTTGTTATTGTACTCCACTATAACGTATGATCCTCTATCCTCAATGTATGGAGTATCGTTGAACTTCTCCCCGAATATCCTGACTATTCTATCGAATACGTCTTTCTCTCCCTTTCCGAGTGAGAATACTACCTTTCCGCCTCTATTATTTAGCTTCACGCATCCATCGGCTAGGTATACTCCGAGGAGGTAAGCTAGATCCTCATCAAACCTTAAATACATTGGTATGGTTTTTCCTTTTGGCAACTTCAGGTAGGCATCTTTAAGTGCCTTTAGGCTGATCTTGTTCTTTAAATATGTTAGCGGTATAGGATTCCTCTTAATCCCGATTACAGTTTTAACTTCTTTTGGAATATTATCGACCAGTATCCTATCGTGTTGCGGCAGTAGGTCTACCATATTTACGGTAGGATAGCTCTCTGCCCAATTCTTCTTTACAAACGATATCAGTAGGTCTCCCTTCTTTAGATCCTTAACGGCTTTTGTTCTGATTTTAAGAGTATCTGAATCCATCACGAATACGGAGTGGGATTCCGTTGCCCGAACCTCTCCTCCAACGTATTTTATTCTATATATTTCATCCGCTCTATGCCTTAGCACGTATCTGATGGGTTTAAAGCATGCTTTCCCTCCATCTATCGTTAGAACTTCAACGCCGCTTACGGGTATAGGTATCCTCTCAACTCCCTCAGGATAGAAGCTATCTATGAAATCGCCTATCTTGACTAGCTTAACCTCCCCTCCCTTCCTGATGAGAATCGGAGTGTCGCTAGAGACGCTCGCCATCGCTTGGAACAGAACGAAAGCCTCAGCCCCTCTAATTTCTCCAACTATTATGTAATCCGGCCTATATCTAAGTGATACCTTAACTAAATCATAAAGAGATATTTCTCCTAGCTTGCTTTCACCTAAGCCGTAACTTTCTCTGCTTATTAACTGTACCCAGTTCTCGTGAGGTAGATTTAGTTCAGCAGTCTCTTCAATTGTTACTATCTTCATTCCAGGTTTAATAAATAATGCCACAGCGTTCAAGAACGTCGTTTTACCCGCAGCCGTTCCTCCGATTATCATTAATGTCATCCTATGTTCAAGCATTAGCCATAGATAGGCCGCAGTCCAAGTATCTATATTTCCTGAATCTATCAATTCTATTATTGAGAACGGCTTCTCTCTGAACTTTCTTATAGTGAATGTACTTCCTCTAGGTGAGACCTCCTCTCCAAATGTTGCAGCCAGCCTATGTCTTCCAGGCAGCATAGTATCAACTATTGGGAAAGCCGCCGATACGTGCTTCCCTCCTAGATGCGCTAATTTAATTATGAACTCCCTCAGGTAATTCCTATCTGTAAAGACTATATTTGTGGGTATGCTCTCATACTTTCTATGCCATACATGTATCGCCCTATTTACTCCATCACAACTTATGTCCTCCAAGTTCCAATCTTCCATTAACACATTTATTGGCCCATAACCCAGAAGATCCCTCTCAACGTAATATATTACCTTATTCCAGGACTCTTCGCTTAATCCCCTTACTATTTTTCGATACTTCCTAGCTAAGCGTCTAGCCTCCTCAATGATATACTTCCTTACATCAACCTCGAATGTTTCAGGGGGCTTCATTTCAATACTCAGAATATCTACCAGTTTCTCCTTGGCTTTCTGCTCTTTATCGTTTAACTTTACCTCATCTACAAAATAGGCTAATTGACCGCCAAGCTCTGGCATAGACATAATCTTAACTTTAGCGTAGGGCTCTATTACCCAATATTCCTCCACAAGCTCATAATCAGGCTTAGGCTCGATATATATAATAGGTTCTTTCTCCTCAACTTCTTTCTCACTCTTCTTTCTCCCAATCATGAAATTCCTCCATTATAGCCGATACCGGGAATATTATGGATCAATATAAAGATATATGTTTCCCTAAAAAAGCAACGTGAAATACTCTTGTACCTATAGCTTAAGGATAAGATGTATTACAACCTTTTAATCATGAGATATAAATATTAACCTATAGAAATATTATAGTCCAGTGGTAGATATGAGTTTAACCGGGTATGCCTACGCAATGTTTGGATGGTTTGGAAAAGCTTTACTTAAAATATTTAAGGGTACGGAAAACGATATTAAATCAGCTGACATGAAGATTTATCCTGAAGCTTATGCTTCCCTAGTTGCTTTAGCATTTATAGTATCTATAATAATAGATGCTCTCTTAGGAGTATCCTTGTTCCTCCTAAATTTACTTGAACTTTTACCTGAGCCGATATACCATGTAATCGCATCTATGCCTTTCCTACCTATCTTATCGCTAGTACTTTTTCCTTTACTAGTGCTGGTTATAGGCATGAAAATACCATCAGTTCTTAAAGTCAATAGAATAGCAAGATTAGATATAGAGGTGCCATATTTAGCAGCCTATATTAGCGTTATGTCTACAGGGGGAATATCTCCCTATGTAAGCTTTGAGAGACTATCACAGGCCTCGAAGAAGTTATTTTCAGAGCTTAGAAAAGAGGCTAAAAAGTTCTATATAATGGTGCGTGGCATGGGTATGGATCCATTAACTGCAATTGAGACCTCAGCTAAAAACGTACCTAGTGAACCTTATAAACAGCTCTTATTAGGCTATGCCGCCACCCTAAAAGCTGGAGGCGACGTTGTCCACTACCTTCAGCGCCAGACTGAAATGATATTTAAAGATAGAATATCACAGGTTAGGGCAACAGCTGAGAGAATAGGAATTTTACTTGAAGGATACATGGCTATTACTGTTGTATTAGCATTAACAATCTACTCTATATTCCTGATAAATAAAGCTTTAGCTATGGCATCTGTACCTATGTTTGGCGATGTTACCTTCTTTCTTTTCGGATACCTAATAATGCCTGTTCTTTCTGGAATGTTTATATATCTAGCCGATCTTATGCAGCCAAAGTATCCTTCAGCTGATAACAGGGCTTATTATGTGTATTTTGGAGTAACTTTACCTTTAACAATATTTCTCTTTACTACTTGTACTCTGCCTTTTATGCTTCCACCTCCCCTCTCGTTTACCTTTAAGCGGATGTTTAGACCATTTGTAACTCTTATAGAGAACATATGTAGTCAAATGGGGCTTCCAAGGGGTTATGAAAGCGGAGTTGGATTATGCTTCGCATTCCTAGTTAGTTTAATACCATCTGTTCTTGTGGAGATATACATTTCCACAATATATAAGGGGATACATACGGGCATCACTAGATTTCTAAGGGATCTAGTTGAAGTTAGGAAGACAGGGCTTGCACCTGAAAAATGTATATTTAATTTATCCGATAGAGACTATGGTAGATTCAGTAAATATCTAAGAGATATCGCTAAGCAGATAGGGTGGGGCATGCCCATGTCTAGGGTCTATAAAGACTTCGAAAAAAGAGTCCGAAGCTGGCTTGCGAGAATAACTATGTTTTTACTAGTTGAGTCCATTGAGGTTGGAGGTGGGACTCCAGAAACTTTGGAGAATCTAGCTAGTTTTGCAGAAATGATAGAGCTTGTAGAGAAAGAGAAGACCAGAATGCTGAGGCCGTTGATTTTTATACCATACTTAGGAAGTATAATTATGGTTAGCATAATACTGGTGCTCATAAGCTTCTTAAATAGTATAATGTCTATAGCTAGAATATCGATTCCTGTTGAGCTATTAACTTCGAGGTTCCTCCCTCCAATAATATTAAATTCCTACCTCACCGGTTTAACTGCTGGTAAGATATCATCCGAAAAAGTATCGGCAGGATTTAAACATGCATTCTTATTGGTATTAGTTGATTTAATAGCTATGTGGGCTACACCGATGATTGCTATTAAGTTAATATTTTAGGGTGAAAAAGGTGCATGAAAAAGGTATAAGTGTAACATTAAGTACGGTAATTTTAACAGCTGTAGTATTGTCCCTCGTTATTAGTATAGGTCTGTTTGCATCAAATGTTGTTGAATGGCAGAATCAAGCAATGGAATTTGAAGAAGCTAAAGTGAATTACATAGCTCTAGCTGAATTGATAGAGCACGTTGCAATGAAACCTAACTCCTCAGGCTATATAAGAATAAATTCAAGAGCAGGCGGTCCTTACTTCATTGAAACAGGAGATAAAGTAAAAATTAGACTTCCCGACAGCGGGAGCGAGGGAGAGGTACTTGATGAAAATGTTTGTATAGTTGCCTATAAGGGAGGAAGCTTAGTATCAACTGGTAGCTACAGCATACTTAGAGGAATAACTAGCGGTTTACCCGTACAAGCCGAGGAAAAAGTTCTAGTTAAGCCGGGAGAAGAATCTATACCTTTAGGCTGGGTTTACACTATGCAGGAAAATGGTGCATGGATATGTATAGACTTTGCAAGAGCACGTGTAACACGTATAGGGGTATTCGCTTTTGTTGAATATGTCGATAGCACTCAAGAAGTCGGCAACTACGGTATTGTAGAAATAACCTACATTAAAATTTTCTTCCCTGCCGGTAGGCTGGGTGGATCCGGAGTATTTTTCATTAAAGCTAGGAACTATGAAATTATACGGTGGGATCCTCGAAAGTATGACAGCACATCGATTACAATACGTATATGGAGAGAGAAAAGCGATGGAACATTAGTAAGTGATGATGAAATTACCATAAGTTTTAGCGGAATCAATAACTTTAAAGGTATAATTGTCTATGTTAACATAGTTAGGGTAGCTATATCAACAAGGTGAAAACTTGTCCCCTATTGTTACAAAAGTAATACTCTTTGCTGTAATGGTTATGATATCATTATCCGTAACGCTATTTTTCACGGGATATTCTAATATTGTAGCAAGAGAACTATTACAGCCACAAGTTGAGGAGGTAGCTCAATATGTAGGTGATGAAATAAAAAACTTAGCCACATTAATCCTCGTATCTGACTCAGAGATCTTAATTAAAGAGCTGGATATACCTCCAGACATTCAATCGAGAGGATACGTTCTCTCTATATACGTTGAAAATGGAAGCGTTTATTTATCCATTAAACTCAAATCATTTCCATGGAATGAAGCAAGAATACTTATTGGAGCCTATTCCATATCTCATCCGACAACTAACTATTATTATAGAGATGGATGGAGAATAGAATTTCTAGATAGCATAGATAGCGGTTATGCTGGCTTATCAAATTATAAAATTGTAGTGTGGGCATATAGGGATAAAAACAACAATAGCAGTATATGTATTGGTTTAGGCTTAGGCGAGAAAGTTTAGCGTTAAACATTATTAGTTAAACTTTTCTAATCACTCCACTTCATGATGAAGATATGTTTAGTCAACATGGCATCGACTTAATTAAGGAATCGTATGTTTTTGTTGATAGTCAATTTAATTAAAATACTTATATACGTAAGACCCTACATGATATATTGTGTGAGGTATGAACATAGTATTAGAGCATATAATTGCAATAATAATATTAATAGCGCTTATTTCCTCAACTATGTACTTCACAATAACTACATTAAGATCCCCAGTACAGTATGTATCTACATCGTTCCTAGAGAGAGAAGCTAATATTTTAATAGATAAAATACTTCTATCGCCAGGCTCTCCACCTGATTGGGGATCTAGAATTAAAGTATATACTCAAGGATCCTCACTTATAGTTAAAGGAGAGAAACCTAAGATATTCGGTCTTGCTAAAGTAAATGGCTCTCTTTACGAAATAGATCCTAGTAAAATCGCTAGGCTTAAAGCATTGGCTGATCCTACGATTCCCATACCTAGCAGTTTAGCGTTAGATTCAGAGGACATATTAAAAGCATTAGGGTTGGATCCTAAAGAATATGGAATATGCTTTAGAATTATTCCAGCAGTAAATGCCAATATAGTTCAAAAAACGTATTTTACAAGAAACCCCTACGGTAATGTTTATCTAGGAGGATATAAATTAATCAAAAGTTTAAAACTTAAACTAAGAGATTACTCTTCTAGAATAGCAGCTAATGCAACCGTCAATATCTTCTACCATGTTTATATGACAAGAATAGCTATTGTGTTAAACTGGGTCAACGGCATTCCTCAGGTCACACCCATAATAGATCCTCTAATACATGTGGCTAAAAATTATACTTATGTAAGTGACTGGAAAGGTGATGTTGAAGCGAATTTGGAGAGCATACTCGAAGAGGAACCCAACGCAACTCTCCTCTTTAAGTATTGTTTTATCTTTAAAGAATACTTGATATTTAATATAAACTATCAATCACTTAAAAGCTACATGATTTACGTAGAGAAGAAAGAAGTGTATGAAGGCTCAATCGATATAATTAACTTCATTGAACAATGGTCCCCTAAAGTTTATAAAGGCTACATGGTCGGTCAATACGTCTTCTCAGAGAAAAATATAATAGAAAATATAACAGGATACCCTGATGCAGATATTGTCTTAGAACGTGGCCCATGGTTCTATTCCCTGCAGGTAGTAGGCCCTTATGTAATTAACGTCTCAGTAATTAAGTTTAATGAAACTATACATGATGCGGATAAAACATATTACTGCTATAAATTAGAATACGTTGATCCGCTAGCATCGAATATAACAATTATGTATAGGGATCTAAGATTTGAAGTACTTATTGAAGGAATTCCACCTCAGATAAAGTATCGTTTCATTTATGTACATAATGAGATTCAAGTTGAGAGAGATCCCACATTATTTTACGGGAAAGCTCCAGATTCACCTGTTTCAACATCAACTGGTAGAATTGTTAAAATTTGTGGGTATACTTACTACTTTGAACTCATTCTATGGAAAAGAACTGGTGGCTAGCATTGAATATTAAGGGTCAAATAAAGATATTGGAGGCTGTGCTATCCACAATTTTATTAGTATCAGTTCTCATTGTAGCATCCTATCTTATAGTGCCTACAAATCCATATGTAAAGCATGAAAGCGAGAACTTAGAGGACTTTGGATACTTTATTCTATCGAGATTAACAGATTATGAATTACTTGATGATGTGCTTTACCTTAGTAATGGTAGCTTAAATGATAATTGGGAAGAAGAGTTAAAAGTCATTATCTCGGCTTATATGCCAACCAACGTGTACTTTAATCTAATGGTATATAATGCATCTAGTAGCTTTAGTTTAATTAATAGGAAAATGGTTTCTAATGTTGATGATCCAGGCTTTTTCGAACGAGTGCTAGAATCCGTATCTACCAGAGCAGTATATACTACACGTAGACACCATATTCTTGTTTTAATACTCGTCTTAACGAGGGTGTAGATATGAGAAGAAGGGGACAATTCCTTATACTAACCGTAATATTCATCTGTATTATTATACTTACTTTAACTATTGTTGCTCAGATGGCCTCAATTCAGTATCAGGTAATCCCTCGCGAGAGATATGTTAACATAGTTACTGGAATAGAGAAAGATCTTAAGAGATTATTAAAGGCAATGCTCTCAAAAACTTCGTCATTTTACTTTAAGAACCATGGCTCTATTTCCAATAAAAAGACAGACAATATAAAACTACTGTCTTTATGGACTGAAACCGTTATAAAAACATACTATTCGTATGGAATCCAGTTTAATATTAAAATAGATAAAAGCCCTGGCCTATTAATTACCAAGCCTTATAATGTTACTTTCAGGAATTTAGATGGTATTGAAAAGAACTATACATTTAAAGTTATATCAACAATTAGCGTTGATGATATATGTGAGCTTTACTGGTATGCTCCTCAAAGCGTTTCAATAGCCTATAGCAGAATTGAAGGATTAAATTTAACAAACATAGGATTCTATGGATGGAGCAAGGACGTTATGGTAGCATTAAACATGTCTATAAATAAAATATCACTAGAGAAAACTAGCATATTGTCTCCAGTTTATGTTAACGTAGAATTTACCTTGCTTGATGAGAATCTTAATCCAGTGCTTATAAACATTAGTAATATAAAAATAAAGTACTTTGATCCAACAAAAAATATATCAAACGAGGAAAATCCTTGGATTGATGCAGAAATAATTTCATTAGAATATCTTGGTCTTGGAAAATATAGAGCTAAGTATGAATATGACGTTAATGGCTTGCCAAGCGAGGTAGCTAATTATGCTAATAAATACGCATTCTTCATACTTATGACCATTAATGATAGCAGAGGAATATATATAGAGGCATGTTCATACAATTCATTTAAGATAGCTTTTCAAGACAATTTTAACGGTAGCTTAAACGCAGAGCAAGTATATGTTATTGAATATGGCATTGATGGAACAATTGCGTGTTTTAATAGGAAAATATCCTATGATTCTAAGGTACCAATACCGCCTATACCAATTAACATTATAAATGTAACGGATGTAAACGAAGGGAATATAACATATTTTGACATTGAATTATGGAGATATCCCTTTAAGGTATGGCGTGTAAATGTAATGGGTGTAGAAGTTGGCGAAAGACCAGACTTTAGCGATGCCATGCCGAATGTATTTAACTATAAATGCAAGCTTATATTTTACCTAAATCTCAGCAGTATAAATTATGGGGATACGAAGGAGATAGTTATTAATTGGAGTATTATAATTAGAGATTTCTCGCGATATGAATACATTAAGGAGAAAAATTATTTCGGAGGTCTATATTATGATAACAAAATATTCAATGTATCTAGAACTGATTATGCTGCAACTAAATATATCTTCATGATTAAGAACTATGCTAGCGATACGGAGCACGCCTACTTTATGCATAATATTAAGTCTTATAGCATAGATGAATATGCATCAAAATGCTATAATTTAAGAGCATTCTTCTGGAGAAAGCTTGATAGGCTTAATGAAGAAAATTACATTCTAGCTTACGTAGCATACAATTTAAGGTATATACGCATAATTGGTGTTTATAGGTTAACACCTGCTACAGGCTATACATTAACGCTAGGATGTAGGCTTTATCCTCCATACCAATACTTCTACGTACGTGAGGATGATAGCGATCCTGGATCCCTTCAAAACTATCCTCTCCGATATTGTGATAATGGCTTCAAATGGCTTTTCTCGGACATTAAGAGATTATTCAGCGCCTATTGGGGCATTTATTTAGTAAAAGTAGATGAAAAGTATTTACCTTCGAGGTACTGCTTCTACTTAGATGGCATTTATGGATTCATGGGTATAGATGCTTCTCTACTATCCTATAATTTCTATTATAATTTTGTGCTTTGGTATGATGATGAAGTCTTCAGCTATCCTGAAGTAAGGGTGTTGGGAGATTCTATATTTAATTTCTTCAGTGAGGATAGTGCTCTATCAATTCAGGT